>FUFK010079811.1_pt1 | contig 51086 bp, 63 predicted proteins | sample 1021851 | NCBI WGS metagenome assembly FUFK01 (sample SAMEA51879418, study PRJEB19060) | metagenome | reverse complement strand
AAATCGGACAACGAAAATTGTAAAGATTTGGTTTAATTCTTTTGAACTTATCAAGTCTTGAGGATATGAGACCAATGTATTTGGAATCAATTATATCCATCAAAAATCATCTTATAGAAGCTGGTGTATCTATCTTAGCAGGTATTTGTGATGCGGGCATTAATATCCTTTGACCTATCGGTGAAACGATAAAACTTATTATAGTTAAAGATCCAGCGATAGTCCACATTTTCTTTTCGATTGTTCTTAATCTATTATCTACAAGCATGATATCTCTTTCACATCCTTTCTTAATATCTGTTGCATGACGATCTAATTTTTGATCTACTTGTTCAATTTTTTCAAATAATACTGCATCAATTCTGTCCTGTTTATCAAGTTTTTCGTTATGAACTGCAAGAAGTTGTCCCATCTTTACAGAGTTCTCCTGTAGAGATTGAACAACTTTCTCTAATCTTTCAAGTATAGCAGCATTAACGTTTTGATTTTCCACGAACCTGTTGTAAACGTTTACGATAGAACATGTTTAATTTTCTACCATATTTTTTTCTTAAATCCATGACTTTATCATAACCAGCAACTGGATTTTTTGATTTACTACTAAAACCAGCATCACCTGTTTTGCCAGGATCAGTAGACATCATCTCTTCTCTTATGATATTTATGATCCTATTAATATTCATTAGACTCTGTGTAGAATACGTTCGCATTCATCATCTATAGGTATTTCATTTAACCCACTTTTAGGATAGACAGGCACTCGATTTAAGAATACCAAAAATGTCTTTAATATAGACCAATATTCCTTATCAATTTTATAAAAAAGAAGAGGTATGGTTGCCTCTCCGAAAACATTGAAACATATTATTAGATGATTAAGGAGCAAATGATGCTTCAATTCACCATGAGTAATATATTTTTTGAATAATCTTTTTATATATTTAAATCTTTTAAGATCCTCCTCAAAATCTTCTATGGTAGCAGCTTGAGGATTTTCATAATGTTTAATTGCAAATAGAAGATGATTCTCTTCGTTCAATTCATCAAATCTCATTCATTTATTGAGGAGTAGGATAATCTATACCATTAGATCCAGTTGTAATACCTGAGTTGGCAACTAATACTTCTGTTTTGACTCTTGCATTTCCATGCATATCAGTGTATGTAGTAACTCCTACCCAACCTGCATGTGCTATATGAAACTTGTCCGACCTTGATGGCACGTCAGGACCTGCACCGTAAACTAATTTGTCATCAGTTCCAGATGAACTCTCGCTGTAAGTTACATCCCCTACTGTGCTGATAGGTAATTCACTGATGTGATAAGATGTTCCTGCAATACTTGGTCCGTTAAGTGCTAATCCTGATGTAGATCCAATCGTAAGAGATGTGGAACTAGCAATACTTGTGATAACTGCATCACCAAAATATGTACCACCAATACCACGAAAACCTAATCTGATTATGTCCCCTGTCTGGGCAAAACCAGTTAATCCAAATTTAGAATTATGCTCTTCACCTGTAACTGTTTTAGTAGCATATGTAAGTGTTACTATTCCAGCACTAGCAATATTATCTGATTTTCCCCAGAGTGCCATGGTTTACCGTCTTGTTTTTACTAATGATATTTATGGTTTAACGTGCTTTAATTGCTTTTTCTACTTGAGCAAACAATTTATCATCAGCATCTGTCTTGGTTAATTTAACTGCTTTGCCGATGATGACTAAACACACATCAATTAATTTTTCTCCTAATTCTGAATCATCAGGAATTTTATTTACAGCATCAGTAATTATTTTTGATGCAAAAGGAAGTAGAAATGAAAACATAATCTTTAATCTATACCCTTTATATAGGTAGTTAACTGCCTAATCCTCTTCCTTGTTTCATATTCTTTTCACTGCCGTATCGTGAGACTACATTTGCATAATCTTGAGTTGATTTATATCCTGCTTTCTTCGCTCTGTCTGCAAATGCTTTACTGCTTGCTGCTTGGTCTTTTTTCTTCATCATCATCTGTGTCATTTTCCCAGTTCCCACAGTGCTTTTTGCACCCTTCACCTTTTTAGGTTGATTAGCACCCATGCGTTGACTACCGTATTTTTTCATGACAGATTGGAGTGCAAGATTATTTTTTGCAGTTCCACCTTTTTCTATTTTTTTATTTGTTTTTGTGTCAATTCCTTTTTCTTTTTCGTAACGATTTAATTCACTTAGGTAATCAGAAACTATTTTATCCATCATTTTTTCACCCATCATCTTAGGTTGTTTTGCCTTCTTTAATGCTGCTGCCTTTTCATTAGGATTTTTATTACCCCTAGCAAGATTAATCATCTTTGCAGTTTTTTGTGCCTTTTTATGTTTTTCAGGATCAATTTTAAACATTTCTGCCATGCCTCTCATGGGAGCTTTAGGTTTAAGTAAATCAAAAACTTTAATCCTACCATCACCAAACTCAGCAGACATCTCCTCTTGTGGTGTCATTTTTTGCACATTTTTTTTATAACCACCAGTGCCTACAAGAGTATTTGGATGAATCTTATCTCTCATGGTTCTTTCCATTTTTTTCTCAGTGTATTCTTTCAACCATGTTCCCTCTGTCATTTTGTCACCTTCATATGTTGACAAATTCTTTTTCTTTTCTTTTTTAGATATCTTAGGACCTCCTATTGGATCACCATACTTATCTTTTTTAATTTGTTCTTTGGCAAGATCCTTATGAAGTTCTCTGTATTGTGCTTTACTATCACCAGATCTTTTATTTGACTTGTCCATCTTAGTGGTTTTCTTATATCCACCCTTCTTTATATCAAATTTTTTTCTGTAAAAATCTTCTTTATATGATTGCACTCTAGTCTTACCAAGAATGTATTTTGGATCATTCTTCATTGCTTTCTGTGCATCTGCCTCATCATTTTTATTTACATTTATAATTGTCTTCCCACCTTTCTTACTTTTAGTGTGTGCTATATTACCCATTTCTTCCTTTGGCACACAATTCGGAACCATTTTTCCACCTTTCTTTTTCATACCCACTTGCTTATGAGTATCCCAACAGGGATCTTTATCTTCTGTTTTTACGTCAGGATTAATTGTAATTTTATTTTTTACATTTTTAGGATCTATTTTATCATTATCTTTTTTATCAGGTTTTGCTGCTATCTCATCAATGAAACCAAGATCATCTCTCCAGTCATAGTGTGATGATAGACTTCTGTTACTAGAATACATTTTTGACAACCCTCCTGTTGTTGCTTTTGCCACTTTACCCACTACCATTGCTGCTTTACCTGCTGCTGATGCTACTTTTTTAGTGGTTTGAACGGCAGTTTTAACTGGTTCTTTTTTTACTTTATCTTTAAACTTATCAATTTTTTTCTTCTGTAAATCTATCTTACTCTTTATATAAGATGGTTTTGGTTTTTTCTTAAACTGCGTAGATGGATCAGCAGCAGCACCAGAAGGTTTTCTTTCTGCTGCTCTTTTTGCTTTTTCTGCTTCTCTTTTATCAATATCGGCTTTGACTTTTGCAATTTTTGCTTCTCGATCTGCCGAACTTTGAGATTTACTTGTTGTTATTCTTGCTTCACTTATCATTTTTCATGTGGTCGGCAGCTTTGTACATGGGTTTGCCTGTAATTTTACTTTTCATTCCCTTTATATAATTTTGATAGGCAGGTGTGTTACCTTTCTTATCAGCATTTGTAACTGTCATTGCCTCATCAATGTCTTCAACTGCTTCTTTCATACCTTTAACTTTTTTTACACCTCTTTTTTCAGCCGTTTCTCTCCCTCTTTCAGCAGAAAAATACTCAGTAGATCCTCCTGGCGATGACATCGGATTATATTTGTTACCTCTCTTATATGGCACATCAATACCACTATCTTTCTTACCAAATTTTCTTTTGTTTCTTGCTTCTGCTCTTTCTTTAGCACCACCAAAAAACGGACCTGATGGTAATCGTTTATCTACCTTTGCTTCATCAATCTCATCAATCTCTTCAACTTCCTCTTTCTTCACACAGTTTGGATATCTCTTACCAAACATCGTTTTCATTCCTTTCTTTTCATAACCCTTCCAGCACTTTTCATAGATGATTTCAAGTATATCATCCATTACTTCCTCTTCTAATTCCTGCTCTACAAACATATCCATGAATAGACCAAATGGTTCCATTTCTTCTATTACTGGTTCTACATCCTCTTTTGCCATCTTCCCACCTGCCATCTCCATACCCTTCAGTCTTTTGTTGACTTGCTTGAGTTTGATGTCCTTTGCTTTCTTGGGTATACCAGATCCATGTTGTGTTGCCATCATGTTTCCTCTGGTTTCTTTACTTGCCTTCTTTACATAACTACCCATAGTCTCTTTACTTAATTCAGATATATCTTCTACATCCTCATTTCTGAGTTGTGCAGCAGGAGTTTTCATCTTACTAAATCTTTCTTTTTCCTTTGCAGTAGATATAGTGCTAACAATCTTTGAAGATCTATCCTGTGCCTTACTACCTTCTTTACTATCAAGTCCTTTGCTAAGTGCATCACGACTTAGATTACCAGCTTTACGATACATCTTTGTTGTTGGAAGTTCTTTCTTCTCCTCTTCCATTTTCTTTTTCTTGGCAACCATCATATCTTCTTGTCTTTTTTTCTTCGCCATGGCAATCGCTGCTTGTTGTGCAGGATTTGATGAGTGCATAGACTCTTTCTTCATCTCCTGTTTAGGATTTTTACCCATCGCTTTCTTTATAGCTTTATCTCTTGAACCCATATATTCCTGAGTTCCAGTTTCTATCTTACCGTCACCATCGTAATCTTTCTTTGCCATTTTCTCTTGCAAAAAAGGTTCTCTGATGTCTTTATAAACTTCTGTCCAAGGATTACTCATGGTTTTCTATATCTTATACACTATATTTAGACAACTATTGGTCTAGAATCAGTGACCCACGTTCTAAATACATGACCTTGCTCGTCTAGACATATCAAATGATTTGCTCCTCTTCTTATAATTTTACCAATTCCATGAGAAGAATTAACAAAATCACCTTCGTTAAAAATATCTCCTGAAATATATTGTTCTCTTACTGATCTTTCATCTACTGGGTATACCATCATAGAGGAGAAGTTATATAATGACCCGTTCTGTTCCTGTGATAATTTTTGTATCTCTTCAGCTCTGGACTTTCGCACGACAATTTTGACATTATCATATCCACTATTATTAACTGATTGAAGCACATCATAAATTGTCTCAGCATTTTTATCGTCTATAATATATTCCGCCAACTCTGGATTTTCTTCTTGTAATTTTTTTATATCTGCATCTCTACTGGGAAAAATATAAAACTGTCCATCACCTTGTTCTTTGACTGCTGCTAATACATTATCTCCAATTTCATCATCATCAAATTTATCAAATGCAATAGTGAGTGGAGGTTTTTCTGCAACCTGTGTTTGTTGTTGAGATCCTGCTAATCTTGTATTTGATCTTGATTGATCTTGCCCATAACCTATAACTCTACTTGGCGTTCTAGCAACTGTTCCTCTTGATTTAGATCCAAATTGTGATGCTGTAGATCCTACATTATCTTTATCATCATCGGGTGAACCATCTTTACCACCGCCAAACATTTTTAGTTCGCCGTCAATAGTTTTTGCTTTTAAATTACCCTTCTTATCATACCAGTCTCCGTGACCGTTTCCGACCAAACCTAAACGCTTCGCTTCTTGCGATGCTTTGGTTTCTCTTGCTTCTGTAATGAATTGACTGAAAGACTTCACGAATACGTTTATAGACCTGTGATTGTTTTTGACGGATTAAATTTAGTAATATTTTTTTCAGATAAAAGTATTTAGGGTCATCCTGTTTGACGTTAGACAATACAAACGCTGTGAACAAAGGTATCTCTTCACGAAGAGGATGTATTTTATTAATCTCTTTTACATATGTATTGATAATTTTATCGAGGAATTCCTCTATCATTTTAAGTAAGTGTGTATCATCTCTTTTTGCTCATGCCATTTAGCAACTTGACATAATTCTTTTTCTATTGTCTCAATCATATCAGGATGTTCTGCAACACCAACACCATTACTCATAAGTATTTTTATATTTGTCACATGCTTTTGAATATTACCATCTGCATGTGCAAGTAATGTGTTTACTATTTGACTTGAATGATCGATTGCCATAATGTTTTATTTTTATTTAGTTTGAATTACCTATCATCTGACTTTCTATTTTCAGAATAAAACTCTGAGAAATGTCCCTCTGGAAATCTTTTTTCTAATTTTTGAATATTTTTATCAGTGATCTCTTCAAGAGATACGCCAAGTGCCATGCATGCTTGTGCAACGTACCACATCACATCTCCTAATTCTATTTTTAAATGTTCAATATTATCTTCATTTGCAGGTTTACCCTGAAAGATCATCTTCTTTACGATCTCTGCAAATTCGCCACCTTCAGCACTGATTCCTATAGCAGCAGTCAACAACCTCTCAATCTTAATATCGTAACTTAATTCTTGTAATCTGTATATAAACGGTTCCATTTCTTTTGATGGTTTGCTTGTCACTTCATCAACAAACTTTGAATACTTATCAAAACTTGAATTCACTAAATTTCTCCTTCGTTTTATCTGCTTTATCATTGTAATTCACATCATCTTTGTCGTCAACGATATCATCTTGAGCATTTTGTTCACAATCATAAAGTCTCATTTTAGGTCTGTCTATACCAACTACAAATCTCCTGTTAAATGTAGGATCATTATATCTGTTCTTTAATTGTTTGACCATTATTTGCCCTAGTTGTTCCAACTCTTCACTAGAAACCAAAGCAAACATGAGGTCGGCAGTAGCAGGTAGACCAAAAGATTCACTTGTATCAGTAAGGTTGGGATCTGAAGAAGTAAAACCACTACGAGTAGTTTGTGTAGCAGAAACAATCGGAACATCAAATTCAACTGCTAGTCCTCTAAGTTCTTCTGCAATTGCTTTGACGTAAGAATACGAGTTGACGTTTACTGCTGACCTATAACGTGATGATGCACATATGTTCAAATAATCTATGAATATTATCTCAGGTTTAAAAGTCTTTTTTAGTTTTAATTCATTTAACAACGCTCTAAAATGACCCACATGTGCAGATGCAGTGGGGTATTCTTTTATTACTAATTTACCATTAGTTTTATCTTGTAACGTATTAATTTTTTTGAAGTATGTAGATCTAGGTAAATCTACAATTTCTCTAATATTAACATTCAATAAATTTGCATCAATTCTCTCTGCTATTTTTTCCTCTGCCATCTCCATGGTGATATATAAAACATTTTTTCCCTGAGTCAAAACACTAGATGCCATATGACACATGAATAAACTTTTACCTACACCTGTTCCTGCCAAAGCAATATTTAATGTTTTATTTGAAACACCTCCAGCAGTTATCTTATTGAACATTTCAAGATCAAAAGATATCTTACTTTCTCTACGATGATAATATTCAAAACGTTCTTGATAATCATCAATATAATCGTGTCCAACATGTTGATCAAAACCAACTGCCAATGCCTCTTGAAGTATTGAGGGTATGGCATCTGCTGATTTCTTTTCATCCTGCCCATCTGCAATTTGTATACTCTTCATCAACGCTAAGTATATTGCACGTTCCTTACAAAATTTTTCAGTAATATCCTCCAACCAATCTTGTTTTGAATCAGATGGTTCGAGAACATTTACAAGATCTTGAACTAGTTTAAATTCATCTTGTGTTAAATCACTTCTGTCTTCTGATTCTATGAATAACACTTCCTTTGTTGGAAGTGCATCATACTTTGTTATATGTTTGCAAATCTCTTCAAATACTACACGATCAGTTTTTTCTTCAAAATATTCTGGTTGAATGAAAGGTAAAACTTTTCTATTGTAGTCTTCTTTATGAAGCAGATTCCTGAGTATTGTCAGAGGAATCCTCTCCGCCATATGTAAACTCCTTTAATGCTGCTTGATCGAGTTTCCTCATTATATCATCAGTAAAATATTTGTCAGGGTTAGTATAAACTTCCTTCGCAAATACTTTTTTACCGTCTATTTCATATCTTGTAGAAACTTTTTTAAATATACCTGCACGTTCTGCTAAATCAAGTAAACCATAATACTTATCCAACCCTCTTTCATCATAGAACAAACGTATTTTTACTTCTTTATTTTCCTTACTTAAACGTGACTTATGAGTCTTTGCTTTGATAACTGTTCCAACGATCTCACTCCCGTCTTTTTCTTTCGCTTTTGAAAGATAGACGATAGTGGATGCAGCATATTTGAGACCAGAACCGCCACCCATTTCTTTTGTTGGTATATACGATCCGATGACATCATAGGTATGGTTGGTTACGATTAATGGAATTTTAGCTTGACCGAGTTTTAGTGTCAACATTCTGAAAGTACCCTTGACCAATTGTGATTTGGTCATGTCTCTAATTTGTTTATCATCTAAAACATCTTTTATTTCTTTCTCAGTAGAAAGCATCCCCAAAGAATCAAGAACGAACATTAAGGGTTTACGTTCGTTTTCAGGTAGTTGTAAATATTTATCAACTACCTTCAATGCACGATTACGAAATTGCTCTACAGTAACAACGCTTATAACACCTATTCGTTCAAGATCAAGACCACGACTTACTAATAAATCTTTAGTTATGGCAGATTCAGTATCAAAATACATGACACCACCATCAGGATTGTTTTTTAAAAAGTTTTTAACTACTGCGAGGGAGAAGTAGGTTTTACCTGTACTGGTTTCTCCTGCGATGGCGGTGATTTTATTTCTAGAAACGCCACCAAAGATGCTACCACTAACCAAGGCATTAAAAATAAAACTACCCGTGTCAATGTATTGTTCTGTGTTGTCGATTTGCGAGGCAATCTGGGAGTAATCATCGTCAATTTCCTTTAATACGTCTTTTAAAAAATCCATTCTACTAGATACCTAATAATTTTCGTTGTCTTTCAAAGTAACCATGTAATATCCATGAACTACTATTCATTTTATCATGCCCACCAACCCCCCAAATAAATTGTACACTGGGATCAGATTTATATTTTTCATATTCTGGAGTGTTAGAATCTCCTCTATCTCCACCATTACAAAAAATAACTTTGTCCGATATTTGTAAACATTTTGCTATGGCACCACAGGCAGTTTCATCACTATCATCCCATGATATAACAGCATCAACCATATTTAAATGTCTTATAATGTCTGCTCTTTCAGTCCAACACTGAAAGTATTGTCCTTTTTTTCTTTTTAACCATGGATCCCCATTTAATCCAACCACAAGATAATCTGAATAATCTTTTGCCCTTTCAAAATACCTTATGTGTCCACTGTGTATTGGATCAAATCCTCCTGTAACCAAACTAATTTTATCAAAAAACATTAGATTACCATTCCATGTTCTTCACGAAGAATTTTTTTATAAGGACCATTAGGATATTCATCTCTAACTTCCTGTACTAATTGTAATTTTCTTCTTAAATTAGAAGATGGAAGAGATTCAATAATAGAACTAAGTTCAAGATCATTGATAGGTAAATCCATTTTATTAAAAAATATAAGAATAAAATTCAAAAAAACATACGGTTGCTGCCAAACGTATTAAGAATTTAATCATCATGATCATCCCAAGGATCTGTTAAATTTTTATTATTAAAAAATGCTGTGTAAACACCCCAACTTGTAAATGTTATCAGCAATATTAAAATGATAGCAGCAAGTTGTCCTTGTGGTGGTAATCCTTCATATGTTCCATGAGGAATAATGGCATGTCCACACTTACCCCATGTGCCAGGTAAATGATATACAGGAGGACAAGATAAAAAAATCATGCAACAGTTTTAAGTTTATTATAGCATCAAACAAAAAAAGATTCAAGTGTAGGAACTTTTTCTACAGACCAACCAATAGAATCTAATATTGCTTTTAGTGGATCAAGAAATGATTTATCAAATTGTAAATCATAATCAATATATTGATTCAGTCCAATTTCTACAGGGAAATCATTAATAAATGAAATTACATTTTCATGTATTGGATTTGGTTTTTTTAAATATACAAATTTAATTTTTTCTCCATTAGCAATCGAATTATATTTTTTAGAAAGTCCTTTATTTTTAATGTAATGATTGAATAACAAAGCACCTCTAACATGCATGGGTGTTCCTTTAGAATATATTGAAAGATTACTTTTATATTTCATTACATTTGATGCTGTTCTAGGAAATGCAATATCCTCTGGGTTCAAAGTTTTAAATTTTTTACGAGATGTATCAATAAATTTTTGAACATCATCTTCTGTGCCATTCATCATCAACTTCAATGCTTCTTTAATCATTTGACGACATGGTGCAGGTGTAGAAGATTTAACTGCTTCAATACCCATCATTTTCAACTTAGGTTCTGTAAATCTTACACCTTCAATGTCCCATGAATTTAAAATATATCTCTTCTTTGCTGTCCATATACCACGTTCTGCTATTGTTTCTCTCTTCATAAACATTTTTTGTTCATATGCGTTGACGTATTTTGCCAACGCTTCGTAAGAACTAGCAATATATTTTTCAAGTTCCATCTCACACACCTTATCAAGGAACGAAACAACGACTTCAGTAGTTTTCTCTCTCCCTTTGTATACACTTTCAACAAAAGAACCCATATTGAGATAGATAGAATCGGTATCAGAAGCAATAACATAATCTTCACCAGTTGTTTTTAGTATTTTATTAAAGTATTCATTCATTTTATTTTCAATCCAACGTATGCTGAATTGACCACCAAGAGTAATTGCTTCAGCACATTCTAATTTGTAATAACGGAAGAAATTATTGCCGATAGCACCATAAGCACTATTAAGTTGTATTTTTTTTGCCATCTGAATGTTGTTACACCTAGAAATTTCCTTTTCGAGTTCTTCTGATGGATTTTTTTCATACTTTTTTTTCGCTTTTAACATCTTCTTTTTGAAGATGACTCTTTCGTTATATATTCTCTCCATAATTATGGGTAAAAAACCACGCTTAGTGGTATCAAACTGTGCTCCATTGGGACATACTGTTTTACCATCTAAGTTATTAAACACAATCTCTTGATTGAGAAGTTTATCTACATTGACACTAGGATATTTCTCTTCTAACAGGGTTTCTGGAGATATATTGTACTGCATAATAAGATGAGGATAAAGACTATTGAGGTCGAAAGAAACAACCCAGTCATACCTACCAGGTATAGGTTCCTTAACATACGCTCCAGCATATTTTTCACTTTTTGCCTCCTCTATTTTTGGTGGAATAACAATATTTTTTTTCTTGAGATCGTTGTAGATAATCATATCCCACATACGAACTTGATAAAAAACATCATTAAAATTTACTTTGGCATCAAACGCCATAGTGATGGCGAGTTCTACCAGTTTCATTTTTTCTTCTAAAGCATCAACAATTTTAACGTCTTGAATGTTGTACTCTACAAATTTTTGCCAGTTTCTTGTATAAAATTCTTTAAAAGTGTCAAACTCACTATGATCTAATTTTTTCTTACCGAGTTCTACTTCGCCAATAAAATCGAGTCGATAAGATTCTTGAGCTTTGTAGGTAAACTTTTTGTACAGATCAAGATAGTCTAATACGGTAACACCGCCAACATCATAAATGAGATGAGATCTACCAGCCATGTAAATCTCTTCATGTGTAACTAACCCCCATGGTGATAAACGTTTTGATGCTTTTTCTCCAAGCACACGAGTGATTCTTTTTGCTAGATATGGAATATCGTACAATTGACAGTTCCAACCCGTAACAACATCAGGAATATCTTGTTCCCAATATCCTAAAAATTGATTAAGTAAATCATATTCATTTTCACATGCAATATATGTGACATTAGGATCATTATTTTTAAAAGAACCTATCCCAAAAGTAGTTATAAGTTTAGTAGAAAAGTTTTGTAAAGTTATACATAACATTTCTTCGTCACATTTTTCTACTGTTGGAAAACCGTTTTCTGATTGAACCTCTATATCTATAGTGACAAGATTTATTTTCTTTATATCATATTCAATACGTTCCTCTGGGTATCTAACAGACATATATTGATAGATATATCTTCTGTTCCCATATATTTTAAAATTTTCTACACCATCATATTTTTTTATAAACTCTCTTGTATCTCTGACAGTTCCAGGTTTTATTGGTTGAACATACTCTCCCTCTAATGTTTTAAATTTTGTTCTTTTTTTACAAGGAACAAACAGGGTTGGTTGAAATTGTTCTCTAATTGTGAATCTTTCACCATTTTCATAACCACGGACAAGAAAATCATTACCCACCATCTGTACGTTGGTATAAAATTTCATTCTAAATCCCTCACCATTGAACAAAAATTATTAAACAAATATTGTATATCGTTTTTACTCATATATGGAGGTGGCATATTTAAATATGACCCATCATCGTCTGCCCTCATCTCAACGATTAAATCATCACTAATAAAACCTGCATCAACTGCAATTTTCCGTAATTCTGTTCCGTGATAGGGTGTAAATATGAATCCGTTTAAATCATCAGAGCGAAGTTTTGCTGCTAGTTCAACAGATTTCATAGCATCATCCATGGTTTCATAAGGATATCCAAATATAAAGTTACAAGTTGTAGATAGTCCTGCCTCATGTGCAATATCAAATGCCTTTATAGGTAAATCATTTTTGTATACTCTTTTAATATACTTGGATCTGAACTCTGGGCAACCATGTTCAACACCAATGTTTATTTTTTGACACCCTACTTCCTTTAAACGTTTTGCTTGATGAAGTGTAAACAATTCTGGTCTTGTTTGAGCAAAGAACGGCATGTTTAATTCACCCCACATATCACAAAATTCATCAAACTCTTTTGGTGGCATGGTCAGTAATGTATCTGTAATAACCCATGCAAAAGTAATTTGATGTTTATCAATCAAATCAATCATTTCTTTTTTTATATGATCTATTGATCTTCTTCTAAAAAAAACACCTCCATTTTCTTCCTTGTATAAAGTATTTTTTCCAGGTGAATTGCAATATGTACATTTAAACGGACAACCTCTTTGTGTTTCTATAGTTGCAACCTTCACTATCTTCCCTTGAAAAGGTCTATATAGAGATTTTTCTGGAAATATTGTATGATCTGTAATTGGTAAAGTATTTACATCTAATACTGGTCTTAATGGATTAGGATGCACATTAAGAACATCTTTACAAGATAACCCTTTTGATATTAGTTCTATCATCTCAGGTATCGCTTCATCTCCTTCACCTCTACAAATATAATCACATTGATTTTCAAATATATGAGGAGCAGCAGTAGGAAAAACACCACCCACAATGCTTATGAAAGACAGATCCTCCACCCTACTCATCATTTTTTTCCAAATGTAATATGTGTCTTCTACTAATGATGAGATAATTACGTCAGGTTTATAATCAATAACTTTTTGTCTCCATGCATCATACATGTCAACATTTTCTATTCTAAAACCAGTGCCATCCCATGTATATTCTGGGAGCATACCTCTTTTCGACCTTTCTTTATCCCTATCTGTTCTAGAAGATTCTAACGAAGTGTCAATAGGAAACCAAGTAGAATCAAATAATTCCACATCATTCCAACCTGCACGTTTAAGACATGCCGTTATTATTGCAATGCCACCTGGTGGAGTAACTCTAAGGTGTTGATTTGGGTAACACCAAAGTATTTTCATCCGTCATTTAAACTGTTATATTTTGCTAGTTGTTCTTCTGTTGGATCTACAATTGTTAATATAAAATCGGAGTGAATCATCAACTCTTTTTGATTGGTGAACCAAGGCCATGAAGAGTAAGTAATTGTATTTTTATATGGATCTGCAACCATCTCAAAAGGTCTATGTAATTTACAATCTGGTTCACCTAAATCCGTACTAACCTCAGTTAAACGGGCAATCAACACTAAGTTATTTTTTAATAATAAAACTTTTATCATAAAGACAGACTCTTTGATTTCAATTCTAGTCCAACCTTACGTACTTTGTCAATGTAACCTGCGTTTCTTAATTCCTTAAAAACAAGATTTTCCATACCATATTCACCATATTTTTGTATTGAAGCACCTCTTGCATCTCTCAATTTTTTAACTGCTGCTTTTAAACCCACAGCATTGTTACTTTGCAGTAGTCTATCAAGTATATTTTTAGCATTATTTACTTTTTTTTCTAATTCTTTTTCGTCAATACCAACATCTGCTTTTTCTGGTTCTTGTAACCATTTATTTTTTAAAATACTGTATACACCCTGTGATTTTTTTCTTACAATATTTGGTCTTTCAATGTATGGTTCTGCTTTTACACCAAAAATTTTCACATCATGAGTCAGTTCCCATAATGTTTTTTTATCCTTATAGTAATCATCAATGAATTCTGGATCACAATCAGGAACAAAGGATGGATTTATAACTAAATGAACATCCANATCTGAATATTTTGTGTAATTATAACCTGCATTACCACCTAGTAAAATTATATCTATGATAGATTCCTCTGGTAGATCAACGTACTCTGCAAAAGATTTACCAAACCTCATCAAAGCATTTCTTACCACTGGTTTTAAAAACTTTCCTTCCCAAAAAATAGAATTTAATTTATCTCTAAACTTCAAAGTCAGATCCTCGTTCAATCGACGAAGATCTGACGCTGAAATGTGTTTTCTTACTCTACTATACACAACCTAATAACTTTTTAGTTATTTAGAGGTAATCCTTGCGTGAATGATGTTCTGGAACTACTTTATTAAGTTGTACAGTTAATAATCCATCTTCAAATACAACATTTTTGACGATAGAATCTTCAGACAATGCCCAAGATCTTTTAAATGATCTGTTTGACAGTCCTCTGTGTTGATAATCATTATCTTTTTTATCTTCTTTATTTCCTTCGACGATTAATTTACCGTATTCTGTGTATACTTTCACCTCTTTTTTCTTAAATCCCGCTAAAGCAATCTCTAATTTAGATTCATGATTGTTTAGTTGAATAATATTATAAGGTGGATAATTTGTAGAGTGAGAATTAATTAGTGAGTCGAAATAAGTATCTAAACCAATACTATTTCTGGTGATTTGATCTACTAGTGATGATAAATCATTTACACCTAATCTTAAATTGTCCATGTGACCTCCTTGAGCGTCTAGTGTGATGTCCCCGTAGGCGACATTACTAATTATAAGACTTACTTCTATTTCAGGATGAGGAAAACAATACTATTCTTTTAGAGATTTCACCCTTTATATTTAAATAATTCTATTTTTTTATCTATTTCACCTTTTTGTTTATTACCACAGTGTTTATTACATTCTCTAATACATCTATTTTCAAATAAAGTTTTCATTTCATCTCTTTTCAAACAAAATTTTTCTACTATATTGTCCCATGAATTTGTTCTGATATTATTATTAAAATTCATCAGTGATGGTACCATCGTTTTTTTCACATCATACTTATATTCCATGTTTGCCGAAGCCCACCAACAACATGGAAACACATCACCCTCGCACGATATAAAAAGTTCCTTTTCAGTTGACCCTTTACACTTCACAGGAATCTCCTCTTTATAGTGAACCCATTTATTAAAATCGTATTCTTTTCCTTTTCTATCAACGACTTTTTTAGTATATTTTAATTCAATATTCTTAGTAAGATGTTTATATTTTTCTTTTTCATCACCTGTATATCTACCTCTTTCTGATGGTTTTTTCATTTCAAATCTTTTAAAACCCATTTTTATCGCCATATCTCTTGCTTCTTCAACTTGATGTTCATTATGTTTAAAAACCAAATATTGCCACTCAGCATACCCCCCTGCATCTATGAAAGCTTGTGCATTTTCTTTTATTTTCTTGAAGTCTGTACCAACCCTGTAGATGTGATTAGTATCTTCTAAACCGTCAATATCAAAAGTTATTATATTATAACCTATAGTTCTTTTACTTAAAAGTTTACCGAAGTCATACCAAAATTTTTTATCGTGCATGCTCCCATTAGTTTTTATGACAATAAAAACATCCTTTTCAATTATATAATCACATATCTCATAAATTTCTGGACACAATAATGGATCACCAAAATTACCACAAAAAGATATGACCTCTAAATTTTGAAAATTTATTTTTTTTATATCTTCAAGAGTTAAATTCTTGATCCCAGAATTACCTACTATGGGTGTTCCTGTCCTCGGACACAATGGACATTTAGAATTACATGCATTAGTTAATTCTATGTGTAATTTATTTACTACACCATCATCGTAAAAAATACTCATAACCAAACAATATTATTATCTCTTTTCGTGGTGCCACAATGTGTTACACATGTAGGCAGATCATTATTACTCCATCCCTCTTTCATAATTTTACTTTTGGTTTGATAAGCATTTACAATATTTTCCCAAGAGTTTGTATGTAAAGAAATATCTATGTCACTTACAACTTTTGCAAAATCACAATTTTCTATTTCCTTATACTTATAAGGAAAGTATGCACCCCCCCAATGACAACAAGGTAATACATCACCATCACAAGAGATGTAAAATTTATAAGTTTTATTATTTTTCGATGCTCTACAAATAACTTCTTTCTTTTTTTTATAAACATTTTCAAGTGATGCCCAACCAGAATTTACAAATTTAATCGAGGTATCATTTGTTCTTCGTATTGCTCGTTTTAATTTAAATGTTTTAAATCCTAAAGATTTTGATAATTCTCTTGCTTCTTCAACTTGATCTTTATTATGATCAAAAATTAAAAATTGCCATCCTGCATTTCCACCAGCAGAAATATATGATTTAACATTATCTATTATTTTATCCCAATCAGTGCCTATTCTGTATATGCTATTTGTATCTTTTAAACCATCCAAAGCAAAAGTTACTCTTGAATTAGTATTGGCAAATAATTTACCTAATTTACCCCACCAATCAGAACTTCTTATCGAACCATTAGTATCAATATTTAAATCATAATCTTTAAAATAATCACATATATCATATATTTCATCGCACAAAATAGGATCACCATAGTTGCCACACATAAAAACATGCGTCAACCGACTTATGTTTATTTTTTTTATTAAATCTAATGTTAGTTCTTTTATACCTGAATTTTTAATTGATATAGAATTTGTTCTTGGACAATGTGGACATCTTGAATTACATCTATTTGTCGGTTCTATATGCAATTTTTTTACTCCAAGTTCATTTACATTATCATAGAAAAACATTAATCTTGAGTTTTTTTCTTTCCTATATTATACTTGGTTTCTAATATCCAATCACCTTTTTCTTTATATGCAATGACTTTTATTTGATTTAAAGGTGCAATATCTGTAATTGTTTCTGGTTTTAATATAGTAATCAAACCCCAGTCAGATAATAGTTGTATGATTCTATTTCTACGTTGCACATCGTTTATACTTAGGTTTGCTTTCTTACCATCAAGAGCAAACAATTCCTTGAAATGCACAATAAAATATCTACCTTGTTTATGTAAGATATGACATGATTGATATAGTTTTTTTTCTTTACGAGATGCCACCCCTATGCGAGTGAGAGTTTCTCTTACCTTCAAAAAATCGTCAGGTTCTGCAAGAGTAACCTCAGTCATTAAATCTGGAGTCCAATTATATTCTGGTTCTATTACTACACTCATCTCAATCCTCCAGTATCAAGTTTAGATTTAATAGTTTTCAACTGATCATTAGATAAAAGTTTAAGTGCCTGTCTTGCTTTATCGTTACTATATCCATAATAACTTTTTACCAAATCAAGGTTCTCTACATCTTCTTTGCGAAGCCAAGGAGAGTATCTTTTCTTAGATCTCAAAGTATTTAGATAAAAATCATATTGTAGACGTTTATCAAGATGGTTATTTATATTCATTTCATTAGCGAACATAATCGCATCAAGATGACCAGACATACACCTGTTGATTATGTAAGGTGGATACTTGGACTCAATATTGTGATCTTCATCCATCAAATTTTTTTTTGATACGTTGATAGAATTCAACCAATCTTTTAATTCAATCATGATAAAAGGTCTATCCTTTTTTGAATATATGCTTTTGCTTTCTTAAGATCTTCTAACTCGTCATCTTTATGTCCAGCACGACAAACATACTTTATTACATTACCACTAAAGTAATCTAAATTTTGATCTGCAATGAAATCCCATACCTGTATTTTTCCACGTTGATAATGAGAAGGAGATATCTTATTCACTTAACAACCCCTCTCTTTTTAAAGCACCATAGTTGTAGCAAGCACCTAATGGACTTATCTTAGGATAATTTACTAAAACTAATTCTTTTCTTTTATCTTGATCATACATATAATCACCAACTGATCTCATGGTGTATGTGTGATTATATTCAAACGCTCTCCAGTCTTTAAATCTATCCCTAACTATTTGAGAAGCGTTGTAACTGACCATAATATCGTGGCAAGAATCACTACAAATGTCAGCAAATTTGTCGTGACTAAATCCTCGATGAAGACTACCTTTTTTTCCGTAAAGATTGTCCTTAATTTCATAAGGAGGATCAAGGTAAATAAACGTTTTCTTTTTAGTGTTTTCATTTAGAATTTTTTCATAGGATTTTTGTGTGATAACCCACTCCTTTATTATATTGCCATACTCAGATAATTTATCTATTCCTCTGACAGTAAAATTAGAGTCAGATGCTTGAGGAGAAAAAGATGAAGATTCAGTTAGTCCACTAAAACTACACTTGTTTACAATATAAAAAGATACAGCACGATCCAAATCTGAATAAAGAGGATCATTAATGATATCTTTTGCAGATAAGAAAAGAGATTTTGCACTGTCATGATCAGGGTTCTCCTTTTTTAATTTAGACAAGGAAGAATGTAAATCTTCTGTATTTGTCTGTAATTGTTGCCAAAACAAAACTAATGGTTCATACAAATCATTAACTTTAATTTTTATATGTGGAAATTGTTGTGAGACATACAATGCAACAGATGCACCACCCAAAAATGGTTCAATATATTGATCGTAAGAACTTAATGAAGGAAGAAAAGATTTTAATTTACTTACAGCACGAGACTTACCACCAGGATATCTAAGTGGGGTTTTAAAGTTTGTCATTTTTCTCCTTAAATTTTAAAAAGAAATTTGTAGATAAACTTATTCTTTCTACATCAGCGTTGAAAGGATACACATGATGTTGTAACCATGCAGGAAATAAATAAATGTCCTTTTCTTCTGGTTCTAAAGGTCCTAGTTTTATTGAATTATGAGGTGCCCATTGCCCATAGAAAAATTCCACTTTGCCACCAGAGGGTGCTCTACCACGCTGTGTGGGGTGTTTCCATTCATCTTTTAATTCTCTAGGGACTTGTGCATACACAATACATGAAAAGTCTCCTGAGTGTATATGAGGTGGATTCCATTCACCTTTTTTTTGAACATTAATCCATGGTATTTCTAAATCGATATTTGATAACTCTGTTCCTACTGGTGGTTGATAAGTTCCTACTTTTATCTGTGCTTTAATATAATCAGTTACAAATTCTTGAAGTTCGTCTACAGTTTCTTCTGATATTTTATAAGAAATTTCTTTATCAATATTTCCTGCCAATCTAGAATTTGCTTCTATTGTTGACGTTTTAGATGCCTCTAGAATTTCATCACGAAATCTATCACTGATAGTGTTTTTATACATCGTAGGACCAAACGGTCTCATTATAAGACCAGGTTTAATTTTCATTTGAATTCACACTCCACCATAATTTCAGTTAATGCTGCCAAAAGATTTATTTCTTGGTCAGCAACAAAGGCAGATTGATGCTGATACTTAGCAATGATAAGGACTGCTTCAGGAACAGATTGTGGTTTTAATGAAGAATACATCGTATCGTAAATCTTTCTTAAGACAACGTTAGTATCATTGTCTAAATTTTCTACAACCCACTTTCTTACATTTTGAAATTCTTTCTTTGATAAAAATGTAATTAGTTGATTTATATTATTACCAGAAAGATCTACAAGACATCCAGAATCAATAGATCCACCACTTCCATGTCTTTGACATTCATTGAGGATTCTACGCCAATCTGGAAAGTGTTTGTTGATAAGTTCTGCGAGGACTTTGTTGTCAGCGTTGCATCCCTCATTGTCAACAATTTCTTTGAGTCTGTTAAAAAATTTTGCTGCAATTTGTGGTTTATGTTTTTTATTGATGGCGAAGTCGATGACTGCACATCTGGAGTGGAGTGGTTCAATTATTTTGTTTTTGTAATTACAGGTAAAAATGAATCTACAGTTCCCAGTGAACTCCTCAATACTCGCTCGCAAAAGGAGCTGTACATCGGGAGTGGTATTGTCTGCTTCATCAATGATGATGACTTTGTGCTTCGCTTGACTCGTAATCGATACGGTGGATGCAAAGTTTTTTGCTTTATTACGGACGGTATCGAGGAATCTCCCTTCGTCTGATCCGTTAATGACATAAGAATCTACTCCTAACTCTGAACATAATGCCTTTGCTACTGTAGTTTTTCCAATACCTGGCGGTCCTGAAAGTAGCAAGTTTGGTATTTCGCCTTTATTTAGAAACTCTTTAAAAGTTTTCTTTGTGCTTTGAGGTAGGATACATTCATCAATACTTTTGGGTCTATACTTTTCGACCCAGATGAAATCATCCCTCATAAGTTGAGTCTGGTTCTAGTGCAATGTAATATGTAAGATTGAAATTTTCGTTTTCAAACTTAGATAATTTTTTTTCTGATATAGTTACTTGATATGTCCCTGTAATTAATTTAAGATTTTCAATTTTAAAATTAAAAGAAAAATTAGCATCAGTCTTACCGACGACAACGGAATGATCATTAGACGTTTGATTTTTTCTATCAGTAACAAGCAGTCTTATGGCACCGTCACCACCAACAACAGATAAATCTGGTAAACATAGTATTGCTGCTGCTTTTAATATCTTTTGTAATTGTATTGCCTGTATAGTAAACGTTACTTCCTTTGACGGAAGTTCCATTTCTTTATCTGGAGGTGCAATAATTACACTAGGATCAGAAAAGAAATATTTGGAACGATTAAATTTTCCTTCTTTTATTGTAAGATAAGATTCGTTTGATATAACATCTACTTCTGGGTCATCATATAAATTCAGTGTATTTAAAAACTGTGGTAGATCGTAGATTGCAAAATCTTTTGGAATATGTTCTTCTATCTTTGCTTCTGCCAATACATTTTGCATTGGTGATATGGTACGCAGAGAGTTACCACTTTTAAAAGACAGTGACTGATTAATAGTTGTAAAATTTTGCAGGACTTTTACAGTTTTATCAGACAATTTCATATTTGGTCTCAATTTCAAAATCCCCATAGTTATATTACTTACTTACTCTAGCAGCGTTATAATAATAAAACAACTAGGAGTATACCAAACTAGTAGGATTAATATAAATGTATAGAAAAATAATAGATGAGAATAATAGATGGTTCATGTCGGTGCCATAATGGGTATTGCTTTTCCACCATCACTACCGTCATCGTCATCATCACTACCAAACAATCTAAGGATATATTCAATAGTGATGAGTCCTATGATAGGGTATATAACCCATAGGAATGCGGTAAGAGGTGATATTTCATTAACTGCTGAGAGTTCTGACATTAAAACATGCCGAAGAACATATGACCAGTTAATATATCTGATGTTGCTGCTGCAACTAAACCAAGCATTGCTAATCTTCCGTTAAGTTTTTCAGCAAATACTTTTTGATCTTCTAATTTTTTCATTAGAAAATACCAGGAATTATTTGACCAGTTGTGACGTATGCTCCAACTGCTGCTACGAAACCGAGCATTGCTGCCCATCCGTTAAATCTTTCTGCTTCAGGTGTCATTAGAAAATACCAGGAATAAGTTGACCAGTTGTAATATATGCTCCTAAACCAGAAACAATACCAATCATTGCTAATTGACCGTTTACTCTTTCTGCGTTTACGAAGTAGTTCTCCTCAATTAAATCTACAGGTGGTTCAGTTGGGAACATGTTTTGACGACCACCAGTCTCAGTTGTTACTGTCATGAAGTTTTGTTAAGAACTGTTACATTATTATATAGCATTTGTAAACTTTTGTAAACACAAAAAAAGAGGTGCTATTCGCACCTCCTGACAATCTGCTATGCAATAAAGTTAAAACTTGTACTTTACTCCAGTTTTGAACTCGTACTTGTTGTCGCCACCATCATTTGATTCATATTTGATGGATGCTTTAGCACCAACTGAATCTGTGATAGGAAAACCTACACCAGAAGCAATGAAGAATTCTGTTTCTGAATCTCCACCATCTGCTACTGTTGTAACAGGACCACCTTCTACAAAGTACTTAGTAGTACCAACTTTACCTTCGTAACCGAGACTTGCTTCAAATTCGGTTGAAGAGTAGTCAGAACCTGTCCATTTTGTTTTGGTGTCTACACCAACATAAGGACCTGCTAATACAGGTGCTGAGAATGCAGAGACTGCTGCTACTGCTAAGAGTGATTTAATCATTTTTTGTTTTAGTATCTCGCAAGAAAAAATCCTGCGGATGTTAGACCTCCCCGACATGGAAGTCTTTTTATCTACGCAGGGTTACGATCTTTCGAGTCCTTTGTGATGGTATTTATAGCACCAATTGGTGTAAATAAATACAAATTGTGTTGATATCACAGCACCTACCTTCCTTGTCAAATTGAACTAAATGTTGATAGTGCTACAACATTTAATTCCAATAATAAAAATAGGTTGGTCAAGGTGCCGTGATTGTCTATATCTTTTGTAGGTTAGAATTCATATCGGATTTATATGAATCTGACTTAACTATTTTGATATAAACAGTAGAAGTACTATATCATATAAAAAAATTAAAAGTGGTTATGTTAAATATGAAAATCCTTTTTCTTTTTTAAATTCAAGCACAGTCTCAAATTTGTCATGCAATTCATTCTTATGTGAGATAACAAATATATTTGCATCCTTTACAACAAAACGAATAATTTTCATAAATTCATCAGTGCCATAACTATCAAGCGAAGAATCAAAAACCTCATCCATAATTAATAAATTTGTCGCAACACTATTTTTTAATCTAGCAATTTCTCTCCATGTAAAAAGTAGTGATAGATCAATTCTCATTTTTTCACCTTCACTAAAAGAAGGATATGAAAACTTTTCGTGAATTGGTGATTCTACTTTTTCATTAAACTCTGTATCAAACGAAAAATTAATATAGAAATCCATCATTTGTAGATATCTATTTACTTGTTGATTAATCAGAGGTAGATATTTCTTAATGATGGAACTCTTTACACCATCATCTTTAAGTAATTTATTTGCTTGAAGATAGTAGTTATAATCTTCTTTTACTTTATCATAATCTTTTAGAATATCTCTTAGATCTTTTTTATACTCACTTAATTTCTCATATTCAGAATTTGTATCTTGAGTGCGGTTGGCAACATTTTGAATTTCTTGTTCAAGTACGTTTCGTTGCTTATTGGATTCAGAAATGCGAACATTAATCTGAGAAATTTCATTCTGGATTTTAGTAATCTTTCTTTGGCAGTTGTTGTATAAACTCTCTCTGCCTTCCTCTTCTGATATTTTAATATCTATCTCAGAAATATTATTTCCGTGATTTTTTAAAGATTCTGAAAGTTGTTCAAGTTTATTTATTCTGAATTTTTCTTGAATTGCTTGTGTACATGTAGGGCATTCTTTATTGTTTTCAAAAAAATGTATTACTTGTGTAACATTTTTTTTCTTACTTTCAATTTTAGTTTTGAAATTAACTAACTTTTTTATCATAGCAGTTGCAGAAAGGTTACTCTTTGCCTGTTCATTCCAATCATTTAGTTCGGCCTTGCACTTTTCAATCTGAAAATTAAAATCAACAATATTGTTTTCAATAAATTTTATCTTTTTTTCCTTGTCATCTATATCAGTTTTTGTTGATCTTTCTACGGATTCAATAAATTTTTTTTGCATAACAATTTTGTCACCAAAATTTTCTTTTTTCATTTCTAATATTTTTATTTTATCTCTACTATCTTTAATCTTTTGCTTCAGTATGTCTGACATAGAGGTAAAAACTTTTATGTCAAGCAAGTCTTCAATGACCTCTCTCCTGTGAGGAGATGACAACTGCATAAAAGGTATGTAACCTGCACTTCCTATAATAACTATCTGTGTAAATGATTTAAAATTTAATTTTAATATCTGTTGCTCTAATGTTTTTTGTTGATCTATAGCAGATGCATCTTCATTTAATTTTTTGCCCTTTCGATAGATCTCAAATATAGATGGTTTGAATCCTCTTTTTACTTTATATTGAATTTTATTAATATCAAAATCTATTTCAACTAAACAATCTTTATCATTTTGTGAATTTACTATTTGACTTTTAGTAATTTTTCTAAAAGGTCTATTGAACAATGAAAAACATAAAGCATCGAGCATTGTGCTTTTGCCTGAACCGTTATCGCCAACAATTATATTAGTTCTCTGTTTATTCAAAGGTATCTCTATAAATTGATTACCAGTTGATAAAAAATTTTTATAACGAAGATGTTTAAAGGTCAGCATTAATAATTAGTTAGTTCATCAGGTGGCACAACTATATCTTCAGGTGTGATTATCGCCCACTTAGTTTGTGTTTCATTAAGGGCAGCAATGGCTACCATATCATCGAGTTCTACAACCTTCATTGTAGGGTTTCCTTCGCTTTCTAGCAATAACGCATATCTTTCAGCATCATCTCTTTCATCAAAACAAAACACAACTTTTTCATTATCGTCATCTCTAACGGCATAAGCACCATCTTTTTCATTTTCTTTCATTGCAATTACATACATTACATTACCTCGCATGCTTCGTGATAGATTTTTTTAACTATATTTTTTATCCTTGGTTTATGTAGGTTAGTTTCAAGGTCATCAACATACTTATCAAGTAATGTCATAGTNTCTTCAGTTGTATCAACTATTGCATCATCAAAATCTAAAAGAGGATCTATTTTTTCTACTATTTTGATATCATACGGATTAGAAAATTGTAATGCTTCCATAAACTTGTCATATTCTTTTTCATTTGATTTTTTCTTTATTATAATTTTTACTATTTTTTGTTTATATTTTAAAAAATTATGTAATTGTCGTGGTGTGTCGTCATATTTAATAACTTTGTACATAGTGAAAGGATTATTAATTACTTCTAGTTCTAGTGTTTCTGTATCAAATATATGGAAACCCCTTTTATCTCCTACATCGTTCCAAAATAATTCATATGGATTACCTAGATAAAAAATTCTACCATCATTAGATCTCGTATGATAATGACCTGAAAAAACACGATCAAATTTTAAAAAAGGTTCTATATCATGGCCTTCATCCATACAATATCCATGATGTGCATAGAAACCATTGAGTTCTAAATGTCCCATTGATATTTTTGCTTTTGATTTCTCAATCATTTCCTTAGTAAGATCCATATTTTCAGGAGTTATCCAAGGAACAAATAATATATCTCTACCTCCTACATTAATTTCCTCTGGATCAACCACAATTCGTATATTGCTATATTCTCGTAAGAGAAGATCAATAGTGTTAACGCAGTTAGTGTTTTTATAGAAAGCGGTATGATTACCAACAATTGAGATAAGAGATATATTGCGATCTCGTAAGGGATTAAACCAATTCTTCTGAGACCAATCCAAGGAATATAAATCAATGCCTTTACGATTATCAAAAGTATCCCCAAGGTCGAGCACAGTGTTGATTCCACGTTCCTGTATAGTTGGAAAAAAGGTTTCTTCATAAAACTTTTGAAAATATTCGTGAAACAATTTAGATCCTTTTTTAAATCCAAAGTGTTGATCAGTAATAATTGCAACTTTCATTTAGGATTTTTTGGATATAATTTTGATATTTTTTTTTGACGTAGTTCTTCTTTTTTCCTTCTTGCTTCTACTTCTTCGTCCCACCATTTGACTGGCCAACGATTAAGTTTTAAAGCAGCAACCCATAATTTCTTACGAGGAAGACGAAAGTATTTCCTTATTATATATTGGAGAGAGAATAATTTCATCTTCTATTGTTATTTTTATATTGAACTGCATCTTTAATAGAATTATATGCTGCATAATTATCTTTGTCATCACTTGACATTACCTCATCAAAAGAGGATCTCTCAATAATTTTTTGTTTTATCTCTAATTGTCTTTTTTCTTTTTGTATCCTTCTTAAAAATGCATAGTATATTATTTGTGTGAAATATGCAAAGGGGTTAGAAGATTTTTCTGGATTAAAATTACTAATATACTGAACACAGTTCTCAATCGAATCACATATCATATCATCCTTAAACATATAGTTAACAAAATTAGGTTTAAAGGACAAATGAGTTGCGATTTTTAAAAAACACTCACCAAGGTAATTTGTAATTCTGGGTTTTGGTTTTCCTAAACGTTCTGCTTCACTTACAGAATTTTTATAATCAATTATTGCAGCAAGAAATTCTTTGTTATTAACGTAATGATCTGGCCTTTTCTTTGGCATTTATCTCTGTAATTTAGATGAGTTCTATGATTCACTTTTATAATAATATATGTCTTAATTGTAACACAGCTTGACAGTGTAGGCAACAAGCAGTACAATAACCTTGTGAGGTTTGGAAGGATAAATTTAAGTATCTTTACTATCTTTAGTATCCTTAGAGTCCTTCTCGAAAGACTTGTTCCTGAAAGACTTTTCTAAAAGCAATCTTGCTTTCTTTACAGAACTAATATATCCCATTTTCTTACTAACTTCGGAGTGCTCATGCTCGTCATCCATCGCCGTCCAACCTCTTGAAATCAGATTTCTATAGGTTTTTATAATATGTTTGTTAGTGATCTCTGATATTGTAACAATCTTGTCAGTGTTTATAACATAAGTCTCATCTGTACTCATTTTCATCCAAGGTTCAAATTTATATCCCATAGGAATATTACTTCCAGATGCCTTTATCTCTTTACAAATAACTGGATTCTCAACAACGACTTGATCTCTTTCTTTTTTATCAATCACAACAAGGGCAAGCACTTCTTCTCCAGTAATAAGTTTTATTGTTGCATAAAACTCATCATAAGTTTCTATGTTATTTTTTTCCGAATCCGAGTTGGATGATTTCATAATTAAACTTTTCCTCGTTGTAGTACTTGATTCTTTCAATCAAATGATTCAAAGTGTAGTTTTGCTTTGAACCTTTTTTACAATCATCAGCAATATCATAAAGAGTTGCTTTTACTTTTGCATCACCTTTTCTTAAAACTCTTCCTATAGATTGAAGAGTTCTAATACGAGATTTACTGGGAGAAGAAAAAACAACATTATGTAAATTTTTGATGTTGATTCCAGTAGAGAAAGTTCCAAAAGAAGCAACAATGATTGCATCGTTTTCAGATTCTACAATCTCTCTTACGGTTTCTCTTTCCTCTGTGTCCACTCCACCGTGAACAAAAAAAACTCGTTTACTATTTGTATTTAGCAAGTCAAAAAGGACTTGACCATGTGTAGCAACCCTACTATAAAGAACTAATGTATTACCTTTTAAGTCGTGAACAAGGTTCTTAATAAATTTATTTCTACGTTCATGAGAAATTAAATATTTTATTTCGTCCTCATACACTTCAAATTCTTGTGGATCATGCTTAAGTATTAAAACTTTTATATTTAACTTTGCAAGATATCCTGCTTCTTGTAAATTTTTTGTGTTTACTATTTTATATGAAGAACCAAACAATCCTTCCAATACCCATTTATGAGTTTGACTTCCATCTAATGTTCCAGTAAAACCGTATCTATATTTTGCTCCGTCTAATTTTGTCATGATACTCATCAAAGACTTTGATTTGAATTGATGAGCCTCATCACCTATCACACATGAAAAGTTTCTAAACCATTTTTTATCTTGTTTATATAATGACTGCCATGTTGATATTATGACTGGTGCTTTTGAAAATAAATCTTTACCAGCATAGATGCGGTGGCAGTTGGTCTTAACATCCCATCCATATTCATAAAAGTCTTTATACATCTGCTCCACGAGAGAAGTTGTTGGCACAACTATCAAAACTTTTTTATTTTGCTCTGCATGGTATCTACTTAGTGCGTATATCATTAATGATTTACCACTACCAGTTGGTGAAACAATTAACCTTCTATTGCATTTAAGTGCATCATAAATGCCTTCTATTTGATAATCTCTTGGTTTAAAATTTGTAATTTTATTGATATATTCTTTTACTCCTTCATAGGAAACCATATCATTCTCTTCATATGGCAACCCAAAAAATTTACTATTCTCAAACTCAAAAGAGTAGTCATACTCTTCACAAAAGGTTTGTATTCTGTGTATTAATCCTGCGTATATTTCTCCTTTATTTAAATTAAATAACTTTATCTTACCGTCCCAATACTTATTTCTGTATTGAGGCATGAATTTTGCACCTTCTACATCAAAACTAAATCTATCTGCAAGTTCGTATTTAATATGTGGTTCACAATCTACCTTCAAATAAACTTCATTCTTCTTTGATATAGTGAGATCAGCCATAACCAGCAGTGAATCTTCTCCATTCAATAGCATTTTTTATTTGATAAGTTCTATTTGAAATCTGTTTAAGAATTTCTTCACAAAACTTAAGTGTCATATCGTAGTATTCAATTTTTAATTTTACTTTGGATAATCTTTCGTCTGCTTCGAGATAAATTTTTAAATCATCTTTATCTCTGATTTTATAAGGAAAAGGTTCCTCTTTGTATATGTCAGCAGACGCTTTACCCATGTAAAACTTTCTACGATCTAACAAAATAGTATTATATTGTTGCGACGCAGTTTTGCGTAGAACTAATACTGTATTATATATGTCGTAATATTTTGAGTGAAGAGTTGGTATCTTGAGAGACTCAGTATCTAGTTCATCTTGATTCATTGAAGAATCTTTCTTCCACATTTCTTGAATTAATTCAAGTGAAAAACTAGACTTCTTCTCCTTCAATGTTGATCACGTTGTAAATGGTGTACTTAAAACTTACCTGTGCTGCAAAGTATTTCTGTTCTTCTATTGTAGCATCAAAAGGTAGTCCTGTCAGTGAGTATGGGAATAAATCTTTGAATTTTACTTTACCTGCTACTTGATAATTACTGTTTAATATTAATAACGTTCCATCAGAAAATTCATCAGGGTCAAAATCACTTATGCTTTCTGGAAAACCTAATGCATTCATCCATGCATATATCTGATTATAATTTTCTAAGTTCTCATCTACTATAAAATTTATAGTAAAATCTCCATATTGAAGTTTATCACCAGGCACAGGGATATTTTTGAGATAGGTGCTTTGATTTGCAATACCTAAAGAGATACCTGGCAGGTTTGCCATGTTGCATAAAAAATCGACCTTCGGACATTTTTCCAATACCAATTGAAATCCTGCAATAGACAGAAAATTTCTATTTGATATGTCCTCTAGTGTTAATGGATTTTTTTCTGCCATGTCTATATTTATCATAAAAAAAGACCCCTCAAAGAGGAGTCTTGTAAAGATATAAGCATCTCGCTTACATTAGGTTTTGTACCTTTACTCTTCTGTAGTAACGGTTGTTGCTTGAGTTAATCGCACCAGCACCAACTGTTGTTCCTTCAGCAAATGGGTTAGCAACCATACCATATCTGGTCTTGAAACCAATTTTTGGTTGGAATGTGTCTTGTCCAACTGCTCTTACCATCTGTAATGGAACGTAAGGACAGTAGAATAATCCAGCGTCATAAGGTGAAGTACCTTTATAACCCATAACATAGTACTGATCAGCACTTAAGTTGGCAGCGAATGGATCGATGTATACTCTGTAACGTCCGTTAAGTGTACCAGCAAATGTGTTACCAGTGTCATCAACGTTAAGTGCAGAGTTAAGGGCAGGTGTGTAATCTAATTGACCAGCAGCTGCAAGTGCAGATGCAACGTCAGCAGAACACATGATGATGTTACCCTTTCCACGACGAGTTCTTTGTGCGATAGCGTTGGCATCTCTTTCTAATTGGAAGATCATACCTTTGAACTTCTCAACCATCCATCTTCCGTTAGAGTCAACGTCTAAGTCGAATATACCTGATGTAGCAACGTTTGTTTGTGCACCAGCTTCAGCAACTTTATAGATTGTTCTAACGATTTCCCTGTTGATTTCAGCAAGGATTTCAGTAGATAGGATGTTTGCTAGTTCTGCTTCAGCATCTAGACCGTGGATTGCTTTAAGGTCTTGAGCAAGTTCTAAACTGTACTCTGCCTTTAGTGCTCTGGAGCGAGCAGTAACAGTAACTTTCTCAATACTGAATGACATCTCACGGAAGTCATTAGTAGTGGTGTTGTCACCGAGTGCTTCTAACTCTTGAGTTCTAAAACCTTGACCTACTGCGTACTCTTTCTGAGTACCACCGTTTAAGATAGCAGGGTTGGTATCAGTATATGCTTCCTGATTACCAGTAGTACCGAAACCAACTGATGCTCCACCGTCAGTACCGCCTGTGTAATCACCTTGGTTAAGGTTCATACCGTTGACGTTCTGTGCGGAGAATGCAGTATCTGGTTCGTTGAAGAACGCTTCTCTTCCGTCTGACTGGTTGTTGTATTGAGATCTCATTGCGAAGATCAAACCAGTAGGACCAGACATTGGTTGTACACCAGCAAGATCATATGCCACCAAGTTAGGCATCGCTCTTCTGATGAGACTGATCAATACAGGATCGAAACCTGCAACTGGTGATGCACCAGCAGAACCAGAGAAACCTGGATTGCCTGTACCACTTGGATCAGTGTTTGTTGTAGGAGGTGCTTCTGTTAAGTATGCACGTTCCTCTCTTAAAAATCTTTCTTGGTTTTCGAGAAGTTGGGCGGTAACTGCTCTTCTATGATTATCTTCGATCTTGTCAAGACCTTCAGCTTCTAGAAGAGGTGCCCACTTCTTCTGCAATGCAGCAGAATTAAACATTGTGGGTCTCCTTATAGGGGGATTGAGTTAAATTAATCTATTGGAACTTTGTCACTGCATTCAGGTATGCTTGCATAGCGGAAGAATTATCTTCTACTACAGCTCCTTCAGAGATGACTTCTTGTGATTCTTCTACTTTCTTAGGAGCAAAATATGAATCCTTGAGAGTAGATAGTTTTTCACGGTATTGTTCTTCGCTTTCAAACTCAACACCATCAGCAAGACTTGCTAACTTTTCCTTTTGAGATAGTGCAAGACCCTCAGATATTTCATCTAGGATGTTGTTGGAGACAGATTCAGATAAACGCTTAGTTAAACCAACGTTTGTATCGATCTGTTCGTTGAGTTTTGTCTCCATTTCATCAAGTTTTTCTACCATAGCCTCTAGAACATCGTATTTGTCATCAGGGATTTGTACATAATGTTCTTCAAAGAGTCCTTTGAGACCAGACATAAAGGATTCAGAAAGTTCACTTCTGATTCCTGTTTCTACTTGTAGAGCGTTTTCAGTTATCCATTCTTGAGCAACATACTCAATATATGAATCAATACGTTCTACTAGTTCCTTTTTGATCTCTTCTACTTGTTCAACTAATGCTTTTTCGTAGCGAGTATCAAGGGCAGTGACTGCTTCAGAGATTTTTGAGCGTACAGTTGCTTCAAAAATAGTCCTTGCCTTTTCTTGAAATTCTTCGGATAGTTCTTCGCCTTCAAGAAGTGCCTGTACATCTTGTGAAAGATCCAATTCTTGTTCGACTACTACTTCTTCCTCTTCTTCTACTGCTGGTTCTTCAGCAACAACATCTCCTTCTGGTGCTTCCTCCTCTTCTTGTCTCATACTCTTTCCAGAGTCTGGGACATAATTAGGAGCAGTTGGCATCGGATCTGGTGATGATGCTTTTGAATTTACAACATCCTTGACTTGTTTAATAGTTTTAGCAGGAGTGCTATACTTATTAGACTCATCATCTGGACGAGAGTTGGTAGGAGTAGGTCCACCCAAGTCTTCAACAGTTCCTGCTTGAGGAACATAATTAGGTGCCTTGGGCATCGGCTCCGCAGGAGTCGCTCCCTTAGTTACCTGATTTTCCATTTCTTTTAGTGTGTTATTGGCTGGCATTGTGTTTTTACCTTTAGAAACTTCAAGAATTTCTGTTATTATTTAGACAACTACAGTGTTGACAGGAAATCCGCAAAAAGACGCAACTTATTTGCCTCTAAAATTCCTTTATCTACTGAAATATTTATATTCTCTTTAATCTCCTCTACTTTTCTTTCTCTTAAAACAGATCCTTCCCAGACCCATTCTTTTCCTTCCATTACACCATCTACAAATGCATCAGGTGCTGAAGGATCAGCGACAATATCAGCAGCAGTGGCAAGCATGAAGTCTTCACCAACATGGTTTACGCCTTCAATATTTGTTATAGATCCCATACCACGACTTGAGACTCCAAGTTTCACTCCATCTGCTAGAAGTGATTCCGCAATCTTACCCATGGGTGTTGAAAGAATCTGTGCCTTACCGATAAAATTATTACCTTCTTGTGTCAATGAAACAATTTTATGTGAAACACGATCAAGATTTATTTGAGGACCATCTGGGTGTCCAAGTTCACCAAGAGCACGACCTTTTGAAACAAAATCATTATTATAACGTTTCACCTCATTTGCCATTGTCTTTATAGGATAAAAACGTTTATTACGATTGACCATCTCTGCTTGAAGAAAAGGTCCTTGAATATAAAGAGTCTTCTTACCGTCTTTTTCTTCAGTAAGAATATCGATAGATTCTATTTCTTCTGCTATTAGTTTCATGATCCTTGAATTTCCTCTATAAAGACTTTAGTTCCTGCTGCACTATCAGGTTTTATAGTGATAGCACCCATCTTATATACAGTTGCTATACCAACAAAAGGTAGAGTGTATTGACTTGTATCGTAATCAACTTGTATTTGAACAAAGTTTGGAATACCATTGCTTCCAGTAATAGTAGGTCCAAATATATTAACAACTTTTGCGTATGTCATAGATGAGTAACCTACAAAATTAGTTGTCACTCCAGTAGTCACTGCTTGTGATGCTTCACCTAAGATTTTTACATGATCATTAACTCTTAATTTTGTATCATACTCACTTAGAGTCAATATAGTATTTACGCCAGTGGTTATACCAGTCACCACTGCTTGAGCTGGATGAGCATATCGCATCTCCATGGTGTCATCATTAATACCAATATGTGCTGATGTAAATCCGATTGTATTTGTGTTGGCAACACCTACTCTACATCCATCTCTTATACTCCCAATACCAATTCTAAGAACACCAGTTCTTATGATATGAGAATCAAATGTGGTTTGAGTAGCGTTAGTGACTGTAAAGTCACCAAGATCTTGCACTACTTTGAAGGCACTCATTCTTCTTCCTGTTCCTCGTTATCTTTAGTTCCAAAGTATGCATCTGCTACTTCAGGTTTCATAGCGTCAGATTTTTCCCCTGCTTTCGCATACATCAAACTTTTAATGTAGTCAGAAATTTCAGATGCAGGAGCATCGTTCATCACCATATCTACAAGCTCGGCAGAATCCATAGTTTTTTTAGTTATATATTACTTATTTAGTGTCTTGTAACTTCTGTACTACTGTTTCTTTATCTATGGAAGCGACATCTGACAATCCATTAGCGTCAAACCATGGTGCTTCTTCCCAATCAAATCCATCTCCAAAAGTATTATCAGCGTTTGCAACATACCAATGACACGCTGCGTCTGGTACATCAACAGCACATTTAGACCAATCGTCATGCCACATTGGAACTTGTACCCACATTAGTGCTACTGCAAAAAAATTTAAAATATGTATCATATTTTTGCCTTCTTGATGTCTATGCCAGGTGCTTCAGTGGAGTCACCACCTTTTTTATTTTCTAAATCTGGTTCAGTTGGATTTTTTCCAAGATCATTTTGTTGACCCATCGCTATAGCGTTTTGTGTCTCAAGTGGAACACCAGTTCCCATTTCATTTTCTTTTTCCATTTCTTTATCCATTTCAATTATTTCTTCATCAGTTTGACGCAACACTTTTCTCTTTACATAATCTCTTGAATAATATGTGCCAATATAAGGTTCAATCCTCTCCATAACATTCAAACGTTCATTCATCAATTCTGCTTCTTTAAGTTCTGCAAAATGATTATCATAAAGAAAGTCAAATTGAATGTGCTCTGACATTCTATCCCAATCATCTGGAGTAACTATATTTTTTAAAATTAACTGTGTTTTTAAAAGATCTAGGAAAAGATAACTGAAACGTTTTCTCATTCTTCCAACAAACTTGGAGAACATAAGTTCATCTCTTAATATCTCAGATGATCTACCTAAATTAAATCCTTGATCACCACCTATTCTCGATTCAGGTATGTTCAATGATCTGAATAATTTCTTCTGGAAGTATTCGATATCATTCAATTCACCTAAATTTTGTCCGCCAGGTAAAGTTGTTATCTCTGTTCCTCTACCACCTTCTCTTCTTGGCAACCAAAAATCTTCCAACATAGAGTGAAATTTTTTATCATCTTTTATCTCACCAGTATTAGCATCATATACCAACTTATTTCTATACCTTGACATTACATCACGCAGGTATTGTTCTGCTTTTACTTTAGGAAGATTTCCAACATCTATATAAAAAATTCTTCTTTCTGGTGCTCTTGATAATCTGTAAATTACTAAAGAATCTTCAATCATTCTAAGTTGATTGAGAGATTTAATTGCTTTATGTAAATAAGATAATCCAAGATGTCTATTACGATCTACTAATCCAGAACTAACATGACATATAGCATCAGTTGCTATTTTAATTCCTTTACCCGCTACGTTACCATATCTCTGTGCCATCCCTTGTGGATAGTAAGTATAAAATTCTATTATTTCTTGATCTTTTGCTACCTTACCATCTTGCTGTCTTCCATATTCTGTATTTGGTGGAATTAAATCCTTTCTAGTGTCTTTGGGTTTGACACGCATCAACTTTATTTTAAGAGAATCAATGTATCTTAATTCTTGTAATCCTTCCTGCGGTTTTTGTAAATCAATAACCTTATGATAATATAACCTACCATCTACATACCAATTTCTGAATATCTCATGAGCCTTCTTATCAAAGTTCATAAGATCTTTTATATATTTAAACTCTTGTCTAACTACTTTTTTAAGTGAGTCACCTGCATTTAAATTATCTAAATCAATATCTACAGGACTATCATTTAAATCGGAAACTATTGCTTCATTAACTACATGTTCTATCGCAGTATCACACTCTGGGTGTAATGCCATATCACGATATTTTTTTATACTATCAAATTCAGTTTTAAATACACCTTCAATGTCAAGATATTGACCATAAAATCCAGACTGCAAAAAATAATCAACTCCGTCCTCATTATTTGGAGGAACTGGACTGACTATACCCTTCGGTTTTTTATCAGGTTCATCAATAGAAAAACCAAAAAGTTTCGCCATATTATAACTGTTTTTTTATATTTATTATACTACGGATGGAGCACCTTCGCTATCATATGCTTCCCAATACTGAATTTGTAGTGTTACATCAAACTCTTCTACTTGATTTTCAGAATCATAATTTAGTTCAATTTGAGTCACATCTGATGGGAAACAACCCTTCATATAATATCTTCTTAAAACTGGAAGTGTTTCGGAATTATCTTTTGCAGGGACATTAGACGCAGGTGATTTTGCTCTTCCTAATTGGTTTACAATCCAATCAACTTGATAATCCGATGGATTTAATGTTCCAGAACCATCTGAAACTTTAACAATAAAGTTTGACCATCTTTCAAATGCTTCTCTTAATTTAAAATCATTATCATTAACAACTTTGATTGTCCAAGGATTGAATACTCTATCTCCAGCAATCTTTAACTTACGTCCACGAAATGGAATTTCTATTGGTGTAAGAGTTGATGGTGGTAGTGCTGCTCCCTTAATCAACATTCTAAATGTTGTATCTCCTATTTCAGGAAATATTTCTTCATTAGGGAATGCCATTTCAACTTCAAATAAATTTGGTCTGGCACCACCTGCTATTAACCTAGATTTGAATGAATCAATTGTTCTTTGATTATTCGGTATTGAAAAGATGTTCTTGTCCATTTTTAAGTACTAATTAAACGGTGCCTACGACCTCAGAGAATGAAACTCCAGTCCTAGTTGCAACAAAGGTTAGACCAATAAAGTTAATCGACCTTGCTGGTTTGACAAAGATGTCAGCGATGAACTCATTCCTGTCTATTACGTCAGGAGTGTTATTAGTTTCATCACAGACGAGTAGGAAATCTTGTATTCCTCGTTTCGCTACAACATCACGAAGGAATGGTTCTACTATATTTACAAAATTTGATCTTGTACCAGCATCATTGAGTTCAAATAATTGTGCTTCAGCAGCATTTTCAATTGCTCTTTCAATTGTTATAAACAATCTACGAACATTAATTCTGTCAAAGGCACTCTCGACTGCTAATGCTGTTTTGTCTCCAAATAATATAATTCCAGATCCTGGTTGAGGTATGACAGGATTTATCCTATTTGTGTATAGTCTATCTCTTGCTGCCTGACCAGGATTAAATGCTAGTTTGATGGCATTTGTTAATGCTCCTCTTACAACTCCTGCGGGTGAGAACCAAGGGAATTGATTTATATCAGTTCTTACACATAGTCCAGCAATATCACTTGATAGAGGAATGTATGTAAATCTTTTGTTAAATCTGTCGTAAATATACTGATATCCACTATCAAACACAGCATAAGATGATGATGCGAGTGGTGAGAAGAATTGGAGTACGTTAGTTAACTGTTTTGATGCATCTGTGATATTTACAGTGGCACTTCTGTTAGGTGATATAAATGCCACACAATCTTTTCTTGCTTCACATATTGAAATTAATTTTTGTGCTTTTGCTTGTTCTTCTGCTTGAGTACCAAAAGCACCACCTTGAAGTAAGAATCTTATGTCAGCATTTACTTTATCTTCTAATTTTGCGTATGCATTTAGTGTGTCACCTAAATTTGTTCTGAATAAACCAATATGACCTTGATAGTCAAAACCACCTAAAAGTTTATAACTTTTGTTCCCTAATCCTGCAAACTCTGTGTCTTCAGAATCTTGACCCCAAGCACTTGAGGCAGAAGAAATTGGTGTTACACCAGATGAGAAACCAAGAGCAAGTGCTGATGTATTATGGAAACTATCTGTTACAGCAGGGGATGTTCCTGCAAAGATGTATTCAGAATTATCTGCTAATATATTCTTATAATAAATTGATTCATTCTGTTTTTCAGCGTCTTTTGCTTTTGATAGACCAGTAAATTTTTCAAGAAGTGTGCCTGGTGTGCCAGTTACATTTCCTTTAATATCGAATACTGCAATATTTACTCCATCGTTCCTTCCGTTTCTACTTGAAACAAAACTATTTGTAGCAGGTTTATCTGCAATTTGTTGCCATGATACTGTTACGGGATCAGACCCACCATCAGCAATAGATGTTAATGCCTTTTGTTGTTCATACCATGCCACTGGTGAAGGTGTTCCTGTAATAATACCTACATCACCTAAAATAGATGATGAAAGTCCTAATCTAGTGTTTCCATTATTTGTTTTAAATTCAAATTGAGAATTTTCTTGATAGTTAACTGCTGTTTCTACACCTGCAATAACTTTTGATACAACTTTTACATCAACAAAACTATTTCCAATACCTGTTATGATACCTTTTAGATAGTCATTTACAGCTGGTGCAGAGGTTGTACCTATTCCTAAAGTAACACCAGATAACTGTTGTGTTACAGCATAACCAACTTGTATACCATGAGCAAATACTCCAGAAAGATTTGATCCAACTTTAGTTGTAAGAATACCAGTTATTCTTTGATCTGCTGCATTATCAATAATACATACTCTAATATTATTTCCCCAACTACCAGGATTTTTTGCTGCCCAATAAAAGTTAGATGCAGTTGAATAATTGTTATTGTAATCGTCGTAGTTTTCAATTGTAAGAGATGTTGTTGAAGCAATTCCAACACCTGCGTTTGCGTTTGTTACTCCTCCACCTGCTCTTACAACATCTAATTGACCACCGTAAGATAAGAAGTTCGCTGCTGCGTACCATGTCTCGTAGTGATAATCAGTAATAGCAGCACCAGGACCACCAAACTTATCAATTAAATCTTTTTCATTAATAACTCTTGTTACCTCATTTACAGGTCCTTTTTTAAAAGGTCCTGCAATTCCCGCAGTGATGTTAAGTGTTGCGTCAACCGCACCACGGGTTAAATCAACTTCACGAACAGAAATACCAGGGGATGCTAATCGTAGTGCCATTCTTTTTTTCCTACTGTCCCTATGTTTTGACTAAAAGTATTTATTGAAAAGTACTCTTTAGTAGTACTCCCACATAAAAGAACGAGTTCCGTATTCATCAACTTTCCATCTATCACCATTTGAATCAACTTGATCATTATCATCATCTAATCCGTCACTTATAAAACCAAAAGGTGCCATATCCTGTTCAATTTGATTCCTTTGTTCTTCATACATGCGTTTACGAACATCATTATCTGTCATTTCTTTGAAATAATCTTGCACTACTAACCATGAGAATATAACAAGGCACATTGCAAGATCATCATTACAACCTTCCTCCGCTTCAAATGATTGTTTTCTTTGAATGAAAGTTGTAAGTTCCGCTATAGTTTCATAATCACTGAGTAAAAGTTTGTCATCTTCAATTAAGGTTTTTAAATTAGAGCATCCTACTTTTTTAGTAGTAACACTCATTTTTACTCCTAATTGAGTTTTTTTACCACTGAATCCTGTTCCGACTATTTGACCTGCACGTCCTCTCATTGCACACATTAAAATATTTTCGTACTCTAAATCAAAATTTAGTATTGATGCAACTTGATCTCCAATATCATTCACTTCACATAAAATGTAAGCATCATTATATCCTTGAGCAACTTCATGAATAATATTAGGAAATAACATCGGTTTTATAGTGTTATTTCTATATCTTGCAACGACTCTGTATGGTATAGATGTTGTGTCAAAAACTATAAATGCCGAATAGTCTTTTTGAATACCTCTTGCAACATCAACAGTAATAATGTAATCATGGTTTGGAATAGGTTCAGTATAAATTGCCAACCCACCGTTAATTGTTTTGGGGTCTTCATAAACCAATAATTTTAATTTTGACGCTGATATCAAAGTATCAACAGATCCTAAAAATTCACATTCAAATTCAGTTCTGAATTGTTCTTCACTTGTGTTTTTTATAGTTTGTTCTTTCCACTCTGCATCTCGTCCTGGTACTTCTGACCAGTGAACTTCAGTAGGTATATAATCATTTCTTCCTCTTTCGGCATCATGCCAATATCTGTAAAAGTGGTTCATCCCGTGAGGGGTAGATACCATTATTACTTTTGTTGATTGACCAGAAGAGATAGTAGGATAAACTGAGGCAAAAAAGTCTTCAGCGATGTGATTCGGGATGAAAGCGAACTCGTCGAGGAAGATAATGTTGTAAGATCCACCCCTGACAGCACTTGCAGATGTAGAAGCAGCCAAAACTTTTGATCCATTTTCTAACTCCATTGATCCTTTGTTCCATGCTATAATACCTTGCTGCATCCATTTTGGTAGATTTTCATATGCTAACTGTAATCTTCCTAATAAATCTCTTGCAGTTGATGCTTTGTTTGCAAGAATAGCAACGTTTACATTATCATTAAAAATCACATAATGTAATAAGTAAGATACACAGGTAGTTGATTTACCTGTCTGACGAGGCATCTTACATATATTAAATCTATTATTATGAAAATTTCTTATTAATTTTTTTTGAAAGGGATACATGTCAAAAGGTATTAAACCTCTATCCACGTTCACTATTTGTACAAATTTTTCAGCAAAGTATACAGGATCATCTTTACATTTAAGAAACTCCTTTATATCATTTTCTGTAAATTCAATCCTTGTATTTACTTTTTTTAAATTAGGATTGCCTAGATATACTTCACTTGCTGGCATAGGGTTATAGTTTTATCTCTCTACATGCAATCATACCTCTTGCATACATCTTACAATTGAATGCTTTATCTTCATCCTTACTTAATAAAAAAATAATAGCGGTGAGTTGAACCATTATGGCAACTGGCACCACTATTTTTATTAATGTTTTTGAATTAACATTCATCAGCAATTCCACTTTCTAAGTGCTTTATTAATCCTAGAATTTGGATCTCTTGCAGTTTTAGCACTTGTTAATTTCTTTTTCATCCCTTTCATTCTAGAGCAGAATGATTTCCTACGGGGGTTTCCAACCTTCTTGCTAGGTGCTTTAAGGTCAGATCCAGGATTTTCCCGTTCGTAACTTTTTCTGCCTTTTTCATTAAGTCCTCCCGATTTGTTTTTACCTGCTTTTCTTTGCCATGCTGCGACTTCATTTTGGAACTCCGTAAATTTTTTAAATTCGTATTCTTCTTTTTTAGAGGAATTACCCCAATTCGCTGCACCAACTTTGCGACACTTTACAAGAGCACCAGAGGCATAAGCACTTGGCCATACTGAGTAGCGTGATTTTACTTTATGATAGCATGCATCTTTAGTTCCACTACCTTTGCCTTTAATGTCTTTTTCAAGTAAAGTTTCTTCTTTCATTTTCTTTTTACGAGGACTATCGGTTCTAACATATGTAGGTTTTGCAGCACCAGTTTTTGATTGTTGACCAGGATCTGCTTTCTTTTTCCTACGAGCAGCAGACAATCTTTCCGCTTTTGTCATACTTGCTCTCTTTGATGAAGACACACATTTAGGTGTCCCTTCACCAGGTTTATCACTCGCACATGTACCTCCAGTCACTACATTAACCCAACCACCTTTTCCATCTTTGGATTTTGATCCAGAAAACCATTTATGTAATGATCCTTCCATTGCTTGTTTGCGAATTGTGGCGAAATATACTTTCTTTCCCTCTTCTTTTCCATACTGCTTTTGCATATTTTTTTTCATGCCTGAATCATCATATTTTTTCTTCAACATGGTGTCTTTTCTTTTCTGAGCAGAAGTCATAGTCACCTCGTTCATTGCCTTCTCCAAATCATCCGCTTGTTTTGCATGTGTTTTGGAACCCTTTCTGAGTTTTCCGACTAATTTTTTAACAAAGGGTCTATCATTTTTGTTAAGTTCTTCGCTCATCCCGCCACCATTTCCACCGTTTCCACCATTTCCATTACCATTTCCATTACCATTACCGTTGCCATTACCATTTTTCTTTCCATTAGATTTTGAATCATCATCTTTATCTGGGTAAAGATAACCTCTCATTCCAACATGATAACCACGGGGAATTTTTTTACATTTTTTGTCTGTGTTACAATAGTAGTAACCAGATTTACAGGTTTTCATTTTTCCTCCGCATCATTATTTAGAATTCCTTTCTTTAAAATTTTTTGTAATTCTGATGTGCTACCTACAAATAATGCATTATTAACCGTGTTAGGACCTGACTTTTGAGGTTTTTCAATGTCCTTCATTTTCTTTTGTAAATCAAGAAGTTTATCTGTAACATCTCCTACACTTTTTATTAATTGACCTGCAACTTCATATGCTCTTGGATGTTGAGAATCTTGACATACATCCATAATTCCATCAATTGCTTCTTGACCTTTTTCTACAAGATTATATAATTGACCACGAGAATATTCAAAATCGTCTTGAGGAGTATCCTTAATTTTTTTAGGAGTCTCCTTTACAATTTTTGCTTTTACATTAAGTGCTCTATCAATACTTTCTTGATTCATAATTAAACATCTGTTCCTTGAGATGGACTAAATTCTTTATAATCTTGGAAGAATGATATGTCAGAATCAAATCCAAAATCATCTCCTATTTCAATAGCAGCGTTATCAGCAGCATTAATCAAATCTAATTGATCACCAGTGAAGTGTTCTTGAATAGTTGTTCCAAAAGCACCTCTTTCCACGATAACGTTGTTACCATCAATTGACTCTACTCTCATAGTCTCTTGATTTACTCTTATATATTCAAATTTTTCAATTAAGGCAGCGTTAACTACTTTAAGAAGAGTTTGACGTGTATTGATGTTTCCAGACAAAGAGGTAGTATTATCATCGTTGTAATCCTTAGTTGCTTGTGGTGTAATAACATATCTTACCTCTCTTGGTGCCTTAATATTTGTAGCATAATCTATTTGAACACGTTTAATAATACCTCCACTTTCATCAGTAGGAATTTCATTGTAGAAGTATGTTTTTGCTAAAAAATCTAATTCATAAGTTATTGCCCTTCTTTCACCAAAATCACCTTCATACTCATCTTTAAATGAAATGTTTGTCAATGTAAATGGAATATCTTTTTTCTCCTCGTGACCTTGAAGTATATTCATTGTCACACTGTAATGAGGTTGAAAAAATGGAAGTATTTGTTCTAAAATTTGAAGAACATCATCTTGCAATTTTGCTGCAAAACTTAATCTGAATCCTATGTCATAAGGCACAGGCATAAACACTTTTTTTATTTTACTTTTATCAGAATTTTCTTTTAATATAAACTTAGTAATTGGTGCTGCTTTTCTTGAAGGATCATATGCGTAGGATGTGATTTCAAATGAAAGTCTAGGAAGTGTAAAATTATTTTTTTCTAAGTCTGGTTGTTGCTCTATTCTCGCTAAAAACTTTTGCATAGGACCGTATGCAATAGGAACTTTTATAGTCTTAAGAGTATTGCCTGTAGCATCATCTGTTTTTTTAATATAAATGTTGTTGAAAAGAGTTCCGAAAGCAATTACAGTCTTTCTAATAGTTTCGTTGTAAAAATAATTGCCTATCATAATTCACCAAAGGGATTCTGTTCTGTAAAATCTAATATTGAATCACCAGAAGATTGAAAGTCAACATTTTGATCATATGTTGCAGTGTCATCATCGTAGTTAATAGTATTTATCCTATATGCGTTAGTGTCAGTCGTTGCTCTTGCATATCCAACAAGTATTTCATTAGGAGTAAATTTACCAGTAAGATCTTTTACTTTCAAAATTCTTGTAGAAGCATCCCACTGAGTAACGTAAGCAGATGTTTTACTGAGGGAACCAGTTACATTCGTTCCAAAATAATATGTACCTATACCTATTGTTCCAGCAGCAGATACAACGACTGATGGAGTTGCTGTATAACCATAACCTGCATTTAATAATCTAATCGCTGATAATGAACCAGAACCATCTAAAACGGCAGTTGCAATAGCAGTGACTCCACCAGCAGGTGGGTCTGAAATAGTTACTAATGGTGGTGTCACATAATCTTGTCCCACTAATGTTATAGTGACGATTCCCACTGATCCAGTTGTTCCTATTCCAGCAATTGCTTCAGCACCAGATCCTTCTCCATCAGATGATGTTATAAAGACCTTCGGTATACTAGTATAACCAAAACCAGGATCACTTATTCTTATCTCTTGTAATGATTGTGTGCCACCTGAATTTGTCGTCATGATTCCAAAAGCAGATGCTTTTCTTCCGACTAGATGTTTTGGAGGAGAAATTCTTATATCAGGTGTAGTAGTATATCCAACTCCTTCATTTATAACATCAATTTTATGTACGCCTCCATTGACTAGACTTGTAAATGCAGTCGCTGTTGTACCAATTCCTGTCATGGTAAGGGTTGCGTTATATCCTATTGTTTCAAAATCATCATCAATTGCATCTATACCAGTTGCAATTTTTTCATCACCATATTCAAACACTTCACATTTCAAAACATATATGTAATTTTCTTGCAATTGAAAGAATTGACTTTCATGCTCTACATATTTTATTTCAAATAAAGTATCACCCAATGGAAAATATATTAAATCACCCTCTAATGGTCTAGTGGGTGCTTTAGATAATCCAGTTTCGTCACTAGCGAGTAATGGTGTTATGTATTCTTCATATCTTCTTTGTGATATTACTATATCAAGTGATGCTGTAGACTTTACACCAAACTTTGTTAATAAATTATGATCAGCAGCGTAACCATTATAATTTTCTATGTAACCCTCCAAAGGGAATGACATCGTGAAATCAGATACATTAGTTTCACGCATGATGGATTTAGTATTAGTGAATTTCCTTGGCATGTAAGTAAATTCAATACCATGCATTCTGATATGCTCATCCACCAGATCTTGAATAAGATTCTGTTCACTCTTTACACCCTGAGTTAAAAAATTATTGAGCATTATCCAACAAAATCTAAAGGCGGTATCTCATAGTATGTTTGCATTTTTTCTTCTAGAGCTTGTATCTCTCTGACACCATCTTCATATATTTCTCTACCATTTAATTCAACTCCACCTGGCAATTTTACACCCCTAAATTTTGTAAGATTTATACCCCATTGTTTTTTCATCAACGCTGTAAAATATTTTTTTACAAATGGATCATTATAAACTTTAGTAAATGTATCAGGATCTAAAACTCTGTAGCACTGAATTATTAAGTAATCATCTGGTCTCATGCTTGAAGAGTCAGTATCAATATATAATCTACTTTGTCTTCTATTAAATCTTATTTGTTTATCAGGGTGTAATATAAAATCCAAATCTTCCAAGTATCTCTTAGTCATTGTGTAACTAAGAAGTTCCATAGAACTAAAATAATAAATTTCATTTAAAAATAGTTGGTAATTAACATTAAACATGTTTGTGCTAATTGCCCTATTATCTAATTTAAAAACTTTTTCAATTCCTATTACTGCATCTGGTATCTGAATAAAATTTTGAGTTTCTTCAAGTGTAAAAGTAGTTGTCCCAATTCCTGTAACACTTGCTGATGTAGTTGTAGTGGTCAAACCAACAGAATCTACATCTCCTCCTGCTTTTACAGCATCAATAAAACCTTGAGTTATTTTATATTTCATATACATCAATTCGACACCATCGTAATGACGATCTTGATATACCTGAATAGTATCGTCTATCAGATCTTCTATCTGCTCATCTGCAATATTGATTTCTAATACAGGAAAACCTAGTTGTCTTTTTCCATATTCAACTAAACCTGCCCTCGTGCTAGGCGATGCCATATTTATACACAGTTTTCTTTATTTATTAGTCAAACCTAACTATATCTATTTCATCTCCTATAGTTGCAGCAGAAACTAAAGTTATTGAAGCACCAGATTTACTAAAGTCTGTAGTTGGTCTAATTTTTACTCCATTAATAAAAACTTGAATATATGTTGGTAGACTTGATGAGGCAGTGAAAACCGTTTGACCTTGTGTAGCAGTAAATGTTTCTTCGGTAAATGTAACACTTGCAGCACTACCAAATACTACATTTGTTCCATCACTTTTTAGAACCGTATCCTGTGCTCCTATAGTGGATGGCATATTATAATTACCAACTGTCAATCCATCAACTCTTACATCGCCACTATATGAAATACCTGCCCCCACACCATTCGATTCATTCCATGGATTTATTCTTGTTACCGTTGTTGCTACACCTACTGAAGATTGATCTTGTCTGATATACAGATCACCATCAAAGGTGTTCATGGCAATTTCGCCAAGTTCTATATTTGCAAGCGAGGGACTTTTACCAGCGACAGAAGATCGCTTAAATTTTATATTTGGAGATGCCATACTATTATTGGTATATACTCATTAAATCTGATATATATCAGATATTATTATTATTTAGAATTTACCGCCATCAGATGGTTTTGCTGGTTTTTTTGGTCTAGGAGATTTTTTTTCTAATTCAAGTATTTTTTCATTTAATTGATTGTTATTATTACTTAACATCTCAATCGTTTGACGATATTTTAATTCTCTCGATTCAAGAGCAATTACCTGATTAATAAGATTAGTATATTTATTTTGATATATTGTAATCAAATTTTTGTAATCTTGTTCATCCATAAAAAAATCATTAACTGCCCTATTTAGTGCATTTTAAGTTGTCTTATTTCTAGTAGAAGTTATACCACAAGCAGGTTTAGGTATTGTATTAATATACCCGTCACAATCAGTCTGTTCTATGACGTTACAATATTCAATGCTAGTGATTTTAATATCATAGTAATTTTCTAATGACTCAATAATAAAGTCACTTGACTCAAAAAGATAACACCCTTTTGATAATATACTCCATAGATCATGAGAATATGGTTCAAAATTTATTTTTTCAATTACAAATAACATGCTATTTCAGGAAATATTGTTCTCCAATTAGTACCTCTTGATTTATCAAGTGCATCGAAGTATTTGATCCCTAACTCAAAACTATGTTGATCTCTTGGTTGCATCATATCGTCATAAACATATTGTGATATAGATTTTATATCATCACCTATCTCTTCTTTTATTTTATCGGGTAAATGTCTAGTCTGACAAAATTTAGGGTTCTCAATTTTATTCAGCATTGTTGTTGTATCAGTATATAAATTCATCTTCCTCATAAACTCAACTGTTTCTTTGAGTTTATAAATGCCTAACAAACTAGGTGTGATTGTGACTTCTATTTTTCCAAGTTTCCATTCTCTTTTAACATGATCTTGGGAGTTTTTATTTTTTATGTATGAAAATAATCTTTTTCTTTTAAAATACTTGTTTTCCTTACTATTGTAAAAATAATCTCTTACATCCAATACATTTTTCAATGTAATATCCCACTTAGTAGGATATCTCAACCAGTGATTTCTCTCTCCTAATCCATCCACACTCCAATTTACAGAAACCCACTTGAAAGCATCAATATATTTTTTCATTTTTTTAAGATTAAAAAGAGTAAAGTTAGTCACATACATAAGTTCTATATTTTTTGCTTGATCTGTTTCTATCAAGGCATCAAGTATATCAAAATGAGATACCATTGTCATTGGTTCACCACCACAAAATGCAAGGGTTTTAATATTCTTACCATGACATACGAGATCATCAACAAATAATTTCCATTGGTCTGGATTTGATTTTTTTACATCTTTATGAGCAAATGATATTCTTTGTACTAATCCCCTCCATATGGGATCCATTTTTTTTAATCTTTCTATTCTTCTGCTTGAATTATCAGGTTGGCACTCATAACATTCTAAATTACAGTAATTACCAAAAGCATTTAGTTCTAACTTTAAAAACCTATCATCAGTATCAACCATTTTACCATCAACATCAAAGTTCCTCAATACACTCCAATCATGTTTCATTTGAGTGCGTGTTGATTTACCAATTTCTTTTTCATTACGCAAACATATTTTACACATACTCTTTATTTCTGGACTCATATTACCTGCTAACATATCTTTTCTAATCTGATTAAATATTTTACTTTTAAAATATTCAATAGGTGAGGTATTTTGAGGACCACAAATTGATTCAGTTTTTGCCCAACAACATGGTTGATAATTTAATCCAGGAGCATTTCTTAATTGAGAAAATGGTAGACTACATAATACAGGATTACCTTCCTGTGGATTTTCAAGTGTTTCTTCCATACATATAGTTTATCAATTATAAAATCTAAAAACTACCCCCGTCTATACTTATATTATTAAGTGAACGAGTAGTTCCAGAGCATGATATTAATTGTGTATTACCTGCACAGTCATTTACATATAAAGATCCAACTTCTAATGCACCAGCACTAGAATTTGTCATAACACCTGAACTCTCAGTGGCAACATTGGAAAAGACAAATCTAGAGGCACTGTCATCCCAATACATTGCTGCTTTTTTAGCAGAATCAGTATAGTAATTAAATATAACACCAAGATCTTTGTTTAGGTCAGAAGTTGGAGCAGAACCATCAACCATACCCAATTCAAGAAGAACATCTTCAATAGTTGTGTTTGTTGTATTGACCTGTGTAGTAGTACCATTAACAACTAAATTACCACCAATTGTAAGGTTTTGAGAACATGCTACAGCACCTGTGGAGTCAGATATAGTGAGAGCAGTAGTGCCATCTTTCGCTTTAACATTGGTTACTTCAATTGTTGGTACATCAATAGATGTTGTGACATTGACTGTTGATGGAAGACCTATAGTAATACTTTGACCAGATGCGGAAGTTTCAATTTCGTTTGATGTACCAGAAACAGTTAGAGTTTGTGATGTTGAAACTGAACCACTACCAGAATCACCAGCAATAGATGTAGTTACATCTACTGCCCCTACTTCAGCATCTACATATGCTTTAACTGATTGTTGTGTTGGAACTTTTGTAGCACTGTTAGATGACATGTTATCTTCATCTACAACAAAACTCATTGAAGCAGTGGTTGTGTCGCTATTCATTACTGCACCAGCAGCATCTACATTAGTAGCATCAGTTACATCAGCATTAGCCTCGATACCATCAAGTTTTGCGTGATCTGCTGTTGTGAAGTTTTCATCAGTTTGTGAAGCAACAGAAAAATCTAAAGTACCATCGCTGTCTTGATAAGTAACTGTTATACCTGATTCAGTATTTCCAGTAACCATTCCTCCCACAATATCCTGTACTTGCTCATCAGTTAGAGTTGCAGTTATATACCCTGCTCCGTTTGTTATCGCATTATTATTAAGAGAAATGTTTGCTGTTCCATCAAATGAAACACCAGCTATAGTTCGTGGAGTTTCAAGGGCTGTTGCTGTTGCAGCGTTACCAGACGCATTTCCAGTTACATTACCTGTAAGGTCTCCAACAAATCCACCAGTGGCAGTTGCCACCCCTGATACTGTTAGATCAGCAGCAGTCTTCAGTGAATTGACGTTTACAACGTTACCAAGTGTTTTCCAAGCAACAACTTCAACTTCATCTCCTGCAGTTGCACCTGATCCAAGTGTAACTGTGCTACTGTTTGTTTCTGTGTAGTCAACTCCTGTGATAAGACGAACACCGTTTAGGTATACATCTACAAATCCTGCTGTATAGTTTGCAGAAACTGTAATAGCAGTCTGTCCTTGAGTAAGAACTGTTGTTTCGGATGTTGTGAATGTAGTAGCAGCAACACCAGTTAAAACAACATCAGCAATGCCATCTTCAACAATAAAGTCTTCTAAACCAGTTCCTCTGAATTTAAATGCAGTTACAAGACCTGCAGCAGCAGATACTGAGTGAATACCAACTCCAGGAATCAATCCACCACCAGTTGAGTTTCTTAGAGGTGCAGCACTTGTAAGTTGTCCATCAACATCAAGTGTTCCACCTACGTTTAGGTTCTTGGCAATACCAACACCACCATCAACTATTAAAGAACCAGATGTGTTACTGGTTGATTGTGTAGTATCATTTAAGTTTACTGCACCAGAAGCATCTAAAGTTGTAAAAGCAGCAGTAGATGCTGAATTTGCACCTATTGCTGTACCATCTATAGCTCCTCCATTTATATCAACTGTTGTTAACGTAGATGTTCCAGAAACACCAAGAGTTCCAGATATTGTTTCATTACCTGTAACTGCTAATGTTGTACCGTTGAATGTAAGGTTGCCACTATCCTCGATAGCACCACCAGTACCTGCAAGAACAACTCTTCCCGATGTGAGGTCAGATACTGTAGCGGATGCTAAAGTAGATTCTCCAGTAACACCAAGTGTTCCTCCAACTGTTGCGTTACCAATTATTCCTGCATTTTCATCAACGTCCAGTGTATCAATATGTGCAGTTCCATCAATGAACAAATCTTGCCATTCGAGTGTAGATGTACCTAAATCTCTTGTACTATCAACAGAAGGAACTATATCACTATCAAAACGACCTGTTGCAGTGATTGTATCACTTGTTGCATTACCTAAGTCTACATTACCATTAGCAGTAAGTGTTCCAGATGCAGTAACAGAACCTGAAACTACAACATCATCATCAAGAGTTGTGGTTCCTCCTGCGGAATCAATAGTTAGATTTCCAGAAGCAGTATCTATTTCATTATCACCAGTTACCCCAATTTGGATATTATCAATAGTTGCTCCACCGTTAGCATCGATTGCTCCAGTAAATGTGGAAATACCAGATACCTTGAATTGTGTAGCATCTACAAANGCNANAGTNCTTATACCTGTAACATTGATTGCAGCAAATGTAGCACCTTGTCCACCACCAAGAACATAGCTCTTGACTCTAGACATTGTAGACTTACGGTTTGTACCGCCTGCTCCATCATCAACTACGATCAAGTCACCGTCTGCTAGATCAGCACCAATATCTGTACCACCATCTATATCAAGAGTGGTGATTGGTGTAGTTCCTGCAGATAATCCTGATCCAGATCCAGTGAATGAAGTTGCAGTAACTGCACCAGTGACATCAAGGTCTGCTCCTAATGTTGCGTCGCCAGTAACACCTAGTGTTCCTCCAACTGTTGCATCACCGACTATACCTGCATTCTCATCAACATCTAGTGTATCGATGTGAGCAGTTCCATCAATGAATAAGTCTTTGAATTCTAATGTGGATGAACCTAGGTCTCTTGCTCCATCAGTTGAAGGAACAATGTCGCTATCGAATCTACCTGTTGCAGTAATAGTATCAGATGTAGCATTACCTAAATCTACATTACCTTCAAGCGATGCATTACCAGAAACTGTAAGACCTGTAAGAGTTCCAACATTAGTAAGAGAAGAGTTTACAACAGCAGATCCAAGAGTGGTTGCACTCAATGTCTCTACGTTGTTTACCTTGTATACTTTACCAGATGCAACGTTTAGGTTCTCAGAAGACCCTAAGTTGTCACCTGTTGCTTCAAATTGGAATGTCTTGTTACCTTCACCAGATTCAATTGTAATACCACCACCATCAGCAGCAGCATCGTTAGCAGCACCGTTTGCAACTAAAATGTTTTTGTCAGTAATAGTAA
>FUFK010042373.1_pt1 | contig 51123 bp, 60 predicted proteins | sample 1021851 | NCBI WGS metagenome assembly FUFK01 (sample SAMEA51879418, study PRJEB19060) | metagenome | reverse complement strand
TTCCAGATCGGTGACCGTCCGCCCGGGCGCCGCCGCGATCGCGCGGCGCACCTGCAGCGCCGGCACCGGCTGATACGGCACCTCAGGCGCGGCGCGGAACAGGAACGCCGACGACGGCACATAGGCGCCGCCGCCCAGTTCGAAGGCCGTGGACGGGATGTAAGGCATGGCAGCGACTTATAAGAAGGTGACGTCCACCGGCCCGTGGGCCAGCGGGCGGAGGTACTCTCGGGCTTCCAGCGTGGCGGTGCCCACCTGCTGCTGGCCGGTGGTCCACCAGTCGGGCTCGGTGGCGGGTAGCTCGCCGCCGGTGACGACGCGGTAGACGTAGCCGTTGGGGGTGGTGGGGTGGATCAGGTCGTCGGCAGCCACCTCCAACTCAGGCTCAAACACGGCACCCAGATCATCAAGCGCCATCAGGAAAACGTCGGCACCTGGGTCGACCAGCCCGGACAGCGTGTAACTCCCGTCCGCCTCAGCAGACCGGGCGGTACCAACCACACGCCAGGCGCCGCCGAATTGCTGCACAGCGACCACACCTCGCGCCACAGGGCCCACAGCGCCGTCAGGGGCGCGCAAACTGATCGAGCCGTTGATCTCTGCGGGTTCACCGCTGACTTCGCCAGCGGAGCTGTCCAGGTCAATGTCGACCGTCTCATCACCCTGCGCCTGAAGCAGCGGCCCCGTCGCGCTCTTAGTCCCCGACGACGCCGCCAAAAGCAGAGCAGAGGCTCGCCCAATAGGCACGGTCACCGAAAAGGCTCCACCCCGGATATACCCAGTGCATAGCGCACCCCGCCAGCCGGTCAGCGTATCGATCACGGTGTAACCCACCCCGCCAGTGAAGGGGATGCCCCCTTCCAGCATCTCGACAGTGAGACGCCGGCAGGTGCGCTCACCAAGCGATTTTTCATAGTACGGCAGGGCGTTCATGGCCAATCCTCAGCCGCCAACGACACCCACCCGTAGTATTTACGGGAGATCACAAGCACGCGGTCCTGCCCACCGACCGATTCGGGCGAGCCGGTCCAGATGCCGTGAGTGTCGCGGTCCTCGAGCAATACATCTTCTTTTGGGACGCCAGTCATCAACCACAAGCCAGGCCATCGGCCAAACTGTAAATTGTTATCTGTGTCCGACCCTTTAATGTACAACGGCAGAAAAGGAACGCTGGGTGCGCCGCTAGAGAACCGATAATCAGTTTCCGCGCCCGAATATCCGTACGCTCCATGCTGGTGGAACCCTTCTCCTCCCGACACGTTGGCCACGCCGGCAGCAGTCACGCGGGAGATAACGGATGACGTCTGGTTGGAAGCGCCTATGGGTTCGTCTCCGTATTCCATGGAACGCATTTGAAAGGTCGCAAAATTTGGCGCGGCACCGGTACCAAATTCCGCCACCGCCGGCACCAGCTCGCCCATTGCCATTGCTACCCCGTTCCACCGACTTAGGTTTTCACCCGAAAGTCCGGATGGATCCCGCCATAGAAGCAGAATGCAGGCCCGACCATTGGCCACCACACACCACCGGACAGAACGAGCATCGTCGACAAGAAAGGTCTGTGAGCCAGACAGCGTATAATTATAGGGAACCGGGTCCACCAATTGGCTACCGTCCCAACCTGCCGCCAATGTCTCGACTCGTGCCGAGGCCCCCTGCATGCGGAAATCGGCGACGCCCGACATACTGGCATTCTCAAAAACTATGTGGCCATCACTAGAGCCCGTTGGCCACACGACGTCGTAGGCGGCCCAGCCAGCGGCAGCCTTAGAACCATAGCCATCGACAAGACAGGCCTTCAGCGCCTGGCCAACCACAGCAGATCGGTCGTAACCATTATTCGAGGCCGGATTAGCAGGCGCCCCGTCATCATCCCAGCGGTATACAGTCGGTACAGCACCCATCAGTCCGCATCCCCTCTGATCTGAAGTTCAAAGCTGTCGTTCTCCACCGTGCCCTGCCCGGGCTTCACGGTGCGTGCGATCCACAGCGGCGCCAGGGCGCCCTGGGTGTCAAAGCGCACGGCGTTGCCGGTGGCCCAGCCGCTGCCCCAGCCCTCCCCATCGAGCACGAAGTACGGCGTGTTGGTCATGGGGTTGATGGGGGCGGTGTCGCCGCTGGTGGTGCCCTGCCCGATCACGCCGAGGCTTTCGCCCACGATGCTGAAGGTGTTGGTGCCGGTGAACACCAGGGCCCACTTTTCGGTGACGGTGCCGTAGTTGGCGGTTTGCACCGGGTAGGCGATGTCGTTGTACTCGGCGTCGGTTTCGCCGGATTCGTCCGGCTCGCTGCCCCAGTTGGGGCTGTTGCTCTGCCAGGTTCGCTGGGTGAACAGGTTCACGGCGCGCGCCTGCAGGGTGCCGTAGAGCACCGCGCTGGATACCACGGTCTCGGTGATCGGGAACTCGTGCGGCGTGGGCGCCTGCAGCTCGACCAGGCCGGAGAGCTGCACGTCGGTGACCAAGCTCATGTGCTCGATGCGATCGCGCGCCAGCCAGGGCCCGCTGATCAGGTTGGCGTCGGCGTCCTGCAGGGTGAGCGGATCGGCGAAGGTGAGCGTGCCGGCGTCCAGGTCGGTGGTGTACTGGGCCGGGTCCAGCTCGGTGTCGCCGTCGGCGCCGTAGACGATGATCTCGGCCTGGTGGTCGCGGTCGAGCGCGATGGTCTCGCCGGCGGTGGGCGTAGTGAGGCTGGTCTCGGCGGTGTGGTTCAGCACCGCCACGTCGCCGGGCCGGAAGATGGGCACGCGGCCGTCCTGCGGCAGGCGCACCGGGTCGAGGCCGACGATCTCCGGGTCGAGCGGCAGGGTGCGCAAGCCCACGGCATTGTAGCGGATGTCCCCCAGCAGGCTGGCGAACTCGGCGTCGAGAGTGACGAAGCCGCTCTGGCTGTCCACTTCGCCGGTGAGCTGGTTGCCGCTGCTGTCCTCGCCGGTGATCACGCCGTTGGCGTCCGCTTCGGCAGTGACCAGCTCGCCGTTGCTGAGGTTGTTCAGGGTGAGCTGCAGCGAGCCGGCGCGGATGGGCGCGATCTCGGTGCGGAATTGCACTTTCTCGGTGCCCTGGGGGCGGTCGCCGACCAGGCAGGCGCGCACGGTGACGGTGCCGGCGGGCGGGTCGTCAAACACCGCCGAGGCGTTGGCGTAGTCGATGCTGCCGACGGCAACGCCGGCGCCGGTGGCCGGGTCCAGGTTGCTGAACAGGGTGCCGTCGCGATCGATGAAGGTCTGGCCGCCGGCTTCCAGCAGCACGGAGCCGGGGAACACCATTTCAGCGGCGCCGACGTTGGCGAGCTGCAGCTCGGCATCGTCCACGGCCAGTTCCTGGCTGGTGCTTTGAAAGCCGCTGATGTCGTTCAGCGCCGCCACGGTGACGTCGCCGCGCAGCTCTTCGCGGCGCAGCTCGGTGCGGGACTGCTCGCCGCCGATGGCCAGATAGCGCACGTCGATCTCGTAGCTGGCTTCCAGATCCGGGATGCTGACATCGCCACTGGTGTAATCGATGGTCCCGGCGGCGCCGACAAATCCGCCGGCGCCGTCGTCCTGCAGGGTGCGCTTGATCAGACGCTCGCGCTCGCCCTCGTTCCAGCCGCTGTGCCAGCGCCGCGCCACGTACCAGGTGAGCCGCACGGTGCCCGCCTCCAGCGGCGCGTCGGGGATGGTGAAGGTGCCGGCACCGCCGCTGATCTGCGGGGTGACCTGGGCGGTGACGCCCTCGCCGGTGTCGCCGGCGGCGGTGAGTGTGCCCACGGTGACGCCGCTGCTGGGCTTGAGCCGGATCTCGCCGGTGGCGTAGTTCACGGTGCCGGTGGCGCCGGTACCGGTGAGGTTGCCGACGCCGTCGTCGGTGACGTTGATGGTGCCGCCGCCGTTGGACACCGTGAGGGTTTCCGGCGCCACCGCAGCGCCCAGGCTGAGGGTGAGCTCCGGGTCCGGGTCGGCGAATTGGGCGGTACCGGCACGCACGGCGAATTCACTGCCGGCCTGGCTGGCGTAGCGGTAGACCAGCGGGGTATCCACGTCAGGCTGGCGGCTCAGGGTGACCAGCACGGTACCGGTTTGGAAATTGATGGTGCCGGTGCCGATGCCGGTGAGCACGCCGTCGCCGCGATCGCGCAGTTCGTTCCAGCGGCCCAGGGCGCGGTAGGCGAGCACGAAGGTGCCCGGGCGCGGCGGTAGCGCGGCCAGATTCAGCGTGTAGTTCAGGCCCCGGTTGGTGGCGTCGATCATCAGGGAGCCGGTGTCGCAGGCCATCTGCACGGGGGCGCCCGGCTCGTAGGTCCAGGAGGCGCTGCCGGTGAGGCTGTTGGCCAGCGTGATGCGGCCGCTCAGGTAGTCGACGATGCTGTCTTGCTGGCCGCCGGCGCCGGACACCAGCGTCAGCCCGCCCGCGTTGTCATCGCGGTAGGTGCTCCCGGCGATGTTGAGCACCAGGGTGCCGGGTACGATGGCGCGGCGGGTGAACAGGCTGGCCTGGTCGTCCAGGCCGCTGGCGTTCTCGGTGACGGTGCCCTGCCCCGCACGGATCACGGTGGTGTTGTTGCCGCCGGCGAGCCGGTCCACCAGCGGGATCTCGTTGGTGGCCACCGGCACCAGCTGGGAGAAGACCGTGTCCACGGTGATTTCCCGGTCGCCGATGGCCGGCGCATTGGCAAGCCGAGCGACGCCGTAATACTGGGCCACGTCCGCCACGTCGGTGGCGAACACCTCGCTGATCTGCCGGCTGCCGCCGCCGGTGAGCAAGGTGTTGCTCGTGACCACCACCCCGCCGGGGCGCGCTTCGCCGCTCGGGAAATCGAACAGCAACGGGGTGTCCAGGCCCATTTCCAGGCGCCAGCCCTTAAAGGTCTCGTAGGCGTTTCCGCTCTGGTAGATGAACACGGACTCGGTGACCGTGACTTCATTAAGGCGGACGTACTGCTCGTTGCCGGTTTGCGGGTCGCGCAGCACGAAGGTCTCACCGACGCGCGGGGTGTCGCTGATCACCAGGGGTTGGAAGCCCACCAGTGAGCGCGAGCCGGCGAGTTGGTTGCCCAGCAGTTGCCACGTGGCAGTGCCGGCGGGCACCAGGTAGCTTTCCAGGAAGTCGCGGGCATCGCGGCGTTCGTCAGTTTCGCTGTCGGTGTCGAACAGGGTGACGGAGACGTTGGGGTCCTGGGGCGCTTTGGTGAGCACCACGTGGCTGCCAAGATACGGCGCGGCGTCGTTGGTGCTCAGGCCCACGAACACCTTGCGCAGGCTGGTGTTGCCGGTGGCGCGATCGAGACGGCTGATGTCCTCGAAGACGTTGTTGACCTGGCCGGGCTGCACTTCGTTGCCGGTGGCGCGGCCGCCGCCGTCTTCGGTGTCGGTGAGCCGCTCGCTTTGGAACAGCTTGACGTCGCTGGCGCTGAGACTCATGCGTTGTTGTCCTCGAGAATAATCAGGTTGAGGGCCAGTTCGTAGGGGTGGGTGGCGGCGTATTCGGTGCGCTCGCCCACGGGAATCAGCTCCACGGCAACGCCGTTGCGGCGGTCGAACGCCACGCTGTAGGTGCGCCCGTCGTCCAGGGTGACGGGCCAGGCCACGCCGGGCTGTGCGGCCTTGGCGCGCAGGGCCTGGCCGGTCTGGCGGTCCACCCAGGCGCCGGTGAGGCGCATGGGGGTGCCGAGCGGCTGGGCCTGTTCGTAGAGAATCGGGTTGCCGGTGACGCCCCGGACCAGTTCCTGCGCGACCTGGGCCTCGCCGAATTCGTTGACCCAGACCATGTTTTCGATGGTGATGCCGTCGAGGGTCATGATTGGGTGCTCCGCAGGCCGGATTCGGAGAGCAGCTTCAGAAAAGCGACGTCTTCGCCCTCTGCGGCGGTGACCGTGACGCGGTCGCCCCGGTCGTTTTTCAGGGTGACTTCGGTTTTGCGCACGGGGCGCTGGGCCTGTTCTTGCTGCTGCTGGAGCTGCTCGTTGCGCTGCTGGTCGCGGCGCGCCTGATAGACCTCACGGTTCAGCTGCAGGGCATCGCGGTACTGCGCCACGGCGTCGCCGGCGCCCTGCTCGCTGGCCTGGCGCAGCTGCTCGCGCAGATCCTGTTCGCGCCGCTCGAACTGCCGCCGCTGGATTTCTTCCTGGGTGCCGGTGAGTTGTAGCAGTTCGTCGCGCAGGCCCTGGACGGTGTCGCGGGCGCTGTCGGCGAGGCCGTCCATCTGCGCCTTGGCGCTGGCCAGGGCGCTGCGCAGGCCGCTGAGCTTCTGCTCGCCGAGGGTGCGGCCGCTGGCGATGGCGCTTTCCGCGAGGCGAATGAACTGCCCGGTGTCTTCGTTTTGCGCGGCCATGGCGCGCTGGTAGAGCTGCTGGGCCCGGCCCACCCGTTCGTTGACCTCGGTGGCCACGTCGCCCACGGCGTTCAGGTAGCTGCGGGTGGAGAGCAGGCCCCGGGTTTGTTCCTTGAGCAGGGTGTCGTAAAGCTGGCCGGCTTCGTCGCTGACGTTGAAGAACGCCCGCCGGATGTTCTCGGCGGCCTCGGTAATGCCGGCGCCGGCCACCACCGCGCGCCGCCCGCTTTCCTCCATCGAGGCGCCGGCCTCTTCCGCCGCGGCGGCCTGTTCGTCCAGGGCCTGGTTGGTTTCCTTGGCGGCCGCCGCTTTGTCTTTCTCGGCGCCGGTGGCGAGCTCGGTGGTTTCCTTGTAGATCTGGATGGCGCGCTGGAGGCGTTCCAGGGTTTCGGAGGCCTGAACGCCGGTTTCCTCGAGCGCGGCGTTGTAATCCTTCTGGGTGATCAGACCTTCGGAGAGGGCGCGGTTGAGCTGCTCTTGCACCTGCAGGCGGCCGGCCCGGGACTCGATTTCTTCAAACGCCGCCAGATACGACTCGGTGATGATGCGGGACTGGACCTTCGCTTCCTCGCCGCTCTTCTGGACCTGCTCGACCACCTGACCAAAGCTGTTGATGGCCTTCCGTTCGACGACGCCGGCGAGCTTGTCGTATTCCAGGCCGAGATCGTCCAGGGAGCCACGCAGAGCGTTGTTGGCCCGCTGCTGCTCTTCGGCGGCTTCACGCGCTGCCGCCGCTTCCAGCTCCCGGTCCGCGATGATGCGCTTGGCGCGGTTGCGGGAAAACACGATCTGGGCGAGGTGCAGCCGCCGATCAATCCGCTCGATCTCTTCGGCGGTCTCCGCCGCGTCGCGCGCTTCCTGCAAGCGCTGGACCCGCTTCTCGGTGCGGGTTTCCTGGGCAATAACCTGCTCTTGATTGGCCAGCGCCTCGGCCTGGGTGAGTATCTTGTCCGACGCTTCCTGCTGCGCGTTCACCTGGCGCTGGGCGCCCTCTTCGGCGGCCTCCGCGCCGCTGGTGAAGATGTCCTCAAAGGCGCTGACGATATCGCGCCCGTCCTGCTTGACGCCGTCCAGCATGCTGCCGGAGATGGCGCCGGCCTTTTCGCTGAGTTCATCAAGCCGGCCACTGAGGCCCTCAGCGCCTACCAGATCGGTCAGCTCGGCGAGCGCTTTGCTGACCAGACTGGCGGAGCCGGTGATGGCGGCAGCGCCCGTCCTCCACACAGCCGTGACCGCGTTGATACCCACGCGCGCGGCGGCCACCACACGACTGGTGACGTCCGCCGCGACCTCCAGCGAGCGGACCAGGTTCTGGGCCCAGCGCCGGCTGCTGCCGTCTTCCTCGGCTTGGCGCAGGGTGTCCAGCAGCTCGCGGAGTTTGCTGCGGAAGACGTCCAGGGCGCCGCTCTCCGCCGCCGTGCGCAGCAGATCCCGAAACTCCTTACGCAGGGCGTTGAGCAGCCCGTTCAGCGTGTTGATCCGGGCAGCGCCGGCGCCTTCGGCCATGTTGCCGAACTCGGCAATGAGCTCGCGCATGACGTCGCGGCCCAGCTCGCCGGCGGTGGCCATCTCGCGGATGGTGCCGCCGGCGCGGCCGGTGACTTTCTCCAAGGCGCTGAGGATGGGAATGCCGGCGTCGGTGATGCTGTTCAGCTCTTCGAGCTGGAGCCGCTGGCTGGCCCAGCCCTGACCCAGCTGGGTGGTCAGGGTGTCCAGAGTCTGGGCGCCCTGGCCATAGCGTGCGTTGACGTCGATCAGGCTTTGCAGGGCGCCCGAGAGCGGGTCAATACCAAACGACTTGAGCCGGAGCGCCGCTTCAGCGGTGGCGTCCAGGCTTTGGGCGTTGCGCTCGGCGATCTGGTCGATGATGCCCAGGGCGCGCCCGCCCTCTTCCACCGACCCGAACACGCCGTCCAGCCGCAGGCGGAGGTCTTCCAGGCCGCCGGCCGCTCCGACCAAGGCGGTGAAGCCGCGACGCAGGCCTTCGATGACGCTGATGCCGGCCACAAGGCCAAGCAACCGGGCGCGCAACCCTGTGAGCACACCGGAGAAACCCGCGCCGCTTTGGCTGGCCGCGTCAAGCTGCGCCGCATGGGTCGCCGCCTCTTTGTTCACCCGATCGAACGCTTCGCGGGTTTCGGCCAGCTCACGCTGGACGCGCGTTTCAGCGCGGGTCAGGTCGTCGGTTTCGATGCCCGCGCGGTTGAGCGTTTGCACGTGCCGCCCGAGTTCGCGTTGGGCCTTGCGGTACTCAGTGTTGGCGATGCTTTGGGCGGTGCGCGCCTGCTTTACCGCAAGGGCGTATTCGGCCTGGGTCTGGCCGGCCTGCCGGCCTTCCGTGCGCAACCGCTCGTACTCGGTGACGGTTCTGCCGAGTTCCTTTGTCGCGTCGTCGGCGGCGCGCTTGGTGTCGTCGAAGCCCTTGATGGCCGCTTCCTGGCGGCCCAGTTCGTTGAGCTTCTTGTCGAGTTTCTCCCCTTCGTCCCGCAGCGCAGTGAGGCTTTCACTGGCGTTGTTGGCGTTCTTTGACATGAGGTCGCGCAGACGCAGGACCAGATTAACAACGCCGTCACGCAGGGCCATGGGGAGAGACTCCGAGAATCAGGTGCAGCCCCGCGCTGGGCGGGGTGGGTGATGGTGTGGGTTACGGTTAATTGAGTTCGATGAACTCGTAGGGGGCTTTCTTGCCAGGGGGCGTGCGGAGCTGACCGCCCAGTTGGCCGGTAATGAACGTGTCCTGCATCATGTCCGTCGCCTGATTGGCGTTCAGCCGGCTTTCCCAGATATACAGACGCCCCCACTTCTTCGTGGCAAGGTTCTGACCGAGCAACTCGATATAACGAGGCTTGTCGATCTCAGTGCCGCCGTAGATGTGCGACCCGGATTCGGCGAGGTACTGGTATTGCACCGACACTTCCACCGCCGCGGATTCCCGGAGGGCCTTAATGAAACCGCCGCGCTCATGGATTTCATAGTCGGTGCCAGCGACGAGCTCGGTGGTGGNGTCGGTGTCGGTCACCACCGGCTTATTGGCTTCGGTCATGTCGACGTTGGGGTGTGCCAGTTTCACCCACTTGCCGAGCACCAGCGTTACTGTTTCTGCTGTGACCGAGCCTCCCTCAACTTCGTGCTTTTCCAGTGTGCCGCCGAGGCACTCGGCAAACATTTCAGCCGGGAGGGAATCGAATGTAATGGCCAGCGCGGACGGATCAGCCGGCAGGTTCAGGGTATCCAGCGCCTGCCCGTAGCTTTCGGGTTGCTTGCTGATTCTGTTGCGCGCTTCGCTGGTGGGCGGCGTGATCTGCAGGGAAGGGATGTTGATAGGGCCGTTCATTGAGCCCGGCACCCCGTTGGTGCTCTCGGCCATGAACACCTCGCCGGCAAAGATTAGCCCGGTGTCTTGATACATGATGTTCTCCTTTGGCGCGGGGCGCCTGTTGGTTTAGGGCGTTAAAATCAGTTGGTAATCGGCGGTGATGGGAATACCAGCCCAGGCCACGCCCCCACCGCCTTCGGGAATGTTGTATTCGATGTCGCCGACTTCAGAATCAAGCGCGAACCCGTCGACGTAGCTCAGATTGTTGCGGTCAGCCACCGCGCGGATCACGTCGTTGGTGTGCCGCAGGAGCTCGGTGGTAATGCCGTCATCGACCCGGTCGACCACGACGACGTGCAGCTCCAATTGCCGCCTCAGCCGGCCGCCGGAGGATTTGCTCAGGCGGCGATCGATCCCGGGCTGGAGGGCGATGAACGGGTAATTGCTGCGGGCGTCGTCTGCAATGGCATCCGCGAGCCAGCCCTCGTACAGTTCGGCACCGGCGTCCGAGTGGTACCCATTCGCTTTGGTGATCGACGCCAGCCGGCTTTTATAGGTGTCCAGTATCTGCACCGTCAGGATCGGATCGCTCATGGGTTACCTCAGGAACGTGGTTTCCGGGTCGTCGCCGGCGGTCGTGCTGTAGATCGAGCGGACCTTTTCCGTGTAGCGCGCGGTGAGCGTGCGCATTAGCCCTTCGGACAGGTCGCTGCGGTGCTGCTGGAAGGCCTGGCTGACACTCGGGGCGTGAATGATCAGGTAGTCATCACGCGCGTCACCCGTGCGCACGGCGATGCCGGTGGCGTTGCTGCCGCGCAGCTTCGGGATATAGAAAAACTTCGGCTGCGTGTAGCTGCGCCCGGGCACCACGGTGCCGGTGATGCCGGCGTGCTTGGTGCCGGGTTTGCTGCGGTTCGGCTTTCGCAGCTGCCGGTGCGGGAAGCGGGTGAGCAGCGTGCCGCGCTGGGTGGCCTGCACGCTGGCTTCCCAGACGGCCCCCTTCTGTACGGGCCGCGTCACGCGCAGGTGGCGCCCGATGTAGCTGTCGGTCAGTGCCAGGCTCTTGCCGATCACGCGAATAGCTTCCCGGCGCCCTTCTTTGGCGCCTTGCTCGAGCAGTTCGCGGCTGCCTTGGCGGGCGAAGCCAGCGAGCTGCTGCAGGGCGTCCAGCTGGATCTGGATGTCGCGGCTCATTCCCCGTGCCATTCGGTGACCTCCACGATCAGATCGGTGCCGGTGTCGCGGTGCAGCCGGTCGATGACCCACACGCGGTTGTTCAGGGTGATGCGGTCAGCCCGGCGCGGGTGAGGCCAGGCCGACTTTGGGTATTCGATGCGTGTGACGGTTTGAACGACTACCCCCAGGTCGTCGCGGACATCCTCGTGGTCGAGAATGGCGAACTCGGTGTCCGCCGGCGCGCGATCCGACAGCAGCGGGCCCGGCTCGAACTGAGCGGGGTCGCCGTAGTGCCGGAAGTTGGCGTCGTCGTTGAGCGCCTGGAGGTGATCGAATTGGCTCATCGTTAGAAGCTGGCGTTGAGCCGCACCTCGCAGGTGGTGTCGCCGTCGGCAGCGGCCTGGGCGAACACGCCCACCTTCAGGTATTCGGTGGCCGGTGAACCGCCATCGTCTGCCGCGGTGGTCATCGCGGTGCCGTTCCAGTAGGCGGGCGCGTACTGGGCCGGTTCATCGGCCGATGCTTTGGGCAGGCCGTCGAAGACGCCGCCGGTGCGCAGGGTGTATTCCTCGCCAGCGACAGCGTCGGTGAGGGCGACGCCGAACACGCCTTCGACGACCTGGAAGGAGCCGCTTGCCACGGTGGCGGTGGCCAGCACCGTCAGGTTCTGGCCTTGGGCCCGGAAGTTCTTAGCCATGATTGTTACCTCGTTTTCAGGGAATCAGGGTTGGTGCCGCCCTTCCGTGGGCGACGCACCAAACGGGGTGCCGGTGGTTACGCGCCGGCGTTGCGGACGAAGCCGCGGTGGTCGATGGCACCGGCGCCGAAATCCTGGCGTGCCTTGATCTTGATGCCGTCCACCTCGAAGCCCTGTTGGGTCTCGATGTAGACACCCTCCTCGCCGGTGAGATACGCATATTCAATGGTGTCGATGCGGGACGGCGCCGCCGCCACATACCAGGCAGTTTCGCTGACGTCATCCAGGCGCGGCTCGACGATGAGCTGCAGGGTGTTGGCGAACGGGTTCACGTCGGCGGATTTGGCGCTGAGAACCTCAGACAGAATTCTCTGGCCTTCGGTCTCCAGCGCGGCAGGGACGATCAGATATTCGCCGGCCAGGTTGAGCGGGCGCTTGGAGTTGATGCCCTTCTGACGACGCATGAGCTTGCGCGTCTCGGTGAGCGTCTCGACGGAGATCGCGCCCGCGCCGGCGATGTTGTTGTGGTCAGCGTGGAACAGCGCCTTGTTGTCCGCCATTTTCACGTTGCCGGTGAGCAGCCCCCAAACGATGTTGCTCTCCAGCTCGGCGGCACTGGCACCGAACGCCTGAGGGATCCGGCTGAAGGCGTCCAGGTCATCGTTGATGATGGTTTGGCGGGTCAGAGCGATGATCTTGCCGTAGGTTTCCAGGCGGTAGCGCTGGTTGTCCTCGCCCATGGTGCCGTAGCGGAACTCGCCGTTCTCATCGACCTTTTCCAGCTCCGGCGCCTCGCCGAGCTGGGCCCGGTTGATGTATTTGAAGTCGCTGGCCGTGGTCTGGCGACAGAACGGCTGGAAGGTCCGCGGTGCCGCATCGTAACCCTGGCGCAGGGTCTTGTTGGCGACGTCGGCCAGGATGGCCGGGAAGTCGCTGGTGGAGTGCATGGCTTCAGCCGCAACGGCCATGGGTGACATGCCCCGGGTGGATTTCCCGCCGTAGTTGAGCACTTCTTTGGCCATGTCCAGCAGGCTCATGCCGCGGTAGTTGACGGCGTCGTCGGCCAGCTTGTGAGCACCGGGATCGAAGCGGTTCATCAGGGCCGCCACCATACCCGCGCGCAGGGCTTCACCGTTGTGAGCGACGGTCACGTGGCCACCCGGCAGGTTGTTCATCTGGCGCTTGGCCAGGGCGTCGAGCGCCTGGTTGCGCGCCTCGGCCACGGTGGCGCCGCTGTCGATCAGGGTCTCCACCAGACTTTCGTCCAGGCGGTGGGTTTTGCCGAGGTTGCGAATGTCCTTGCAGCGGGTGCGCTCGGCGGCAATCGCGGCGGTGGCGGTGGTGCCGGCGTTCTCCGCTTTGCTAGCTGCTGCGGCGGGGATTTCTTCTTCCTCTTCCTCGCCGCCAGCGGCAGGGTCACGGCGCGACCCGCCGCGATTCTCGGCACCGGCGGCGTCGCCGCCGGCGTTGTCGCCGCCGTCTTCGCCGGACTTGGCTTTGGCTTCGGCAGCGACGACCCGGGCCTTGAGCTGGGCGTCTGTTTCACCATCGAGGCGGCACAGGCCCACCGCCTTGGCGCGTTGGTCAAGATTCATATCATCACCTTTCGGTTTGGGTTTGTTCGCGGCGGTGGCCGCTGTGGGGTTGCCCGCCGGGGGCGGGCGGTGGAACAGGTTCACGGCCGCTTGCGGGGCCTTGTCGAATTGGCTCAGGTCCGCCTGGGCGACGGCCTGGATGGGGGCCACGAGTTCGTCGGCGAAGCCTAACTCGACGGCTTGCTCGCCGTTGAGCCAGGTTTCGGCGGCCATCATGGCTTTGATGGTTTCTTTATCGATGCCGGATTTGGCGGCGTAAATGTCGGCGACTGTGTCTTCGAACTGATCGTAGACATCGNCGGTTTTACGATGATCACCCGCCTCACCGTCGCTCCGCCCGCGCGGCTTGTGGATCATGATGAAGGCGTTGGGCGGGATCCTGACGGTGTCGCCGGCCATGGCGATGACGCTGGCCATGCTGAGGGCGATGCCGTCGATGGTGACCGACACCGGGCGCTCGTTGTATTTGAGCCGATTGTAGATCGCCAGGCCCTCGACGATATTGCCGCCTTCGCTGTGGATCCGTACTTGCAGGGGCCCGGTGCCGTTGCTCAGGGCTTCCAGCTCGTGGACGATGGTTTCCGCGTCGAGGCCGTCGAACCAGTCACCGATCACGCCGTAGAGCAGCAGCTCGCCCTGGGCGTTGATTCGGTTTGTTGCGGACAAAGCGAGGCCCTGGGCGGTGGCCTTGGCCAGCGCCTTCTTCTTGAACTTTCGCATGGGAACTCCGGGTTATTCGGTGACGGGGTCGTTGGCCGGATCGGGAAAGCCGGTTTCGCCCTGGCGGGCCTGGGTGACGCCGGCGTTGCTGACCAGGCCGGGGTCCGTGATCAGCGTGAGGCCGCGGCGCCGCAGGCCCTTGATGTCTTCTTCCAGTTCCGTGAGCACGTCGTCGGGCTCGTAGCCCGTCTCGCGGATCATCTGGCTCTGCGATTTGAAGCCGGCGCGTACCATATGAACCATCGGCGCTACTTCACGGGACGGGTCGAGCAGGTCACGCTGCGGGGGCGCCCATTCCCAGGTGACGCCTGTGAGAGGGTCACTACTGAGCGCCATGGCGGCGTTGAACCAGCGGGCCAGTCCATCGCACAACGTCGGGATCAGGGTGTTCCAGCGGTAGCTGTCGACCTCGCGGAGGAACTGCAGCATGCCGGCCCGGAACGACGAATAGTTCACCTCGCTCAAGTTGCCGGTCAGCAGCTCAAACGGCACACCGTAGGCGATGGCGATGGCGTGTTGTTCGACGCTGACAAACTCCCCATGGCCGCTCACGCTCGGCGGCGTGTTGAATTCGACGGATTCGCCCACGCCCAGCCGGCCGAGTAGGCCGGGCTCCAACCGATCGGGAAGCACGTCGCCCTTCCGATCGCCCTCGCCCTCCGGTTCGGTCACGAACGCCACCAGACAGGCAGCGGTTTTTTGCGCCTCGATGCGAGCATCCTGGTATTCGTCCAGGTTCTTCATGCGCATCAGCGCCGCGGTGCCGCGCGGGACGCCGCGCACCTGGCCGGGCCGCAACATTTCGTAGAGGTGGATCACATCGTCGGCCGGCGTGAGCTTGCTGCCGCTCAGCGGTGAGAGGCTGGCCATCGCATCACCCGGGTGGTTCCGGTGCAGCCAGTAGCCGACTCGCTTGTGGTTAGGGTCGAACTGCACGCCCTGGACGGCGTAGCCTCCCTCCATCGGCCCGTTCTTTGTGTGGTCCAGGTAGTCGCCTTCGAGCAAACGCACTTTCAGGGGAACCGGGCTGCTCGGGTCCCGCTCGGTGACGCGAACGATCAGCGCGTCGCCGGATTCCATGGCGGTGCGCACAGCGGCGGATTGCAGGCCGTAGCCGTTGAGCCGCCCGTCGTAGTCGATGGCGGTGGTCTCGATCCAGCCGAGCATGCGCTGGCGTGCCTCTTCGCGGACCCGCTCCTGCATCGCCTTGGCGCGCGGGCGGATCCCAGCGCCGACGATGTTCGTGGTCAGCCCCCGCATTGCGCTGGCCGCGTAGGGATTGTTGCGCACCATTTCACGGTGGCGGGCGCGCAGCAGCGGCAAGGCTGCACGGCTCTCGGCGTTGGCGCTGGTGTCGCGCCCACGGGTCCAGGCGTTGCGACGCCCTTTGCCGGCGCCGTCATAGCNGTTGGCGGCACGCAACCGGTCGGTCAGTGCACGGGCGCGGGTACGCCGTGCTTCCGCTTCGGGCGCGAACCAGCCAATGGTGCGATCCAGCCAGGTCATTGGTACCCCCGGTCGAACGTGGGCGCGTAAACGGCCTGCCGCTTGCGAGTGGGGCTGGCCAGCCGGCGCTCGATCATGTTGCGGATACGAATCATGTCGTCGAGGCTGCGGAACTCCGTGGTCTTCCCGTTGTGGGTCACACGGAGGGTGCCCGACGCGATCGCTGTATTGAGCCGGTCCAGGTCCTGTTGCGTGTACGCCATGGGGTTAGTTCCAGTAAGAGGATTTGCGGCGCCGCGGTGGCGCGGCGGCGGCGGGCTCTTTGCCGCCGAACATGTCGCCTTGCTTCAGCTGAGATTCGTATTCGTCCCAGCGGTCGTCTTTCCATGTGTGCAGCCGCAGGCTATAGGCCGCGTGCAGCGCGTAGATCTCGCAGTCGGCGGCTTCCACGGGCTGGCCGGGCTTGTCGTGCCAGATCAGCTTGCCGCTGAAGCGCGCGCTGGGCGCTTTGATCACGCCGGTGAGCTGCTCGTAATAGTCGTCACGGACGTCCTGGTACCAGTGCATGCGTCCGGGCCCGGATCCGCGCAGGCTGAGCCGCCCGCCTTCGCCGAACAGCAGGTCTTTGGCTTTGTGCGTGCCCACCTGGTAGACCAGCAGGCCGAACTTGCTGGCCTTGGTTTGGCGCTTGCCCTTGTAGTCGGTCTTCTTCGGGGCGCTGAAAATCTCGCGGCGGCCATAGTCGTTGGAGCTGCCCTTGATGGCCCGGACGCCGCGGCTTTGCCGGGTGCGGACGAATTCGTAGACCTGCTCTGTGGAGTGGCCGCCGCTGTCGATGCTCACGGCGCGCGGCAGCAACCGGTGGCCAGCCTCGCTCTGAATCGGCGTGGCCAGAAGGTCGTCCAGTTCTTTCCAGACCGGGTCGCTGGAATCCGTGGTGCTCACCTTGGCGTACAGCTCGCCCCAGTAGAGCAGCCAGCTCTCCATGCCCCGGCCCCAGGCGCGCATCACTACCGCCAAGCGGTCGCGCTGCACGTCGACGCCGACGGTGATGATCAGCCCGCCGAGGGGCACCCAGAGTTCCCGGTAGTCCTCGGCGCGCTCGCGCAGAACCTCCGCGTCCGGGGTTGCGGTTTCGTAGGCGTAGGTGCGACCCAGCTTCTGGTTGGTGAACGTGATCTTGCCGCTCAGGTCGCCCTTGGTGGCTTGGTACTCGGCGGTTAGGTGATCGCGCACTACGTCGGCCAGGGTGGTCCCGGGCACGCAGGCGTACAGCTCGCTGAGTTCCATGAACCCGGCGCTGCCGTGGAACGGCTGCGTGGGCGTCCAGCCGCAGAGCGGGTCGCCGGCGGCGACGGCGTTAAACACCGTGTCGCGGACGTTGCGCTGGCGCTGGTCGTCGTCCCAGGCGGCACCGCAGTGTGGGCAGCCGTACACCGCGGTGTCCGGCAGCGCCCGCCCGAACACTTCGTGCTCGGGTTGGTCGTCGTCGGCGTCCAGCCAGCTCACGTTTTCCCAGGCCAGGACGTGGGCATCGCCGCATTCGTGGCAGACCACCGGGAGCACCCGGCAATCCGATTGCTTGATGCGGTGCTCGGTTTTGCTCAGGTCGCGGATGGTCGGGGTGCCGCCAACGATGAGCTTGCTGCCCAGGTAGCGCTTGAGCCGCTCTTCCAGCAGGCCGATCGCGGTGCCCTGCTGCTTCACGTCGTCGCTGGTGTCGTCCGGTTCCTCGATGACGCCAACGCCCACCGAGCTCGTGGACTTCACGTTGCCCGGGCTGTTGGAANCGACCAGCTTCAGGAAGCCGCCCGGGTAGCTTTTCAGATCCCACCGGTTGCCAGCCTTCCGGCTGGTGCTCACGTCGATCAGGCCCCGTAGGATGGGCGAGGCTTCGAACGCGGGGCACAGCTTTTCATCGTGGAACGCTTTGCCGTCTTTCTCTTTGGCGAACAGCACCATGATCGGCGCCGGGTGGGCTTCGACCCGCTTNGCCAGGTAGCCGATCAGGAAATAGGTCCAGCCGATCTGGGCGGCCTTCATCAGGTCGACCTCGCCGACCGCCGGATCGTCCAGCGCTGCGGCAACGCCGAGGAAGTACGGCGCATAGTGGAAATCGTAGGTGCCGGCCAGGTCACCGATCGCTTCCGGCAGGTGGTAGTGCTCAGTAAGCCACTGCGCCGTCGCCACCGATTTGCGCGGCCGGAACTTCGCCGCCGCCTGATTCAAGATCCCCCGCAGCGTGCTCCGCAAAGCCACCAATTCGCTCGATTGCAGGTTCAATGACATCGGTCAGGGTCTCGGGGGCGATCGTGATTCCGTGCTCGCTTTCCAGGGCCTGGCGCAGCTTCTCCACCGCCGCGCGGATTTCCCTGTTGGTGTGGCCGGCCCAGTCGACGACGATGCGGGCGGCGTCGTCGGCGGGCACCAGTTTGCCGAGGCGCTCGGCGTAGTTGAGGCGCATCATCGCGGTCTTGGCTTGGGCTTCTTCCACCCGGGCGGTGGTCAGGGCGCCCTGGTTGTCGCCACCGCGCCCGGCGGCGTAGCTGCGCAGGTGGTCGCAGTAGGCGCGCAGCCATTCACCCATGGATCCGTCGCGCGGCAGGTGGCCGTCGTTGAGGTGCTTACTCACCGCCGGCTGGCTGATGCCAACCAGGCGCGCAAACGCGCTGGCCGTCGCACGATCATCAAGTGAAGTCATCCGGAAACCACCGTATAGCTATAACCCCCTATGCCGCGCCAAATCTGCAAACAGATCGCGCTCTACGCGCCCTTGAGCGGTCTGGCCCCGGAAGGACCCGCGGCCATGGGGGTGCCCCAAAAGGGTGCATATGTCAGGGTTTCGAGACGCCGGCGGCATCGGGTCGTTGTTGGTTGGCTTCCCGCGCCGCGTCGATCGTTGCGTTGTGCTTGCGGGCCCTTTCCTCTGTCCGCTCGATGTAATCGACGAACGCCTCGTTGCCGCCACCTGGGTACCAAACCGGCATGATGAAGTGCGGCAGCAGGTCGTCAGGAATCGTCTGGTGAATCACCTTCGTCTGCACCGGAGGCGCAGGGCACCAGCTCGCACAGCCGCTGATCAACAGGATCAGGGATATCAGTAGCCATCCAGTCGCCCGCCTCGGCATCAAGCCTGCGACGCCATGCGCGACGCTCGGCTTCCATTTGCTCGCCGATCTTGCGTATCTCGCGATCACGTTTCTCACGGATGGCCGCCTCGTGGTCTCGTTGCTCGGTGAGCGTGCGCACCTGGTCACGCTCGGTTTTCAGGCTCTCGGCAAATTGGGCGTTCTGCTGCTTCACGCCGCCGAGGTCCGCGTTGAGCGTCTGGATTCGACGATACTGGTAGTAGTTAGCCCCGATCAGGGCGACCATCATCAGTGTGATCACCAGCCAGACTTTCCAACCCACGCCCATCATCGAGGCACATCTCCCGTTCGCGCTGCCGGCGAGTGACGATGCCGTAGCAGTTGTTGGTACGAATGCGACAGTCACGCCCGCCGGCGTAAACCCAGCGCAGCAGTTCATCGCAGGCGCCCTGCACGTCTCCGGCCTGCAATTTGCGGCGCAGTGTCGAGCGGCGGAAGGCGGTGGGCCCGACGTTGTAGATGAACGACGCCAGAGCTGCACGCCGTGACGGTGGCATGTCGGCCTCCACCGCGTTGTCCAGCACGGTGAGCGCCTTCTTGATCTCGGCCCGCAACAGCGCATCGCACTCGGCGTCCGTCGCGGTATCGCCCAGCTCGACGTTGTGAGTGATACCGTCGCAGATGGTCGCGACGCCAACGGGGTCGAGGTAGGCCTCATTGCTGCGGCCTTCAAACACACTCACTGCACCGATGGCCGCTGCCATGGCGATGGCGGTACCGCCGGCCACTTTCCCCGCGCGGTTCATGAGCGCCACCGAAACAGCCGACGCATTCCGCGTGCTAGGCGACTCCAGAGCTTAGGCACGCCGGTCCAGTACTTGGGAACCAGAAGACCGATTTGCAGCATCAAGTACAGGATCGTCAGCAGCGCGATCCAGTCGGACAGGGTGAGCCCCATGATCTTCGACGCTGTTGTTATCAGAACCGGCGGCGATGCCTTGACCATCTCTGCCGCCAGGCTCACGTCTCTCGGATCGGACACACAGCCCCCAGTATCAAAGCGCCCGCGCCAATGCGCCGGCGGTGAATTCGACGCCCGTAGGTGGGCCAGCCCCGACCAGCAGCACGCAGCGGCGATCGCGGTGCTCCGCCTGGCCGTGCAGAAGCACCGCGCGCCTCGGGTTGTATCCGCAAATAGAAAGGCCCGCCGAAGCGGGCCTGAGTGGCCGTTGGGAACGGCCGGGGGGAGATCGTGCGGGCACAAAAAAACCCGCNGAGACTTTCGTCTGGGCGGGCTTCTCCACGTTGGGAAAATGATGGTCGTTTTTGTCCGGTTCGTCAAGCGGTCAAGATAAAAATAATCCACGCGCCTCTCACGCGGCATCGCTGGCGAACTGTCGCCACAGGTGTCGGAGGCAGGCGTCCTCAAGCGAATGCAGCTCGGCAAGCATGTCGTCGGCCCNCTTTGCCCACGCATCACGGAACTGGCTCTTCCCGATCTGCGCAACCGCCGCCCGCTCCCGCACCGACATCCGGCCTTGCCCGGTTCCCTTGCACCGCCCGCAGGATAGCCAACGATCGACCATCACGGGCGGCGTGCCGCTCTCCTGGTCCTCACGGTACTCCGGCTGCTGGATCCACACGCTGCCCCGGCCGTAGCAATGTGTGCAGCGGTAGGGCCAGATCAGCTCGAACACGCAGAGCTGCGCCAGCCCCTCGCAATAGTCCGTTTTCCAGCCCGCCTTTTGGCAGCGCCGGTGCAGTTCGGTCTGCACCCAACCGGCCAGCTGGAGCTGCGCGGTGTTGTCGTCGCAGAACTTGGCGCGGCCGACAAGGATAGCTTCGGGTTTGAGGCGCCCCATACCCAGCGCCGCGCCGACATCCGTCGCCGAGATTAAAACCGGGCCGCCTCCGCCACCACCACCATCGATGGCGACGCCTCTGGCCGTGAGCTTCGCTACCAACCGAATCGGATTCATCGTCCCTCCCTACCAAAATGGAAATGTTTGTCGTGGAACAACACAGAACAGCCATGCCCGGGGTATGCCCAGGGTGTCGCCCAGGGTTTGAATTGAAGTAAGTGATTGAAAAAAAAGAAGATGCCCAGGGTGCCCGGTGTGCCATGGGTTATATCCTCGCGCCCGTGGGGAGCACAAACGCCCATTCCACAGAAAGGGTCGGGGAAAGAGGCAGGCGCACGTACGCCCGCACGGGCGCGCGCGTAGACACTGGGCACACCGGGCACCCTGGGCATATCTTTAGGAATCAGGTAGTTACGGAAGTGGCAACCCTGGGCGAGACCCTGGGCATAGCCTGGGCAGAGTCGCGCTCCAAACTCACGCTTCAGGGTCATGGCTCACCCTCATCGACGTTTGGAACTCGGCCACACAGCGCCCCAGCCACTCTTCCTGAGTTTCGCCTTCGTTGGGCCCGCCAACGATGAAAAAAGTGCCTTTCTTCGCGCCGTTAGGCGGCACCCGCCATCGTACGCCGGCGACCTTGTCTTCCCGGGTCGCCAGCATGGTGCTGAACTTCGTCTGGCTGATAACGTGTTCGCTCCGCCTTTGGCACNACCGCTTGTACACGGTGTGCAGATCATCGGTCAGACAGCTCTGGTACGGCACGTCCNGCTCGCCGTCCTGCCACTTGCGATGGAAGGTGTCCCAGCTGGGCCGGCCAAAATCGATCAGGCGGCGCTTAGCCACGGTGATCGGCGGTTCGCTGTGGTGCCCGAACGGCACGTACTCCAAACCGTTCTCGGTCTCTTCCTGCACCACCAGCGGCAACGCCATCAGGTACCCGTAGAAGGCCTCCACGCCGCCGTTCTCGATCTCCCGCAAAACGCCTTGCTTCAGCTTCTCTCCGAGCTTAATGCGCGGCCAGATCACCAGCAGCCGCCGATCCGAAGGCTCCACCGGGAACGGCTGGATCTCATTGGAGAGGAAAACCGCATTCATGTGGTTGGCTTCCTCCCACCCCGAGACGAACTTCTTCTCGATGCGGTGGGTGGCGCCCGTGATCATGTGCTTGAGCGTGCCGGTGTGGGAATACTTCTGGTCCCTTGAGAACACTTCCTCGAACAGCCCGAAGAGCTTCTGCGAGCGCCAGTCGGTGTATTGGCTTTCAAGCTGATGCTGGCCGAGGGTAGCCGCGTACTCGCCGTACACCGGTTTAATGACTTCCTCGAACAGCAGCGACTTGCCCGTGCCGTGCGTTTCCGAATGCATGAGCACCGCGCTCGCCAACTTAGTGCCGACCTGCTGCATGGGGAACGCGAGCCAGCACATCAGCCATTGGTAGACCCGGTCGTCGAAGTTGCAGAGGTGCCGGATCAGCTCGCGGATATTTGCGCAGCGGTCAGGGTCGTGCCGGGGGCTCAGCGGCAAGCCGCGGAACATATTGATATAGCCGTCGTCTTCCCGGTACCGCCCTTGCGGATCGAATACCAGGCGGTCGCGATCCAGCTCTTGCCGCATGGGGTGTTCCAGCCAGTCCGTATACCAGCCAGCCAGCTTCGGCTTCAGGTCATTGAGCGCCACCACTTCCCGGCGCTCGCGGTCCCACACCGACTGCGACGGATACAGCAGTACGTAGCGCCCTAGCGCCTCGCCAAGGACTCCCCCGCCCCCGTTTTGGGCGGCTTCGGTTCGCGCGCTACGGGCAGCGTCTTTCTCGGCGAGCTTATCCGCTTCAGCAGCGCGGGCCGCCAAGGGCGCTACGTCCGCGTGCGCTACAGCCCGCCGCTCCGGGTGATCCTTCCACCCGTTGAACACCACCTTGCCCAACCAGGTGCGACACACCTGCTGGCTCATGATGCGGCTGTGCGCGGCGTCCCAGATCTTGCCGTCGGGGACCGTCCACGCGAACCGCTGCAACGCTTGATCCAGATCCGGCGCGGCCAGCGCCGCCGGTTCTCCAGAGGGTACGGGAGATTCGTCAGGGCTCTCGTTGGCCGGCGCCGCTGCAGCATAGGCATCGAGCAATTGCCGACGTGCCGCTTCCCGGCCCACGAGTCGGGCCAGGTCGTTCCAATCACCGTGTTGGGTCGTCTCAGTCATGAACACCCCCAACTGGCGACAGAGCGGGTCCAGCGGCTATGCTCAGGGACATCAAACTAGGCATCTTCCAGGGAGGGACACCATGGCGCGCTACCCAGGCCGCGACCGCAATCGCCCTAAACGCACCACCGCACTCAGCACGCCGCTGATAATCGCCNCCGCCGCGCTCGGTTTCTGGGGCTTTATCAGCGTACTCATGTTTGGCCAGCGAGCCCCGGCTGGCGGTGACAGTCGGCCACAGACAACTACTTCCTCGGAGTCCTACACCGCGCCAGATTGGTCTCACATCGAGACCTACCGGCAAGCGCAGAGGGAATGCCCCGACCAGAACAATGAATGCCGCCGCGTCGCCGCCGTCAACGAATGGGGGGCGATGTGCAGCACATGGCTCCGAATGGAGAGCCCGCACGCTGTCTTGCCCGAAGCCCGGGATAATCCGGACGCGCTGTTCAACGGCCGTCTCTTCATCCGGGACCACGGCGTCATCGAACTCACCGGGAGTAAAGCAGAGACCGACAACGCCGGCTCGCATTACCGGTACGGCTGCCGCATCGATACATCGGAAGAAAGAATCACGGGACTCGCACTGCCGACTCGAGCTGATCAAGAATTGGAGTACACGACGTTTCATTGACTTCACGCCGCCTCCGAAGCCGGGAACGCCGGCACCAGAATGCGGCCACCATGGGCCGCCTGGCAGCGAGCGGCCGCGTCCTGCCCTGCCCGCTTTCCGGTCCTCGGGTTCGGCGCGTCGTTGTCAGCCAGCCAGACCGGCTCGGCGTCGCGCCACCCGGCAAGCAGCTCATCCGCTACCGTGACCATGTTGCCGCTGTCGATGCACGCCACCACCGGCCAGCCCGTCAGCTCGTGCACGGTCGCGGCCGTGGCGTAGCCCTCGGCAAAGCCCAGCGGACCTTCGCCGATCTCGCCGAGCACGTGGAAGCACCCCTTTTTCCTGGAATACTTCGGGAACATCTTCGTGCCTTGCCCGTTGATCACCTGGAGAGACCAGAGCATGCACTCCAGATCCCTGAGTGGCACCGCGATGCTGCCGTAACTCATGCGCAGGAAGGACAGGTACTCAGGGCGCGGACGGGGTAGGCGCTGGAAGAACTCGCGCACCGCTTCACCGGTACGAATCTCGCACCGCTCGTAGCCCTCCCGGTCATCGATCACCAACAACACCGAGCGCTTGAAGAAGCGGATGCCGTGCGCGCCGACGCCCTTGGCGCCCAGGTATTCGGAATTGCCCAGGTGGTGGGTGTGTTCGTCCAGGATGGTTTCGCAGGCCTCCGCGACCGTCTCTTGCATGCGCACCAGCCGCGCAGCGTCCGCCTCGATTTCCGCCTGTCGCGCCTTGCGACGGGCCTCGCGTTCCGCCGACAGCGCCCGCTTTTCTTCAGCGGATAGCGGCGTACCGCTTCGACGCCAGCCGCCGTCCTGGGCCAGCTTGATAACGGTGCCGATTGAGTAGTGGCCGGCGCTGGCACTGCGCCAGGTCGTCTTGGCCGAGTCCGCCTTGTAGCTCGTGCCGGTGGCGCTCCAGGAATCGAACAGATCCCAACCGTCCTCACCGAATTCGTCTTTCAAGGCACCCGCCACGGAGAACCAGGTGTCTCTATCACAGTCCGGGTCGATGTGTTGCAGCGCCTCGCGGACTTCATGCTCGCTCAGTGGTTCCCGCCGCATGGGTTACTCCTCGCCGAACCGCTTTGCCCCTTCCACCAGCCTGTGGCCAGCTTGTACCAATCGGTGCAGATCACGTTCCAGCACCGCAATTTCATCCTGATCAACCCGACCGTCGGCGACAGCTAACTGGGTGTTACGGCACATGCGCCCTACCCGGTCGACCAGCTCAGCGACTTCCCCGAAAAGCTCGGTGCGGCTGACGTCCTCGGCGTCCGGGATCGGGATCCACACGCAGCCCGTGATCAGCGCCAAGGCATCCAGTATCTGCTGGTGGTCGTCGTGATCGCGGGCGTACTCGGTGATCAGCTCGAACTGCTGCAGCGTGGGAGAGCGATCTGGGTGGTTCACGTTGAGGTTGTTGTAAAGCGTCTGCGGACCAATGCTGTAAGTGGCGGCGATCTTATCCATGCCCAGCCGCTTCGCGGTCAAATACAGGGCCGTCTTCAGCGGCAGCATCGTGCGCTGCGCGCGCTCCATCAGGCCCATCCGAGTGGTCTTTTGCATGATAGGTGGCTCTCCCCTTTCTATCGTTACCCCGAAACTCAGGCACCCTAAACTTTGTGAATCGCTAAGCCGCTTGATTGTCGCCGAAGAGAATTTCCTCAAGGGTCATGCGGTCAGCGGACGACTCAGCCAGCCGCCGTGCCAGCTTGGCCGAGCACGCACCGCCATATAGGGCAATTTGCTTGAAGTTGGCGAGGTTCGTGCCAGCCGCTTCCGCAACGCGCTGGCACTCGGCAGGTGTGTTGGATTCCCAAAAGGTGCGCGGGGTCATCGGTGCTCCGAATAGCAGTTTACTATTGTCGAAATAATAGTAGATCACTAATCCGGCGGATGCAACGCAATTGCTACAATCCGTATGCCACTTGGAGAGCAGATTCGAAGTTATGGACGTGAAAGAGACACGGCGCCTCAATGCGCGCTATCTGGCGGACAAAAAGTACAGTCGCCAGTTCGTTGCCCGGAAGCTCGGCTACGCAGATAACAACTATCTGAACCAGCTGCTCACATCGCACAGCTCTATGGGCGACCGGACGGCTCGCAAGTTCGAGACCAAATTGGACCTGGCCGACGGCTGGATGGACCGGCCACACCCCGAGTTATGGGGCGATACGCCAGAAGAAGTGCTCTCTTACACTGACGAATTACTTAAAAGCCTTTCTAACTCCGACCTGTCCCACATCATCGACCGTGCCCTCAAGATCATCCGAGGACGCTCTGAGTGAGTGGTACTCCCCCCACAAGGCATCCCTCTCTTTATCGGACATCCCCGCCAGAATGATCGCCAAGGCCTGAGAAAGCACCTTCCTGGCTTCCCTTTCCCTACTGTCCATACGTACACCTCACGCTTGAGTTTCCGATAGTACCACTGTCGCTATCGGCAGCAAGCCGCAAACAAAGTTAGTGTTTTACTATTGACTAAGGAATAGCAAATTACTAATCTCGCTTTATTGGCACACGTCAGGAGCGAGAAATGGCACAGGTTTACATCCATCCCACCCAGCGCACGCCGGCGCAGATCGCCGCGCTGCAAGCCGCAACCGGGCGCGTCGCCGTGTTTAGCCGCCAGGGCTCCGGCCTGCTGATCGCCCCGCCGGCACAGCGCCCTGCACGCCGCGCCCATGAGCACCGCCTGGACGCCACCGCCTACCTGCGCGGGCCCATTCGCACGCAGCAGCGTCTACCCGCCACCGACTTCGACCCCGACTTCCCGCCGGGGGCCGCATGAGCCACCGCGACGTGATGCACAACGCCCGCCGGGCCTTCGCCCGTGCCCCGGTCACCAGTGATCTGCGCGCCGCAATGGGCCACAGCGGCCAGCTGCTGGACCGCTACACCCGGGACCTGCCCGATACCACCGCCGCCCTACGCACCCGCGAGGCACTCACTGAGTGCGCCGAACGCTATCTCGCGCGCTGCCGCCGCGCGGCTCAGAACAACAAACTGCAAGGAGCACACCCATGAAGGGACCGTTTCAATTCAGCCTCGCCGACGAACGGGCGCTGCGCGAAGCCATCCGCCGGCGCGGCACCACGGTGCTGCACCTGGGCCAGCACAGCATCGCCATCCGCAGCACCCCGTTCAGCCACGACATCGATCTGCGCGTGCGCGACATCACCGATCGCGACTGCCCCGCCCCGCCGGTGATTTACCGGGACCAGAACCAGCCCGCGCTGCTGTACATCGGTGCCGCCGACGCGATCACGCGCCACATCAACCGGAAAGCGATTCGGGGTGCGGCATGAGCTTGCGCAACCCCGACATGACCACGGTTTCCGGGCGCGCCGACCACGTGCTCAACACCCTGGTCCGCATCGAACGGACGCTACCCCTGGGCGAATGCAACGGGCGCTGGGCGCGATCATTCGCTGACGCCGTGGCTCTGCTCGGCAAGCCCATTGAGGACTACACCGTCGGCGAGCTGTTGAGCCTGGCTCACCAGCACGCCGAGCAGTGGTTCGAAAGCGAGCACGACTGGCAGGCCGAACAACAACACCTCATCGACACCGGTGGCCTGACGCACACCACCGACGGCACGGAGCTTACCCAATGAAAATAATCGGATTCGCCGGCCCCGCCGGCGTCGGCAAAAACACCGCCGCCCTGGCGCTGGCCACCGACTGGAACATCCAGGCAGAGGCGATCACCCGTCCGCTCTATGACGGCTTGTCCGGCTTGATCGGCATGGACACCACCGCCGTGACCCTCGCTGATCTCTGCGAGGACCGGACGTTCAAGCGCACACCCAGCACCAGCCTGGGCAACCTCACGCCACGCCGGTCGCTGCAGCTGTTCGGCGACTGGGTGCGGCAGACCTTCGGCCAGGACTACCTGCTCAAGCGCCTGGAGGGCCGCATCGCCCAGCTCGAAAACTTCCAGGACACGCCGGAGATTCTGGCGATCACTGACATACGCACCGAGGCGGAGACTACCTGGGTGCGCCGCCACGGCGGCCTGGTGATCCACGTTAGCCGTGGCGACGCGAGCATGGGCAAGGGCGAAGCCCCGGACCACAGCACTGAGCAGCCGCTCACCTTCCACCAGGGTGACCTTTACGCCCTCAACGCCGGCACCGTCGATGACCTGGAAGTGCAGGTGCGGGCCATGGTGCGCTGCTGGCTAGGTCAGGGAGTGGCGGCATGATCCTCTTCGGGAAACATATCGCTCCACCAGATAGCCTGGCCGCCGGCAAATGCCTCGCCAAACTCTTGGAGGTTTATCAGCACGTCATTCACGTGGTCCCGGAAGGCGGCCAGCGCCTGGCGGTCAATCACCGGAAACGGATGATTCCGCTCTGCCCGAAGCTTCATAGACCCAGCATGGATAGCATTGGCAGCCCCCAAGACTGTGACGACCAAACCAGGATCACGAAGGTTATGCAGCAGGAGGCTTCGGATAGCCTGAGAGTTCTCCTGAAAGCGCTCTGCATTGCCCTCCAGCACAACGTCGGCTGGCCTGCCGTTCCAGGAATCCTTAAGCACCCCGTCAAAGTGCGAAAGGGAGTCGTTCAGCAAAACCTTCAACCGCATTATCGTCTCGACCTGCGCCATGTGGTCTTCCTCACGGCGCCAACTGACCTGCTGCTTCGCTTGAGCGCGCGCCAGGTACCCGGCGTAAAGGATCGCCCCGACACTGCCGAGCGCCTGAACCCACGCCGCCGATACGTGCCCTGCGAGCACTTCCCAGGCACCGCCGAGCCACGCCAGAAGCTCACTCATAACCAGCATCCCCTTTTTGGTTTCGTAAGAGCATGCCGTAGTTCGCTATCGCCGCAAAGCCAGTGCGAGGTGATCCCATGAACGCGCTCACCCGTCTGACTCGACTGGCACTGTTTAACTACACGGCGAACCGGCCCTGCCGCCTGATCCAGCCGGAGGGCAAGCCCTACCTGGAACGCTACTGGCTGGGCGAGAAGTACGACCGGTTTTGGTACTTGCACCGCTTCCTGCGCAACGACGCCGAGCGCCACCTGCATGACCACCCGTGGGACACGGCGCACAGCCTGGTGCTGACCGGCCGCTACACCGAGGAACGGGGCATCGCTTACCCGCTGCACCAGTCGCTCGGCCATGCCGTGATCAACCTCGGTGAACGGCGGGTCCGCTGGTTTAACACCCTCGCCCGCAGCCACCGCGAGATCGATCTGCACCGCATCACCACGGTCCAGCCGGAGACCTGGACGCTGTTCTGGCACGGCGCCTGGGACCACCCCTGGGGCTTCTACCAGGGGGACCGCTATCAGGAATACAAACCGGTGCCCTACGGCCCCGAGGAATACGCCTGGTGGCACGACGCAAAGCTGGGCCGCGACATCGGCCGCGAGCCGTTCAACGCATAGGAGAACTGCAATGCACCGCTCCGCCAACGACAGCACCTACCGCATCCGTGACGCCGCCCGCGCCCTGCACCTGGGCGACCGGGCCCTGCGGCGCCGACTGGAACAGCTTGGCGCGTTCAAGCCGGACGGCACCACCGGGCGCCGCCGCGCGAACCCAGAGTGGATCCGCGCCGGTTGGCTGGTGGAGCGCGAAGAGCAGTTCACCCATCCGCATGTTGGCCCGCAATGGTACGTCCGCGTGGAGATCACCACCGCCGGCCTGGACCACCTGCGCCACAAGCTTAACAAGGCCGCATAGGAGGCCCCATGCGAAGCCAATACAACGCCACAACGATTCAGATCCCGCTCCCCAGCGAGCGGGCCCTGGCCGGCCGCAACCGGCTCCGATTTTTACCGACGGCGCTCACCGTCACCGCGATGGCCCTGGTGGTCATCGCCCTTTTCTAAACCACAAGCAAGCAAGGGGAGAAACCCATGTCACAGAAAGGCACCCACACCGACCCCGCCGAGTTCATCGGCGATCTCGATGCCGGCGTGTTCGCCGAGAAGCTGGGCCGCGCCCTCAGCGACGTGGCGCTCGGCACCGTCGAGAACAGCAAGGACGGCAGCGTCACGGTCACTTTCAAGGTGAAGCGCATCGCCGAATCCAACCAGGTCGACGTGTCTCACAAGATCCATTCCAAGACCGCTACCCTGCGCGGCTTCGCCCAGGAGGAAGACACGACCCGCACCCCCATGCACGTCGGGCGCGGCGGGCGCATGACCCTTTCGCCGGAAAACCAGGGCGACTTCTTCCCCCGGCCCGCTCGCGAAACCAGCGAGTAAGGCACCACACCCACCCTCACCACAGAAACAGAGGTTCCAATGGAGAAAGAAGCGATCAAACACCTTCAGGACAACTCCGTCATCGACGCGATCAATCGCGTGCTGATCGAGAACGATGCGGACCTGCTGGCCCTGCCCGATTCAGCACGTCTTGAGGACCTGGAGCAGTATAGCGACCGCCGCCGGCGCTTCCGGGGCACCTTCGCCACCAATGACCCGAAGGGCTTCGCCAACTACTGCGTAAACAACGCCACCCAAGAAATCAAAAGCGGGTGCTTCATCGACCCCGAGCAGATGGCCGCCCTCACCATCCTGGACCTGGGCACCGTGAACGCCCCGCTCCATGCCGATCATAAGGCCACCCTCAGCCTGCAAAAGACAGCCGCCTTCAAAGCGCTGCTGCAGATCGAGGGCAAGCGCATGGACCAAAAGTCCGCCGCTGAGTGGCTGGAAGACTGGGCGCCCCACCTGGCGGCCACCATCCGGGGCGAAAACGGGCCTGAGCTCTACCCGCTTTCGAAGGCCATTGCCGCCATCCGCCTGGTCACTTTGAAAACCAACACCGAGCAGGAACACGAGGACCGCGACTACGGGGCCACCCGCTCCACCATGGCCTCCGTGGAAGCCAAATCCCGGGATCAGCCCCTGCCCAACTTCCTCGAGTTCACCTGCAACCCGTACCACGGGCTGCCGGAGCGGACCTTCCGGCTGCGCATCGCGCTCATCACCAGCGACGGTGACCCGGAATTCCGCTTCCGCATGGTGCAGGCCGAGCAGGAGCAGGAAGAAATGGCTGACGACTTCGCCGACCTGATCCGCCAGGAAATGGGCGGGGTCATGGACGTCATCATCGGCCGCATGGCCGCGTAAACCCACCGCCCGGCCCACGGGCCGGGCCTCTCGGGGGAGAGACCATGAACGAACGATTCCACAAACTGGCGGTGGAGCAAGCCGTAAAAAAGCTGTTCAGCGCCACCAGCTTCAGCGTCTGCACGCTCGACGACATCGGCGACATGCTCGGGGTCAACCCGCGGCAACACCCCAACTACCGCTATCTGCGCGCCCTGCACTGCGTGGACTACGCCGATATGTCCGCCGAGCTGCTGGGCCAGATCCAGCACCAGGTTCTGGACGTGCTGCAGCGACCCGCGTTCAACCCCGCTCTGGTGAGCGACCTGCTCACCGCCGAAGGCCGCGACTTCGCATTCACCGAGGATCGCTACGTGGACGCCCCGCCGGCCCCACGGCAGCAGCGACGTCTCGGTAAGGGCCACTGAGGGAGGTCAGCATGAACACAGACGCACCGATAAAGGAACTCACCTGGGACGAACAGGCTACCTGGGGCACCTGCGCCGCCTGCGGCGCCAGCCACGGCGAGCCCTGCGACCCGGACATCGGCTGGGCCCTGGGCGGTGTCCGCCCGCAGAACGGCGCCCACCTGTGCCGCATCAAGAACGCTCCGCAGCGGGTTCGCCTGGAGCGTGCCGCATGATCGTCGCCACCTACTCCGTGCACGACAAGAACCCCCGCATCAGCGACCGCGCAGCCGGTCTCGGCCAGCGTCGCTGGCAGATCAAGCTGTACGCCCAGAACGGCGATGACCGTGTGACCCACGAATTGCGCCCCAACGGCCACTGCTACCTGGTCGACGTGCTGCCCCTGGCCACCGACGCCATTGATGAGCTGCTCGCGGAGTTCGACCACACGATCACTGCCGCCGGCTTTCAGGTGGTGGCCCTGCGATGAGCACTCCAGCGCCAGGCCTCGACCAACATTTCACGCCAACATGGGCCGCCGAGCTGCTGCTTCAACGGCATTTCCCGGACCTTGATCAGAGCGACGCGGTCTGGGAGCCCACCTGCGGCGACGGCCGCTTCCTGCTGGCCGTCCCGCCAGGGGTTCCCGCCTTTGGCAGTGAGATCGATCCCACCCAGGCCTCCGCCGCCAGGGCGAACACCGGCCGCACCGTGATCACCGGCGATTGCCTCAGCGTTGAATTGCCGACCCGGCCCACCGCGGTGGTGGGTAACCCGCCGTTCCAGGCCGAGCTGGTGCAGGCGCTCCTGGACCGCTGTCACTTCGAGCTGGGCGACGGCGATCGGGTCGGCCTGCTGCTGCCCGTCTACCTGTTTCAGACGGCCGCCACGGTCATCCGGTACCACCACCGCTGGTCAATCCGCCAGGAGCTGCTGCCCCGCAATCTGTTTCAGGGCCTCACGAAGCCGCTGCTGTTCGCGCTGTTCACCAAGGAACAGCGGCGCACGCTCCACGGCTTCTTCCTCTACACCGAGACGGACGCCCTTCTCGCCGGCGTGCACCCCCGGCTGCGCGCCTACCTGATCGGCAACCTGAGCACCGCCCAATGCTGGCGCGACGCTGTGCGCGTAGCCCTCGAAGCCTGCGGCGGGCGAGCCACCCTTTCTGAACTGTACGCCTGCTTTGAGAGCGGCGGACGCCCTACCACCAACCGATTCTCGCGCGAAAAGGTCCGGCAGATTGCTGGCAAGCACTACCACCGCATCGCGCCGGGCGAGTACGCACTAGCAATGGGAGACACCGCATGAACGTCAACGAGCGCGCGGCGCAGATGCTCCACCAATACGCCGAGTACCTGCGTGATGAGCGCCCCCCCTCGGGCCACGAGGATGCTGACGCCGCTGAAATCCGTGATGCCGAAGCCAGAGCCTTAGCCGACGGCTTGACTCACGGCATACATCTGATCACTGCCGCGCCGGTGCTGCCAGACAATGATGGCTTCTGGGCGCACCCTGGTATTCCAGACCACTTCGATGAAGACCCAGCACCGTTCGAGCGCTGGCTCAACGAGCAGCTGCTGGAATGCGCCCCAAAGGAAGTCGGTGACAAAAACGCCCAGGTGGCTGCCGATTGGGCCGATTCTAAGCCCTCCGGCAGTGGTTGGTTTTTGCTGCAGCTTATCGATACAGAGGACGGGCCCACTGCGTTTTGGGTTCGGCGTGTTATGGAGAACCCAAACGCGCACAAGGTCAGCGTACTCAGGGGTGAACTGGTTCGCGAACGCGACTATCGGCTTCGGGCAGAAGCCCAGGTGGACTTCCTGAAACACCGGCTCGGAGACGAGCATGCCTCGGTCTGGTATTGGCAAGGCGACGGCTACGACAACCTGGATAGCCTGGTGTCATCGGTGACAGTAGCCATCCGTGCGGATGATCTTCGTCATCTGCTGGGCGCGCCCCAGGTGGCGGTGCCGGACCTTCCGGATGAGGTAACCGCCGATGGCTACGGCTGGCTCCAGATCGCCGCCGGCGAGGTGCCGGTAGACGATGCCCCGACAGTGCTCCGCGCCATCGCAAAGCACATAGTCGCCGCCCCCACCGCACCCGTCGGGGAGCCGGAATTCTACGTCGAGCACAAGACGCTACGGTCGGCAATGGCCTATGTCGGTATCGCGGCCCCCGAATCCGACGAGGAACTGGGTGCCGAAATGGAGCGCCACGCCAAGCGGGTGATCCGAGCCGCTGCCAAGCTGCTGGCCCAGCAACCTGTAAGCGATCCTGATGGGTTGGGCCGCGTGCTGATGCCCAGGGCGCTGACCGCCGAGAACGGCGCCAAGACGGCGCTGAGCGGCGAGTTTTTCGTGACCAACGGAGTTCAATGCGCGGCGTGCGGGAATCCCGACTTCTCCCTCGATTTGGGCGAGTGCGCCGGCTGCCAACACAGCGAATCTGAACCTAACCTCCTGGTCGTGCCCTGGACCACGATCAAACGCATCTACACCGCTGCCGTGGACCTGCTGTCCGCCCCCGCCCCGGATGAGCGGGAGATAGCTGGAGCCATTAAGGCTCTGGAGGTCGTGGGCATGCGCATCAGTAGTGAGGTCGTGAATTTCCAGGGCGCCACGGCCAACGAGACGGGAGCGAGGGCTGCACATCGCGTTGTGCTGAATGAGATCGCCCGCCTCCGCGCCGGGAAGGAGGGTGCGTGATGCTTTCGGTAGTGCTCCAAGCCCGGAACTCAAAGGAATGGATGAATCTGACTCTCACCCCACAGCCGGATGGCGAACTGAGCGTGACTATCGCCGGAGATCATGAGGGCAGGTACATGCAGTTCGACTTCGACGACTTGCAGCCCGGAGACGTAGATGACCTGATCTGGTTTCTGAGTCACCGCCGGGCCCAACTTAAACCAGACGGGGGTGCGCAGTGAACCTGGACAAGCATGAACATTACCGCGCCGTGATATCAGATCGCGAGGACTTCCTGAGGGCAGCCGAACAGGACGTGGTCTGGGCTTTGGAGGAAGCCTTCCCCGCCGGAATGGACCTGATCTGCCACCACGGCGACCAGCGGTTTCTTGTCGTCTCTCTTGGCGAGGCGGACATCTACGGCCACCGCCTGCAGGTAGAAAACCCGAACACGGGCAAGGTGTCCTGGCGCTACTGGCGGAACCTGCACCACGTCACCGCTGAGCGTCTGCATGGAGGGCACCGCGATGGTTGAGAATACCAGAATCGAATGGGCCCACCACACGTTCAACCCCTGGGAGGGCTGTACAAAGGTGGGCCCCGGCTGCGACCACTGCTACGCCGAAGCGCGGAACCACCGCTTCGGCGGCGATAACTGGGGCCCAGGCAAAGCCCGCCGGCGCACATCGCCCTCGAACTGGGCGCAGCCGCTCAAGTGGGACCGGCAAGCCGCCAAGAAGGGCCTCCGGTACCGGGTATTTTGCGCCTCGCTCGCCGACGTATTCGATAACGAGGTGCCCCGGCAATGGCGCATGGACCTGTTCTCCCTGATCGCCCAGACGCCCAACCTGGACTGGCTGATCCTGACTAAGCGCATCGGCAACGTGAAGCGCATGAGCAGCTGGGACAGCGTGATGTTCGACATGATCGCCGAGCGCTGCTGGCTGGGCATCACCGTGGTGAACCAAGAGGAAGCGAACCGCGACATCCCGAAGCTTCTGGAGATACCGGCCAAGTTGCACTGGCTCAGCATGGAACCACTGCTGGGCCCGGTGGACCTTACGGATATCCACTGGCCCGACGAACATGGTGTGCAGGTCTTCAGCGCCCTGGAATGCGATGTGCCCCCGGAAGACGACCCCTTCGACGGTGACTGCGTGGACTGGGTGGTGGTGGGCGGCGAGTCAGGAGCAAAGGCGCGGCCGATGCATCCCGATTGGGCACGCTCCCTGCGCGATCAGTGCGCCGAGGCCAGCACCCCGTTCCTGTTCAAGCAGTGGGGCGAGTGGCAGGTCGCGAGCCATGAGAACGGTCACTACAGCAGCGACATGATTTCCAACGGCGCTTATTGGGTCGATCTAAACGGGAACACCCACAAGCCGTCCAGCCTCGACCTGTTGGATCCGATAGCCATGGTGAAAGCTGGTAAGGCCCGCACCGGGCGAGTGCTAGACGGCGAGCTGCACGACGGGTTCCCTGCATCGCCGGCGGAGGGCCACTAAATGGGCACTTTCCGCGGCAACCTACAGGGCAGCATCAACTTCGGTGAGCTGGTGGTGGACAACTTCGCCGGCGGGGGTGGCGCCTCCACCGGCATCGAGCAGGCCATAGGCCGGCCCGTGGATATCGCCATCAACCACGACCCGGTGGCCCTGGCGATGCACGAAACCAACCACCCCCATACCAAGCACTACTGCGAGTCGGTCTGGGACATCAACCCGCGCGAGGTGACCCAGGGGCGCCCGGTGGGCCTGGCGTGGTTCAGCCCGGACTGCACGCACCACAGCAAGGCCCGTGGCGGGAAGCCGGTGAGCCCCCGGGTGCGCGGCCTTGCCTGGGTGGTCATGCGCTGGGTGGGCACCGTCCGCCCCCGCATCATCATGCTGGAGAACGTCGAAGAGTTTGTGAGCTGGGGGCCGGTGGTGCGCCGTGAAGATGGCCAGCAATACCCATGCCCCAAGCGGCGCGGCCACACCTTCCGGTCGTTCGTGAACGCTCTGCGCCGACACGGTTACCAGGTGGAATGGCGGGAGCTGCGCGCCTGCCCCTACGGCGCGCCGACCATCCGCAAACGCCTGTTCCTGATCGCCCGGTGTGACGGCGCCCCGATCATCTGGCCAGAGCCCACCCACGGGCCCGACCTCAAGCCGTACCGCTCCGCAGCGGACATCATCGACTGGTCGCTGCCCTGCCCCAGCATCTTCCTCAGCAAGGAAGAGGGCCGTGCCGTCGGCGTGCGCCGGCCGCTGGCCGAGGCCACCCAGCGCCGGATCGCCGAGGGCATCCGCCGGTTTGTGCTGCAGCACCCGGATCCGTTCATCGTGAAGGTGAACCACGGCTACGACTATTTCAGGGGCCAGCCGATCAACCAGCCGCTGCAAACCATCACCGCCGGCGCCAACGGGTACGGCGTTGTGGTGCCCACGCTGGCCGCGTCCGGCGCTGTAGTGGGGTGCGGGGGTCGAGCTGGCCAATCACGCCCGCGCGGCCTGGACGAACCCGTGGCAACGATCACCGCCAAGGGCGACACCTGCTTGGCCGTGCCCTACCTGGTTCCCCGCTACGGGGAAGCGCCGCGCCAGCGCCCACGCTGTGCCGACGCCGCTGACCCGTTGCCGACGATTGTTCCCACCGGCAACCATGGCCAGCTGGTCCAGGCTTTTCTGGCGAAGCACTACACCGGGGTCACCGGCTCGGACCTGCGCCGGCCAATCGGCACCGTCACCGCGGTGGACCACCACAGCCTGGTCACCAGCCACATGATCAAGCTGCGCGGCGACAACGTGGGCAGCCACCCGGACGATCCGCTGCACACGATTTCCGCCGGCGGATTCCACCACGGCCAGGTCCAGGCCTTCCTGATGAAGTACTACGGCCAGGGCGGCCAGTGGCAGGACGTTCGCGACCCGGTCCACACGCTGCCCACCAAGGCGCGCATGGGCCTGGTTATGGTGAAGGGCCAGCCCTACCAGCTGGTGGATATCGGCATGCGCATGCTGCAGCCACACGAGCTCTATCAGGCCCAGGGCTTCCCGCCCGACTACATCATCGACCGCACCTGGGACGGCCGGCGTCTCACCAAGGCCGAGCAGAACCGCATGTGCGGAAACAGCGTTTCCCCCTACCCGGTGGAAGCGATGGTCACCGCCAACTACCAACCCAACGTCGCCGCCGCAGCGGCCTAGGAGACTGGACGTGAGCGACACGCTGCAACAAATCCTGGAAGAGCTGCGCGCCCAGCGCGTTCAGGAAAGCCTCTGGAGCACCGAGGAAGTCGGCGCCTACTTCGGGGTGAAGAGCAAGACGGCGTGCGGGATCGTGGCCGCACCCGACTTTCCGGACCCGGTGACCGCCCCCGGGGTGGGTCGCCGCTGGTTGCCGGAAGAAGTGCGCGGCTGGGCGAAGCGGCACCGGAAACCGAAGCGGCGAGCTTAATCCAGGCGGGCCGCTATTTCTGATGCCGTCGGGTTGTAGTAGACCCGCAGACTGNCCAGGTTTTGATGCCCCACCATTCGCGCTAGGTCGAGGATATCCAGCTTCTGAGCCAGGCGAGTGATCGCCTCATGCCGCGAGTCATGAAAGCGCAGGTCTTTAATCTGGGCCTTGTCCCNCGCCCGCCGAAACAACACGTCCAGGCTTCGCGAGGTTAGATCGAACAGCGGCCCTTTCCGACCCGGCGCTTGCTGCAGNAGCGCCACCGCCCGGGTGGACAGAGGAACCTGCCGTCGCGTGCCGTTCTTCGTCATTTCCAGGGTGCAATGCCGGGCTTTCAGATCCACCCGCGACCAGTCCAAGGACAGTATCTCTCCCGCCCGCATGGCCGTTTCCAGCGCGATCAGGAATACTAACGCCACCTGGTGCTGTTTGGTCTCCACGCGCCCCTCATAGCCCAGGCCCATGCATAAACGCTCGATCTCATCGTCGCTGATGCGCCGGTCCCGCCCCTGTGGTGACGGCGGCCGCCGTAAGCCCGCACACGGGTTTTCAGTGAGCCAGTGCCATTCCTCTACCGCTGTCCTGAAGACGGCGCTCAGCAGATTCAGCTCACGGTTCACGGTCCCCGGGGCTACGTTCGCCAGCCGCCGATCGCGGTAATCCGCGATGTCGCCGCGCCGCACATCCCGGATCGGGATCTCAGCCAAGGGGTCCCGCCCGATCGCAGCCAGCCGCAGTTCTTCCCAGCGCGCGCCTCGCTTGCTCGGCGAGACCGTCCGTGCATACTTGTCGAGAACGTCAGCCACGGTGCCGCCGGCGGAAACGCCCAGCGTGCCGGCCCGAATCTGCGTCTCAATGTCCGCCGCCCAGGCCTTGGCCGCCGTCTTGCTCTCGTACGTTGCGGACCTGTAGACGCCCTGCATTCGGACCTCTGCCCGCCACCCGCCCGCGCGCTTTCTGAATGTGGCCACTCCCCACCCCTGGCGTAATTTTGGCGTAATTGGAAACGGAATACTGGGGAATGCTAGGGAATAACGGGGGAGACTGGAAGGGGCGGGAGCTTAATAGATACGGGACTTTCGGAGCCACATGGAAGAATCGGGAGCCCTGCGGAATGCGCTTTAGATTCCTCTTTCCGGCACCACTTCTTACATTCGCTTCCCGACCCGCCCGCCACGCCGCCGGGCACAATGGCGTGAAGATCACGACAATTTTTTCCCGCCCGGCGCCGCCCCGGTAAAACCTTTATAAAGTTCAGGCTTTTCAACCACCTGAAGCCTCTCTTTGCATTGACTCAAAGGCCCGCTTCGCCAACTGTGTAAGTCCATTTTTTGACTCACACACCGCGCTGTGGAGAAGGCCCCGTTTATGACATCGATGTCCGCCGGCAGCAGTACTCCGAAACAGCACGGACGCTTCCGTCTCGACGACCCCCGTGAGGATGCCGAGCGGTTATTGGACGCGGCCCTGTCCGGCGACCGTCGCAGCCTGGCGCGCATCGCCGTACACCGGCTCACCCCGGTGAGTGAAAAGCCCGGGCTGCGCGATGCCCTGCACACCGTGTCCCGGGAAATGGGGTTTCAGGGCTGGGATCATTTCCAGCGGCACGTGGCGGCCCTGGACACCGCCGCCGAGCGGGCCAACGGGACTCTGGACGACGACCTGGATACGGTGCACATCCGCTGCGGGTCGGATCTGCGCGACACCCTGCCCGCCACCGGTTTGCACGGCCACTTTCACACCTTCAGCGACCCCTTTTGCATCGGCCCGCTGCACAGCCTGGAGCGGCAGGCCTTCATGGACGAGCGCACCCGCTTTCTTTGCGACGCCTTTGGTGGCGACGAGAACGAAACGCACCGGCGGCAGCAGCGTGAGTACGACGGACTGGATCAGGCCATGGACAGCGAACGGGTGGTGCTGTGGTTCGAGCACGACAGCTACGACCAGTTGATCCTCGCCTACATCCTCAATCACCTGGCCCTGCAACGCCGCCCCACCCGGCTGGAACTGGTGGCCACCGACGGCATTCCCGGCGTGGACCGGTTTATCGGCCTGGGACAACTGGCGCCGGAGGTGCTCGGCTGGCTCTGGCAGCAGCGCCGCCCGGTGGACGACGCGCTTATCACCCTGGGCCGCCGTGCCTGGCGGGCGGTGACCGCCGACACGCCGCAACGGCTGGACGATCTGTCGCGGACCCTGACTCCGGAGTTGCCGATGCTGGGCCGCGCCCTGCGCCGGCACCTGTTGGAACTGCCGGACGAAGCCACCGGCCTGGGCCTGAGCGAACAGCTGGCGGTGCAGTTGGTGGCCGAGCGCGGTCCGATTACCGTCGGCGGAGTGTTTCGGGATCTGATGCGCGAGCGCGAGCCGCTGCCCTATCTGGGCGACACCATGTTCTGGTGGATGATGCAGCCGCTGATGGGCGGCGAGCGCCCGCTGCTGGCCAGCGACCACGGCGAGGACACCCCGTGGCAGGACCGGTCGCTGCACATCACCTCCCACGGCCACGCGGTGCTCAGCGGCCACAACAACTGGCTCGACACCCACCCCAAACGACGCTGGGTGGGCGGCGTCGCCATCGACGGCGACCGCGACAGCTGGTGTCTGAACAAGGGCACCGGCCGGCCGCAAAAGCGACCGGCCAATGTGGCCTAGGAATTAGAGATCGCGGCAGATATCGGCGGCGATGCGGAACGATTGCAGTCGCTTGGCGTGGTCGAAAATCCCGCCGGTGATCATCAGCTCATCCACCCCGGTCAGGTCACGGAAGGCGCGCAGCCCGTCGCGGACCGTTTCCGGTGACCCGACCATGGCGTACTTCATCGCCTGACGGACGCCCTCCGCTTCCAGCGGCGACCAGATGCCGTCCATGCTCTCCACCGGCGGCGGCAGCGGTCCGGGCCGCCCGCGCCGCAGATTGACGAACTGCTGCTGCATGGAGGTGGCCAGGAAGGCGCCCTCCTCGTCGCTGTCGGCGGCGAACACGCTCACCCCCGCCATGGCGTAGGGCCGCTCCAGCTGCGCCGACGGCTGAAAGTTGTCGCGGTAGACCTGCAACGCATCGAGCAGGGCCTCCGGGGCGAAATGCGAGGCGAACGCGAAAGGCAGGCCCTTCTGGGCCGCCAGCCGGGCGCTGAACAGGCTGGAGCCGAGCAGCCAAATGGGCACCTTGCTGCCGGCGCCGGGCACCGCCCGCACGCGCTGCTCCGGGGTGGGATCGTCCAGATAGGCCTGCAGCTCCTCGACGTCGCGCGGGAATTCCATGGCGTTGCTGTTGAGATCCCGGCGCAGCGCCCGCGCGGTTTCCATGTCGGTGCCCGGCGCCCGACCCAGGCCCAGGTCGATGCGCCCCGGGTGCAGGGCCGCCAGGGTGCCGAACTGCTCGGCGATCACCAGGGGCGCGTGGTTGGGCAGCATCACCCCGCCGGAGCCGACCCGGATGCGCTGGGTGCCGGCGGCGATATGGCCGATCACCACGCTGGTGGCGGCGCTCGCCACGCCGGGCATGTTGTGGTGTTCCGCTACCCAGTAGCGGGTGTAGCCCCACTGTTCGGCGTGGCGTGCCAGATCGAGGGAATTGCCCAGGGCCTGGGCGGCGTCGCCGCCGCGCAGGATGGGGCTCAGATCAAGAATGGAATAGGCAGTCATCAGGCCTCCCGAGCCAAAACGCGTCTCTCTACGGTTGGGGCTCGGGCGGCTTTTTTAAAGGTGGGAAGGCGGATCAGCCGCCGTTCAAGCGACGATATATTTCGTCCTTGAGGTGCATGCGCTCGACCTTCATGGTCTCCATATCGCGATCCGCGATCGGGTTTTCGCGCATTTCCAGCCCGCGGATGGTTTTATCCAGGCGGTCATGCTCCTCCACCTTGGCGCGGAATTCCGGATGTTCCTTGACCAGGGCGTCGATACGTTCGCGGTGCTGGGGAAATTCGTGGTGGATACTATGGGGTTCACCGAGCATAGCTGACAGTTCCTCCGCTGAAGGGGCCCGACCACCGGGGCGGTGCGCGGGCGGGTAATCCCCTTCAAGCTACTACCGCCACCGGGTCCTTGTCATCCTCCCGGTGGCGGCTCAACGCATTCCCCGGGCCTCCTTGATCATATCGTAGGCCTTGCTGATCTCGGCGGTCTTTTCGGTGGACACCCGAATCATCTCGTCCGGCACGCCACGGGCCGCCAGTTTGTCCGGGTGATGCTCGCTCATCAGCCGCCGGTAGGCCTTTTTGACCTCCTGATCGGAGGCCGCTTCGCTCACCCCCAGCACCTGATACGCCTCGCCCAGCGACGGCCGTGCCGGCCCGGCGGCGCCACCCGCGGCGCCCGCGCCGGCACCGCCGAAACGCGCCTGGGCCAGCACCATATTGAGGATCTGCCGGAACTGGCTCTCCGGCACGCCCAGCCCGGCGGCGACACGGAACAGGATGCGCTCCTCCTCGGCGTGCAGCTCGCCGTCCGCCAGCGCGGTTTGCAGCAGCAGCTCGAGAAACACCACCACCAGATGGCGGCGGCGGCGGATGCGCTGGCGGAACTCGGCCACGGTCCGGTCGAGGGGGAAATCATCGTCCTTGCCCTGGCGAAAGGCCTCCTGGGCCCGCCGGCGCTGCTCGTCGTTGAGCTGCATGCGGGTCATGATCGCTTCGGCCTGGCCGATCTCCTGCTCGCTGACCCGGCCGTCCGCCTTGGCCAGATGGCCCATGATCGAGAACACCGCCGAGAACAGGGCCTCCTGGACCTCTTCCCGTTCGCCGGGCCGGTAGGGCCGGAACGGGTTGAAGGACTGTACCCGCTCCACGCCACGATCCAGGAAGTGGCCGATCAGCACGCCGATCGCCAGGCCGATGGGCCCGCCGATCAACATGCCCAACAGGCCGACAATGAGTTTGCCACCCCAACTTCGCATTAATCAGAACTCTCTATCGTCATCTACAGGTAGGGAAAGACCACGGAGTATCCGGGAGGTTCGCGCACAAACGCAAACCCGGGCCTGAGACGGCCCGGGTGGTGTGAGGGAGAAGTACTTACTTGGTGGCGCGGTTACCGCGCTCCCCCAACCTACTTGAGTGGCGCGGTTACCGCGCCACCAGGCCAGCATCGCCAGGACCACGGCGGCGGCCTGGGCGAGCGCGCCCTGGAGGGTGGGGAAGAAACCGATCCACTCCAGCGTCGGCAGGCCGATGTAGGTGGCGTTGATCAGGCCCGCTTCCTGCAACGCGGCGATGCCCTTGCCGAGCAGGATCACCGACAGCACCAGCAGCACCAGGCTGGTGGCCTTGAAGAACAGGCCCAGAGGCAGGCGCATGCCGAGGCGGAAGATCAACACGCAGACCACCGCCAGCGCCGCCAGGGCCGCCAGCAACCCGTACAGCAGGTACGGCTGGGTGGCCTCGGTGACCTGGGTCCAGAGCGCCTGATAGAACAGGATGGTTTCGAACATCTCCCGGTACACGGAGATGAACGCCACCAGGGTCAGGGTCCAGACGGTGCCGGCGCCGAGGGCGTTATCCACCTTGCTCTTGATGTAGCCCATCCACTTCTGGCTGTTGCTGTTGCTGTGCATCCAGAAGCCCACGTAGAACAGGATCACCGCCGCCACCAGGCCGGCAACGCCCTCGGTCAGCTCCCGCGAGGCGCCGCTGAAGCTGATCACCGTGGAGGCGGCGAACCAGGTGGCCACGCCGGCGATCAGCGCCGCCACCCAGCCGAAGTGGATATGACGGCTGGCCGAGCGGGCGCCGGCTTTACGGGTGAAGGTGAGCAAGGCGGCGACGATCAGCAGCGCCTCCAGGCCCTCGCGGAACAGGATGAAAAAACTCGCCGAAAAAGTAGCGGCGGCGCTCAGGCCGTCGCCGCCCAGCGCGTCCTCGGCGGTGGCCAGGCTGTCGCGGGCCTCGGCCACCCTGGCCGCCACCACGTCGGGCGCTTCGCCCTGCTCGATGGCCTGCCGCACCGCCATGAAACGGCGCTCGGTGGCGCGCATCAGGTCGCCGTCCACCGCCGAGAGCTGCTGCTCGATCATCTCGAAGCCGTCCAGGTAGGCCGACAGCGCGGCGGCGCGGGCCGCCGCCTGGTCACCGTCCGCGTACAGGCCGGCCGCCTCGCCCAACTTGGCGTCACTGATTTCGATGAACCGGTTCTGGCTGAACAGCGCTTCCGGATTACGGCGCAGGTAGCCCATGGCCTGGACCGCCGGCTTACCGATTTCGTCGCGCACGTCCGCGGGGGCCTTGCCGATCACCGTGTCCAGCGTCATATCCGCTTTCAGCCCCGGCGTGCCGCGCAGGGCCTGCTCACCGGCATCCGCTTCCTGATCGGATACCGCCTTGCCGCCCACGTAGAACGCCAGCGCCCAGCGCTCCGCGTCGCTGAGCTGGTCTTCATAGGCGGCCATGCCGGTGCCGTCCACGCCGCCGGTGATGGTGGTGTAGAGCCCCAGCATGGAACGGCCCATATAGCGGGCGCGCTCATGAAAATCGGTGGGGGCCGGCTCCAGCGCCGCGCCGGCGGGGCCGTCGCCACGCCCTTCCGCGCCGTGGCAGGCGGCGCAGTGGGTCTGGTAGAGCTGCGCGGCCTGCGCCATGTCCGGCGCGGTCTTGGGAATCACCGGCAGGCCGTACACCGTCACCAGGGTGCCGCGGATTTGCTGCGCCAGTTCCTGAATGCGCGCCTCCGGCGCCTTGTCGTCGACGGCGGCCTCCAGCTGTTGCGCCTGGTCGGCCAGTCGCTGCTTGCCTTCCACGTCGTCCAGGGTGGCGATGCCCTCGCTCAACAGGCGGGTGAACTCGTCCATCTCGGCGTATTCCGCCTCGCTGACGATTTCGCCGTCCCGCACCGCGTTAACGTAGTCCGCGCCGACGTACTCCACCAGCTGCACCAGGGCGGTCTGGTCCGCGGCCCGGGCGGTGGCGGTCATCATGAAAAAGCACAGCAACAAAAAGACGCCCAGCGGGCGCCGCTTGAGGAGAACCATGAATCCGGATTCCAGCGTCTAAAAGTGAATAATTCTTATTTATGTTCCCTTCCCTGGCGCGCTGTGTCAAAGGGTTTTACCCAACCGTGAGCGCCAGTACCTTGCTGATGTGGGCCTGCGGGCGCCCGGATTCGCTCTGCCACTGGTTGAACGCCGCCTGCGCCGCGCGCTGATCGCGCTGGCTCGACAGATTCTTGTCGATGATGCGGTGGGCGCGGAGCACGCTGATTACATCGTCGGTGGGGTACCAGGTGTCGCGCCCCACCATGCGCAGGAAGGCGGCGCCGGAATTACCGCCGAGCTGCTTGCCGCGCTTTTTCAGAAGTATCCACATGCCGACGGTGTCCTCCGCCGGCCAGTCCGCCAGCCAGCGGCCCATGCTGCCGTATTCGCGGCGCAGGTCGAGCACCAGCTGGGCGTTGTGGCGGATCGCCTTGATCTTGCCCCAGTGACGGATCAGGCGGGTGTCCTGCATGCGCTCCTCGAGCATGCTGTCAGGCATCAGCACCAGCTTTTCCGGATCGAAACCGAAGAACGCCTCTTCGAACGCCGGCCATTTGGCGTCCACCAGGGAGTGTTTGAGCCCGGCCCGGAACACGCGCCGCGTGAGCGCGGAAAAATAAAAGGCGTCGTCCGGACGGCGCAACTGGGCGGCGCTCTTCACCGCCGGCAGTTGCGCTTCCACCGGCCCGAGGCCGCCCTTGCGGTTGACCGCCAGGGCCAGCAGGTCCTTGAACTCGATCATCAAATGCTCCCGGCTGCTTCGTATACAGTGTTTTCCCGCCATTGTAGAATCCGGGGATTTACCAGCGGCTCCCTCGAATCAGGACGGGCAGTATTCATGAGCGGTCATCAAACCACGATCAACAAATCCGACAAACTCAAAGGCGTCTGCTACGACATCCGCGGCCCGGTGCTGCGTGAAGCGCACCGCCTGGAGGACGAAGGCCACCGGGTGATCAAGCTCAACATCGGCAACCCGGCGCCGTTCGGCTTCGAAGCGCCCGAGGAGCTGCTGCAGGACGTGATTCACAACCTGCCGGATTCCACCGGCTATTGCCACTCCAAGGGCCTGTTCCCGGCCCGCAAGGCGGTGATGCAGTATACCCAGACCAAGGGCATCGAAAACGTCACGGTCGACGACATCATCATCGGCAACGGCGTCTCGGAGCTGATCGTGATGGCCATGCAGGCGTTGCTGAACTATGGCGACGAGGTGCTGCTGCCGGCGCCGGACTACCCGCTGTGGACCGCCGCCGTGCGTTTGTCCGGCGGCAACCCGGTGCATTACCTGTGCGATGAAAAGCAGGACTGGCAACCGGCGCTGGACGATTTGCGCTCCAAGATCACCGACCGCACCCGGGCGATGGTGATCATCAACCCCAACAACCCCACCGGCGCCAACTACGACAAGGCGCTGTTGCAGGAAATGCTGGAGATCGCCCGGGAGCACGACCTGATCGTGTTCGCCGACGAGATCTACGACAAGATTCTCTATGACGGCGAGGAACACCACTCGATCGCGTCGATGGCGGACGACCTGCTGTTCATCACCTTCAACGGGCTGTCCAAGAACTACCGCGCCGCCGGCTTCCGCGCCGGCTGGATGGTGATCTCCGGCGCCAAGTACCGCGCCGAGAATTACATCGAAGGCCTGGACATGCTGGCCAGCATGCGGCTGTGCGCCAACGTGCCCAGCCAGCACGCGATCCAGACCGCCCTGGGCGGTTACCAGAGCATCGGCGACCTGGTGCTGCCCACCGGACGCCTGGGCCGCCAGCGCGACAAGGCCTGGGACATGCTCAGTTCGATCCCCGGTGTCAGCTGCGTGAAACCCAAGTCCGCGCTCTACCTGTTCCCGCGTCTGGATCCCAAGGTGTTTCCGTTCCAGGACGACGAAGCCTTCGCGCTGGACCTGCTGCGCCAGGAGAAAGTGCTGATCGTTCAGGGCACCGCGTTCAACTGGCCCGACCCGGACCATTTCCGGGTGGTGTTCCTGCCGCGCATGGACGANCTGGAGGACTCCATCGGCCGCATCGCCAACTATCTGGACCGGATCAGAAAGAAGTAATCCCATGCATCTGCACATCGACGANTTCAGCCAGGACGTGGCGCGCATACTGNTGCANCTGTATATGAACTTTCCGCGCCCCCAGGCCGTCTATGTGGAAGACATCAGCGGCCCNGANCAACTGGACGAGGCGGGGNTGCACGGCAAGAGGCACATGGCCTGNCTGGGGGCAATGCTGTGGCTGGCTGAAGAGGGTTANNTGCGTTACCANAGCACCCTCTANCAAGAGGGCATNGANCAGGCGGTNCTCAGCAACCGCGCCTTNACCCTGCTCACCGCCANCNGCGANNNGGANCCGNNNNCGGANCCGGNNCTNCCCNTCAGCGTNCAACTGGAGCGCGCCACCCTGGCGGAGCAGTTCCGCGCCGCCCTGNCNGCCNGGGATTCCACNCGNATCTCGGCNCTGGTGCGCCACTTCCTGGCCCGCGCCANCGCCTGAACGTCCACTTCACCCAAGGACGGTTTTCATGGGACCCGCGCNNTAGCGGGACTTGGGGAAANAATGACANCNTTACGATACCGCCCGGACATTGAGGGTCTGAGGGCNCTCGCCGTTTTACTGGTCATCGTNTACCACTTTGAGTTTCCNGGTATCAGCGGCGGCTTTATCGGCGTCGACGTCTTTTTCGTGATCTCCGGTTTCGTGATCACCGGCCTGCTGACCCGTCAGATGAACGAGGGCGGCTTCCGCTTCGGCGACTTCTACGCGCGCCGTGTCCGCCGCCTGGTGCCGGCCTTCCTGCTGGTCTCCACGGTCACCTTCCTGATCATTTCGCCGTTTTATATCGGCGACGACTACTACATCTTCGCCAANAGCTGGCTGGCCTCGCTGATGGGGATCAGCAACCTCTACTACTTCGCCGAGCTGAGCCAGTATTTCGCGCCGGAAACCCGCAGCCTCTCACTGCTGCACACCTGGTCCCTGGCGGTGGAAGAGCAGTTCTACCTGCTGTGGCCGGCGGCGATGCTGTGGGCCTGGCGCAGCGGGCGGCTGACCCGCTCGCCGCTGGTGTTTCTGGCCNTGCTGATCGCCGCCCTGCTGCTCTCCATNTATCTGGCCCACACCCATCCCAAGGCGGCGTTTTATCTGCCGCCGGCGCGGCTGTTCGAATTCATGCTGGGCGCCGGTGTGGCCCTGTACGGCCACCGCCTGCCCGCTTTAGGCCCCAGGCAGGCGGANGCCCTGGCGGTGGCCGGCGTGGCGATGATCCTCGCCACCGCCGTATTCCTCACCAGCAACGATCCCTTCCCCGGCCTCAACGCCCTGTGGCCGACCCTGGGCACGGCCATGGTGATCCAGGCCGGGCTGGTGCNGNCGGGCACGGTCACCGCCCGTCTGCTNAGCCTGCCGGTGATGGTGTTCCTGGGCGGCCTCTCCTACTCCCTGTANCTGTGGCACTGGCCGCCGGTGGCGCTNNTGCACTACCAGCTGATCGANCTGACCTGGCCGATCCGTCTGGGCCTGCTCGCGGCGGTACTGCTGGCCTCCTGGCTGGGCTACAAGCTGGTGGAAAACCCGCTGCGGCGCCGCCCCTGGAACTTCAAACGGGCCTTCAAGATTCTGGTGTTCGTGCCGCTGCTGATCATCTGGGCGATCCAGTCCACCATCCGCATCGCCGACGATCTCAGTTTCCGCATCCCCGAGGAGCGCCGCGACCTCTACAAGATCATCGTGCAGAACGACAGCGCCGACGTGCACGAACCCTGCTTCAAGGGGCCGACCCGGGATTTCGTGCGCGACGAAGCCTGTCTGTTCGGTAAGCCTTTGGACCCCGGCCAACGGCCGGACAGCGTGCTGATCGGCGACTCCCACGCCATCGCGCTGATCGGCTTCATGGAGGTATTCCTGGAAAGCACCGATCTCTCTTTGCTGCTGGTGACCCAGGCCTCCACGCCGTTTCTTACCGGCGAGCTGGCGGAGCAGGCGTTCCCCGGCGACAATGAGAAGATCGTGCGCAACCGGGCCCTCACCGAGTACCTCAAGCAGGAACCGATGACGGTGTTTATCTCGGCGTGGTGGAACTCCTACCTGCGGTCGCCGGCCTTTCACGACTACTTCCAGGAAACCATCGGCTGGTTACTCGACCAGGGCCACCGGGTGGTGGTACTGGAAGGGGTGCCGGAGCTGCCCTCCGCCGCCCACGCCCAGTGCCTGCTGAAAGGTCTGAAAGACTGCAGCATCGACGCCGATGACGCGGCCGCCCAGCGGCGTGACTTCAACCGCTTCCAGCGCGACGTGAAAGCCCGCTACCCAAGCGTCAACTGGATCGACCCGAGCCGCGTGCTGTGCGATCAGGAGCGTTGCCAGACGGTGCTGGAGGGCATCCCCCTCTATCGCGACGAAAGCCACCTCAATTACATCGGCGCCCAGGAAATCGGCCAGGCGTTCCGGGCGCGCTTCGGCAACCCCCTGGAACCGCTCAAGGCGCCGGCCGCTGATAGCGGTACGCCAGCGCCTTGAGCGCCGGCTCGGCGGCCTCATCGAAACCGGCCGCGCCCGGCAGCCGGCCTTCGAAGGTGGCGCCGGGCAGCCGCTCCGCCGCCTGCGCGCGCAACCAGTCCGCCGGCAGCCAGGGCGCGTTCAGGCACAGCAGCAGTTCCGCCTCCGGCGCCAGCAGCTTGCTCAGCCGGGCCAGTACCTTGGGGTAGTCCCGCTCCACCAGAAAGCTGCCCTTCTGGGCGCTGGGCGGATCCACCACGATCAGATCGTACCGACCCAGGGCATGCAGTTTCTTCCAGCTGCGAAACACATTGTGCGGCAGATAGTGCACCTCGGCGTCGGCAAACCCGTTGGCGTTCTGATTTTCCCGGCCCAGCGCCAGCGCCGGCCGGGAGAGATCGATGTTGACCACCGAGCGGGCACCGCCGGCCAGCGCCGCCACGGAAAACGCGCAGGTGAAACTGAACAGGTTGAGCACCCGCTTGCCTTCGGAGCGCTCCCGCAGCCAGGCCCGCCCCGGTGCCATATCCGCGAAAAAACCCAGATTCTGGCCGCGCTCGAAATCGAGCCGGTAGCGCAGGCCGCCCTCCTCCGCCCAGGCGGTCTCCGGCAGAGCGCCACGCCGCACCTCGGTGACCGCCGGCCGGCGGTGGCGGTGCTGGAACACCAGGGTGTCGCACCCCAGCCCCGGCAGCGCCTCGCCGAGGCGCTGTTCCAGCGCCGCCAGCGTGGCCGGATCGTAGTCGTCGAACAGGGTCGCCACCAGCACCGGCGGGAACCGGTCCAGGGTGAGCCCTTCCCAGCCGGGCAGCGTCTTGCCACGGCCGTGAAAAAGGCGGTGGCGAGCGTCGCGCGGGGGAACCAGAAAGGGGCTGAGCAGGTCTATCGAATCGGGGGAAGGCATGCGCATCAAGGACCGATGGAAACCGGCGAGTATCGCCGCCGGGGCGCTTGAAGACAACCGCGCCGCCCCCACTTAACGATCGGTTTTACAACGTCCTTTGGTTTTGGAGATCGACCTCAATGATGCGCATCGCGCTGTTCTTGCTTACCAACCTGGCGGTGATCGTGGTGGCCAGCATCACGCTCAGCCTGCTGGGCGTGAACTCCTATCTGGCGCAAAGCGGCACCGGACTGGATCTGGGCAACCTGCTGATCTTCAGTGCCGTGTTCGGCTTCGCCGGCTCGTTCATTTCACTGCTGATATCCAAGCCCATGGCCAAGTGGTCGGCCCGGGTACAGACCATCGAGCAGCCCTCCAACAGCGGCGAAAAATGGCTCCTGGACACGGTCCGCGAACTGTCCGAGAAAGCCGGCATCAACATGCCGGAGGTGGGCGTCTTTCCCGCCCAGCAGTCCAACGCCTTCGCCACCGGCTGGAACAAGAACGCCGCCCTGGTGGCGGTCTCCCAGGGCATGCTGCAGCGCTTCCGGCCGGAAGAAGTGCGCGCCGTGCTGGCCCATGAGATCGGCCACGTGGCGAACGGCGACATGGTTACCCTGAGCCTGATCCAGGGCGTGGTGAACACCTTCGTGATCTTCGCCGCCCGCGTGGTCGGCTCGGTGGTGGACAGCTTCCTGCGCCGCGACGGCGAAGGCGGTCTCGGCTTCGGTTACTACATCGTGGTGTTCATCGCCGAGATCATCTTCGGCATCGCCGCCAGCACCATCGTCATGTGGTTCTCGCGGCGCCGGGAATACCGCGCCGACGTGGCCGGCGCGCAACTGGCGGACCGCCGTGACATGGTCAGTGCCCTGCAGCGCCTGAAGGCGGAGTACGAGGTGCCCAACCAGATGCCGGATTCGCTGGTCGCCTTCGGCATCAACAGCGGCGTGCGCCACGGCCTGGCCGCACTGTTCCGCTCGCACCCGCCGCTGGACGATCGCATCCAGGCGCTCAACGAAAAGCGCTACGGGTAGTAAGAGCGGCCTTGTGGGAGCGGGCCATGCCCGCGAAAGGCCGGCAAAGCCGGCCGGCAGGATCCCAGAGACATCTCTAGAAGCGTAATAGAAAGGCCTCTGGAATCCTGCCGGGTGGCTATAAGCCACCCTTTCGCTTGCAAGGCAAGCTCCCACAATCCGAGCTTCGTAGAAAGATTCGGCGCTAGCGACTAACCCGCGTCGGTGGCGACGCGGTACAGGAGGGTGTCTTCGTAGCCGCTGATCACCGGCCAGAGCCCACATAAGGACCGGTCCAGCTCGGCGTCACCGGTGTCCACCACCAGCGGACGCCCGTCCAGGGTGCCCAGCTTGGTGCGGCTGGCGAGAATATCGATGCGGCCCTTCCCCAGGCGCCGGATCACCGCCGGACTGAACTGCTGATTGCCGCGCCCGAACAGATGGCCCTGGCCGCCGATCACGGTCAGTAACGCCCGGGCCGGGGCGTCGCCGATCACCTCGAGTATCCGGTCGGCGCCCACGTCCGCGGCCACCACTTCCTCATTGCGGATGATGTCCACGCCCAGCAGGGTGTTGGGCAGACCCAGCTGTTCCATCACCACCGCCACCGTGGACCCGGAACCCACCAGGTAATAGGTGTCCGGCTCCAGGGTATCGATCACCCAGGCGGCGATCTCGGTGATCACCAGATCCTCCACCTCGCGGCCGCCGCACTTCACCTGCTGCAGGTAGCGGGCCTCGGCGGGCACGTTCAGGTCGCCGTAGTGGCGCGCCTGGACGCGCCCGGCGCGGAAGGCCTCTTCGTCGATGTCGCGCACCTCGGCGTCGTGCAGCGCCACCAGGCCGCCGTCCACCAGCTCCGCCAGCAACTCGCCGGCGGCCTCCGGGTTAATCGCATAGACGGCGGAGTGCATCTTGCAGCCCGCCGGCACGCCCAGCACCGGCACGTCGTCCTCGCCGAGCGCGTCGACCAGATCCCGGGCGGTGCCGTCCCCGCCGGCGAACAGCAGCAGCTGGGCACCGGCATCGACCAGGGCGCGCGCCGCGCGGCGGGTGTCATCGGCTTCGCTGGGCGACGGCGGCTCGCCGAGCGAACGCGCCGGCAGCCCG
>FUFK010038700.1_pt1 | contig 51232 bp, 58 predicted proteins | sample 1021851 | NCBI WGS metagenome assembly FUFK01 (sample SAMEA51879418, study PRJEB19060) | metagenome | reverse complement strand
TTATTATGGGCAGATATTGCTGCTCGAACTTTAATGGCTCCAGAAGATATTCCCATTGGTATAGTAACTGGGTTAGTAGGTGGAGCCTTCTTTATTTGGTTGTTAGGAAAGAAATAGCCATAAATATAATTAATATAATTGCAGAAGCTTTTGAAGAAAAATAAAGTTGATATAAATATTTTAAAACAGGTACCTACTGCACTTACCAAGCTTAAAAATAGTAAAAGGATTGTTAATAAGTTCAGCTAGTTAAGTAATAGGAATATTGTGATAAGTCTCTCTATGAGTTACAAATGTTTAGCATATTAAGATTTCATACATAAATCATATTTAATATATCCTTCAGACATAGCCCTTATATTATCCAACAAAAAATATAATCTGATATTTATTAGTTAATTTTATTTATAAAATGTCAANAGAGGGAAAACCCTACCAGGTGCTAAAAAGTGGACAAGAGTATAAAGTGGTAGGGTATTCCCAAATATTTTAAAAAAACATTTAAAAATCCTGTCCACTTTCTGTCCACTTTCAGCATCTAGCATGATTAATAACTACCTCTCTTAAAAGAAACCATCTGGGCTTTCAGCGTATGATACAAGCACATTTTTCGTTTGTTGATAATGGTTTAGCATCATTTTGTGAGTTTCTCTTCCGATCCCAGAATTCTTATATCCACCAAAAGCAGCGTGTGCTGGATAAGAGTGGTAGCAGTTGACCCATACACGTCCAGCTTCAATTGCTCGTCCCATTCTATAGCAAATATTTGCATCTCTAGACCAAACGCCAGCTCCTANACCATATAATGTATCATTAGCAATGGAAACAGCTTCTGCTTCATCTTTAAATGTCGCAACTGAAACTACTGGTCCAAATATTTCTTCTTGGAAAATTCTCATTGAATTATTACCCTTGAAAGCGGTTGGTTCAACGTAATAACCTCCTGAAAAATTACCATTCATTTCTCTTTTTTCACCACCAAAAAGAACTTCTGCTCCTTCTTGCTTTCCAATGTCTAAATAGGACATTATTTTTTCAAACTGTTCGTTTGATGCTTGTGCTCCAACTTGAGTATTTAAATCAAATGGTGATCCACAATTTAGTGCTTTNACTCTTTCTTTTACCATTTCCATGAANGGTTCATAGATATCCTCATGAATGATGGCTCTTGATGGACAAGTACAAACTTCGCCTTGATTAAAATATGCGTGAAGAAAACCTTCAACACATCTTGAAATATAATCATCTGATCCACCCATTATATCTTTGAAGTAGATATTCGGACTCTTTCCTCCGAGTTCTAGAGTTACAGGTATGAGGTTTTCAGATGCATATTGAAGTATTAATCTTCCAGTAGTTGTTTCTCCTGTAAATCCAACCTTTTTTACTCTCTTACTAGAGGCTAAAGGTTTTCCAGCTTCAACACCATATCCATGAACAATATTTGCCACACCAGCTGGAAGAAGATCTCCTATTACCTCCATTAGTACATTGATTGAAAATGGTGTTTGTTCTGCTGGTTTTAAAACAACTGCATTACCTGCAGCTAACGCTGGAGCAAGTTTCCATGCAGCCATTAAGATTGGAAAATTCCATGGTATTATTTGTCCAACTACACCTAAAGGTTCAGGATAGTGATAAGCCATCATACCAAGTGCTGAATTTCCACCTCCTGATTGCATCCCATCAATATTACCTATGGTACCTTCTTGGGCTCTAATAGCTCCTGCAAAATATCTGAAGTGGTCTACAGTAAGAGGAATATCTGCAGCAAATCCCTCTCTTATAGGCTTTCCATTATCTAATGTTTCTGCAAGTGCTAGTTTTTCTGTATTTTCTTCAATTCTATCAGCTATTTTTAATAAAATATTTGCTCTTTCAGCAGGACCAGTTTTTCCCCAAGCTGGAGCTGCTTTATGTGCTGCATCTAATGCAAAATCAATATCCTCAGCATTTGATCTAGGTACTTCACATATTACTTTTCCAGAAGTTGGTGAAATATTTTCAAAATATTTTCCCGACTTTGGTTTTTGCCAATCTCCTCCAATAAAATTTTCATATCTTGAACTTGGCTTTAATTTTGATCCTTCATCTCCAGGATAAATAAAAGGTGTTGTTTGATCCATAAATCCCTCCAATAATTATAATCATACAAAACTAATTTACATTATCAGAGTATAAACCTTATAAAATTAGTCAAGATGACACATGATAAATATTGTTGTAAGAATTGCTTTAGTCTTGATAGTTATAAATTTTGTATTAATGTCTAATTATTATAAATTTTAGATCTAAATGATTAGATGAAAACAATAATCGTTATTGGTGCTGGTATAGTAGGGGTCTCAACTGCAATTTGGCTTCAAAGAAGTGGTTTTAAAGTTACTATTATTGATCAAAAAGGACCTGCAACAGGTGCTTCACATGGAAACGCGGGTATTTTAGCTGCAAGTTCAATCATTCCNGTTCCTAACCCTTCACTCATTAAAAAACTTCCTTTTTATTTATTAAGTAAAGATTCACCAGTTTTTTTTAAAATGTCCTACTTACCTAAAATGTTTCCATTTTTAATAAGTTATTTATCAAAAAGTAATTTAAGAGAAGTTAATAAATATGCTGAACGAATGACGCCATTAATATTTGATACTGTTTGTCAGCATAAATCTTTGGCAAAAGGCACAGGAGCTGAAAAATTTATATCTTATCAAGACTATTGTTTTGGTTATGAAACAGAGGAGAATTTTCTAAATGATAAAAAAGTTTGGAAATTGCGACAAAAACATGGTTTGCCTTTTGAAGTAGTTAACGGAAATGAATTCTCTAATTTTGATCCTTTTTATAAAGATTTATTTGATGTTATTGTGAAATGTAAAAATCATGGAAAAATTAATGATCCTGGTCTTTATGTAAAAACATTATGTGATCATTTCCTTTCTCAAGGAGGTGAACTAATCATATCAAAAGTAAATGATATTTCATCAAAAAACTTAAATGATGTCATAGTTAAAATTGAAAGTGATTCACTAATTGCTAACAAAATANTTGTAGCAACTGGGGCTTGGTCAAAAAAAATCTTAAAAAAATTTAAAATCAAAATGCCCTTGGAAAGTGAGAGAGGGTATCATGTCGAATATNTTGAGCCAAATTTTTATCCNAAAGTTCCAATGATGTTAACTTCAAAAAAATTTGTAATAACTCCTATGGATGGTAGAATTAGGGTTGCAGGACTAGTTGAGTTTGCTGGGTTGAAAACTCTTAAAAGAAAACCCCCACTAAATTTATTAAAGAATAAAATAAAAGACTTATTTCCTAACCTAAAATGTAAAGAAAAAATTGAATGGTTAGGGCATAGACCAGCATTAGTAGATTCTTTACCCATGTTGGGGTATTTAGATAAAAATAAGCAGATTTTAGTTGCTTTTGGCCATCAGCATTTAGGGTTGACAGCAGGCGCTAAAACAGGCCGAATAGTATCAGATTTGATTATTGGTAATGATATTAAATTAAAAATATCAAACTATAGACCAAATCGATTTATGAATTAAATAAATTTGGAGGAGATAATGAATAAATTGAGANTTTTTTTGTATTCATTTATATTTATAAATTTTTCTTTATTTGGAATAGCTCATGCTGAAAAATGGGATATGCCTATGGCATATTCTGCAACAAATTTTCATTCTGAGCATGGTGTTATTTTTGCTNATAAAGTAAAAGATTACACTAATGGTGAGTTAGAAATTACAGTTCATCCTGGAGGCTCTTTATTTAAAGGTGGTGAAATAAAAAGAGCAGTCCAGACAGGTCAAGCGCCAATTGGCGAAAGATTTATGTCTGCTCATGCAAATGAGGCACCTCTTTTAGGCTGGGATAACCTTCCTTTCCTTGCTACGACATATGAAGATAATAATAAATTGTGGTCTGTTGCTAAAGATAAAGTTAATAAACAATTATCTGACTTGAATTTAGTTGCTCTTTACACATGTCCTTGGCCAGGGCAGGGTTTTTATTTTAAAAAAGAAGTTAACTCAAGTGCAGATACTCAAGGAGTAAAATTTCGATCATATAATGCTGCAACTGCTACATTTGCCAAAGAATTGGGTATGCTACCAGTTCAAGTTGAAGCTGCAGAACTTAGTCAAGCATTAGCAACTGGTGTTGCTGAAGCATTTATTTCGTCTGGATCTACTGGATATGACAGAAAAGTATGGGAACATTTAACTCACTATTATAAAGTAAACGCATGGTTACCTAGAAATTATGTAATTATAAACAAAGGAATATATGAAGGTCTCTCTGATAATATTAGAAATGCTTTACACAAAGCTGCTGATGAAACTGGAGCGGCATGTTCAGCAAAGTCTGCTGAATTAGCAAACTGGTATTTTGAACAATTAGAAGCAAATGGTATGAAAGTTACTGATGCTGGTCCTGATTTTTTAAAAGAGCTAAAGGCTATTGGTGCTAAGATGCAATCCGAATGGCTATCTAGTGTTGGTTCTGAAGGTCAAGCAATAGTAGATGCTTACAACAAAATGTAAAAGTTATAACCCAACCTCATCAAAAGTGGGGTTGGGTGTTAAGTATGAGTGATTGGTCTAAATTTCTTGGTATACCTCTTTGGTTTTGGTTATTTGTATTACCAACTTTAATTTCATTAGTATGTCTTTTTTTACAAAATAAATTAGAAAAAATTTTCAATCCAATTTGGAAAATTTTAGATAAAGTCTATTATTATTCGGGTATTATCGCTGCTACAAGTATGTGCTTAATTCTATTTATTATCATAGCACAAATGATTACTAGATGGACAGGAATAATATTTGAAGGTTCTACTGAATTTGCAGGATATGCAATGGCATCAACTTCCTTTTTTGCTCTAGCATATGCATTAAGCAAAGGAGCACACATAAGAGTATCAATATTTTTAAATTTAAACTCTTTTACAAAAAAATGGTTAGATATTTTTGCTTTATTTACTGCTTCTATCATAGCAACATTTTTTGCAAGATATGCAATTAAAACAAATTTTATGTCTGAAATGTTAAATGATAGAACCCAAGGACAAGACCAAATACCTGAAGCAATTATCTATATTTTAGAAATGTTCATTACTTCTCCAACAAATTGGCAGTCATTGTGGTCAAATTATGAAGGAAAATGGATATTTACTCCAATCTGGATACCGCAGTTACCCATGTCTATCGGAACTATTTTACTTGCTGTTTGTTTGTGGGATCATCTTTCAAGATTACTTATTACAAATAAATCTGGAATTAAATCAGATATTGTTAAATGACAGAGATTTTAGCAACAGTTATATTTCTTTTTTCACTATTTTTCTTATTGGGAAGTTCTGTTTGGGTTGGTTTATCCTTGATTGGTGTAGCTTGGATAGGAATAGAATTATTTACTTCTCGTCCTGCTGGAGATGCAATGATAACAACCATATGGACAGGAGCCTCGAGTTGGACACTAACAGCATTACCACTTTTTATTTGGATGGGTGAAATTTTATATAGAACGAGATTGTCTGAAGATATGTTTAAGGGTCTTTCACCATGGATGAGATGGTTGCCAGGAGGGCTACTACATACCAATATAGCTGGGTGTACATTATTTGCTGCAGTATCTGGTTCATCTGCGGCAACATTAACTACAGTAGGAAAAATGTCTATTCCAGAATTAAGAAAACGAGGATATCCAGAGTATATGATTATTGGAACTCTAGCTGGAGCGGCAACTCTTGGGTTGATGATACCACCTTCCTTAACGTTGATTGTTTATGGTGTTTCAATTAATGAATCAATTACAAAATTATTTATGGCAGGTGTAATACCTGGTCTTATTTTATCTTTATTATTCATGCTCTATATAGTTTTTTGGTATTTCTATTTTCCTAATGAAAGACCAGAAAATGATGAATCTATTGGTTTAAAACAAATGTTTTCTGAGAGTAAATTTCTTTTACCAATTTTAGCTTTAGTAATAGTAGTTATAGGTTCTATGTATTTTGGTTGGGCAACAGCAACTGAAGCAGCTGCTGTTGGTGTTGTTGGTGCTCTAACATTAGCATTTTCTCAAGGTTCTTTAAATTGGGAAACTTTTTCTAATAGTTTAATGGGAGCTACTCGAACATCTGCTATGATAGCTTTAATATTAATGGGTGCAGCTTTTCTATCATTATCAATGGGATTTACAGGTTTACCAAGAGCTTTAGCTAATTATATAGATAGTTTAAATTTATCACCTATTGTTTTGATAGCCTCACTAACAGTTTTTTATATCATTTTAGGAATGTTTCTTGATGGTATATCATCAGTCGTACTAACTATGGCAATTGTTGAACCAATGATAAGGCAAGCTGGAATTGATGTCATTTGGTTTGGAATTTTTGTAGTTGTTGTAGTAGAGATGGCACAAGTTACGCCACCAATTGGTTTTAATTTATTTGTATTACAAGGAATGACTAAGCATGAAATTTCTTATATTGCAAAAACAGCAATCCCAATGGTTGCATTAATGATTTTAATGGTAATTATCTTGGTAATATGGCCAGAATTAGCCACTTGGCTTCCAGAAACTATCAGACAAGGTGGTAGTTAGCGCAATTGGATCAACTTGCTATTTTGCAATTAGATACAAATTTTCCAAGAATTGCTGGAGATATTTGTTGTAGAGAAACTTTTTCAAGTAATGTAAATATTATCAAAATTAAAAATGCCTCTGTATCCCAAATTATATCTAAGAATCCTGAGGAACAGCATTTTATAAATTTTAAAAATCAAATATTAACAACAAGGGAAAAATTAGTTACTACTTCTTGTGGTTTTACTTTTTATTGGCAATCATTGTTTAATAAACTAACCAGTTCTAACATAGTTACATCTTCTCTTTGTTGTTTAGAAGAAAAAAGAAAATATTTTAATGATAACGAAATTCTTATTTTNACTTTTGATGCAGAAATTTTAAATTTTTTATTAATTTCAAAATTAAAAATACCGTTTAAGGGTCATATATTAGGTCTAAAAAAAAATAACCTTCTCTATAAAACAATTTCTTATGATAAGAATAATTATGATTTTGAAAAAAATAGCTCTGAATTAAAAGAATTGCTGTGGCAAACTATAAAAAATCTAAATATAAAATTAATAATTCTAGAATGTACTAATTTATCACCATACAAAACTATTTTCAGAGATATTTTTAGGGGTGAAATTGTTGATTTATTAGTATTAATTGATAAAAAAATTCCTGGTATTATTAAACAAGAATATTTATAAAATTATATGTAATTGCCTCTTACATAATCAGGATGATAGGTTTTGCTGATCCATTCTTTTACAAAGTCGAATTTTTCAACTTTTAAACATATCATTTGAATAGTTTTTAATTGTTTGACAAAATTTGTTGGAAATCCCTCAATTAATCCAGAGCTAAACCAACCAAATATTCTCCAAATTGCAATTTCTGCAATGGATAACGAATTTAAATCTTTAAAATAATTATCATTTAAAAGCATATTCTCTAAAAGTTTCATTTTATTCATTAAAATATTATCAAAAAATTCTTTTCTTTTATTATGGTTAATATTGGTTTCAATATTTTTTCTATAATTAGAAAAAAGTACTGTCATATCAGTACAAATATCAATTATTTGATCAATTTTTGCGGCCAATAAATCATCATTTTTAGGATATAAACCAGAAAGTTTTCCACAATATCTAGACATTGCACCAGTTTGAGTAAGAGAATAGTTATTAATTATTAAAACTGGAATTTGTCGGAAAGGCAGATAATGACCTGATTGAGTAAAACCATTCTTTTTTGCTGATAAAAAATCTTCTCTAGAAATTCTTATATCTTCATAATCTATTGATCCATAAAACAAAGATAGTCTTGGCACTTCTGCACGCCAAAACGGGGTATCAACATATATTATTTTTAGACTCATTTATAAAAATGACAATAGTTTCAATTAGTTATCAAGAAGTAGTAATTCTACTCTTGTTTTTAAATTTATAACATCTCCAACAATATATTGATAGCCTGTAGCGTTAAAATCACTTCTTTTCAACTCTGCAGAAATATCAAATTGTAAATTATTTTTGACTTTATTTTTTAAAACTGAGGGATTATTAAGTTTAGCTTTAAAAGTAACATTTTTGGTAATACCTCTTATAGTCAGAGATCCTTTAATATTAAATTGGTTGTCTTTGGCAAAAACCTTTTTACTTTCAAAGTAGATATATGGATATTTTTCAGCATATAAAACAGTTTCTCCAAGCATTGCATTTGTAGCTAGATCAAAACCGGCAGAACTTGAATTCAAATCAAATTTTAATTTTAGCTTGGATTGATTAGGTTTTTTAAAGTTCAATACAAATATGCTATCTTTTAAAGTAAAAAAACCTTCCATTGGAATAATACCAACAAAATAATTGAATTTAATTCTTTCTGCATTAAGTGTGAATTTATCACTTGCATAATTAATTTTCACTGAGACCAATATCAACAATGATAATAGCAAAGGTAAAATAAAAAAATTTTTATTTTTTGTTAAATCAACCATTCGGGTATAGGTAATTTATTCTTTTTAAGGAATTCTTTATTCCAGATTTTTGACTCATATCTCTGACCAGAATCACATAATATAGTACAAATAGTATGTCCTTTACCCATTTGTTTAGCTAATTCAACGGCTCCTAGAAGATTTATTGCTGAAGAGCCGCCTAAATATAGACCCTCATATTTTAACAAATTTTGTAATTCAGTTATTGCTGGTTCATCTGCAATTCTAAAACAATGATCCGGTTTAAAATTTTCTAAATTTTTAGTAATTCTGCCTTGACCAATGCCTTCAGTAATAGAATTACCTTCAGATTTCATTTCATTGATTTTGAAATAATTATAAAGTGCTGATCCATAAGGATCAGATAACCCAATTTGTATTTTTGGATTTTTTTTCTTTAAATATTTGGCAACACCGGCAATTGTTCCTCCAGATCCTATAGCACAAATAAAACCATCTACTTTTCCGCATGTTTGTTCCCATATTTCTGGACCAGTTGAGTTGAAATGGGCATTTAAATTCGAAGAATTATCAAATTGATTAGCCCAAAGCACAGTTTTATTTTTTTCTTTTTTAGATAAATCTTCAGATAACTTTTTGGAATATTTTACATAGTTATTTGGATTTTTATAAGGTACTGCAGGAACTAGTATTAATTCTGCACCTAATATTTCTAGTAATTGTTTTTTTTCATTACTTTGAGTTTCAGGCATTACAATTATAGTCTTACAACCAATTGAATTACCTAATTGTGTTAAACTTATACCGGTATTACCTGCTGTTCCTTCAACTATAATCCCATTTTTTTTTAATTTTTTATTTTTTATCGCATCGTTTAAAATGCCTAATGCTGCTCTATCTTTAACTGATCCGCCCGGATTCAAAAATTCAGCTTTTCCAAGAATTTCACAACCTGTTAGATCAGATAAATAATTGATCCTAATTAAAGGGGTATTTCCAATTAGAGAAGAAAAATTTGAATTAATTTTATTTTTTATTTTTTTATTCCTTTAGTTAGAAGATAATCTTGTCTTAATGAGTTATTTTCGAAATATAGGGATATAGTATTTAAAATCTCAGTTCTCAACAAATATAGTCTTTCTGGATCAGAGGACAATTTTTCAATCAATTTTGAAAGTGGTCCTGCTCCCTTTTCAAACATACCTAATAAATGAGAAATACTTAAACCTGGAGAGATTATTTTATCTCTATCAAACTTTATATCATCCACTCTATTTTCTAACCTTTTAATGACTATATCTACATTTCCCCATAAATGTGGAGGAGAAAAGTCTGAAGACAATGGTGGATTATATTTTGAAATTATTTGAAAAAATTGACCCATAAATAACTCTGGTGGCCAAGTAGAAAAAGCAATTGTTCCTCCTGGTTTTAGAACTCTTAACATTTCAGACAGTGCTTTTTCAGGATTTGGAGCGAACATATGACCAAATTGACTTAAAACAACATCAAAAAAAGCATCATCGTAGGGTAGTTTTTCAACATCAGCCTCTGTAAATTTTACACTAAGTTTAAATAATTTATTATTTTCTTCTGCTCTTTCTAAAAGCTCAGGTGTTAAATCTGACCCAAATACATTAGCGCCACTTCTTGCAGCTGTTAATGCTACAACACCAGTACCACATGCAACATCAAGAATTTTTTGATTTTTATTTATATTTGCAAATTTAATAAGTCTTGGAGCGGCAGTTCCGGTTAGATTTTCAAGTGGTGCAAAGCCAGACCAAACTTTTTTTGCATTATTTTTTATATCTTCTGAATTGTCCATATTTTATTCCTAAAAAAAATAAAGATTAAAATTAACACTTTTTTTTATACATTAACATTTCTTGCTGTCGAATTGGCATTTGGTCAATTAAGTAAAATATTTCGTTAACAAATTTTTCTTCCAAAGAAAAAGACTTTACTTCTCCATCATAGCCTATCAACCAAAATCCAAAATCTTTTAAAAAAGGAGGTTCTTTATATTTTTTATTTTTAAAATCTTTGAAGAAAACAATGTTGATATGCCTATCTTCTATTTTACATTTATTAGCAAACAACCAATTATTGATATAACTCAATTTTTCTTTATCCTTTGATTTTAAATTGATAACCAGAAGCCTTTTAGTCCACTTGTAAGTTTCTAAATCAATTTTGTTCATTTTTTTTTCAAATCCATATGATTGATCATAAGATGATCCAAAAAGAATGAGTGTGATCAATAAAATGTTTAACATAGTTGGGAAATTATTTAATTATTTAATTATAAAATTTAATACAACTTAAAGATTTTGTGAAATTTTGCGACATAATGTACCATTATATCCCTTATAATTGTAAATATATAAATTTTATGGATGCAAATACTATAAAAGTTTATTTCGATGGAAACTGTGGCTTATGCAGTAAGGAAATTAGTTATTATAAAAGAATAGATAAAATAAATACCTTTGATTGGGTTAATATCTATAATGACGACACTGACCTTAAAAAATTTGGGATTACAAAATCTGAAGCATTAATGGAGCTTCATGCATTGGATAAAGATGGTAAGATGCATAAAGGTGTTGATAGCTTTATATTAATCTGGAAAAACCTATCCTTATTTTGGCCTATTTTGGGAATTGTCGTCTCTTTCTTTCCTATATATATAACTGCCAAATTCGTTTACAAAAAATTTGCTATTCATAGATTTAACAAATTAGGTTATTGTAATATAAAACCTACTAATCTCTCTAAATAAGATTATCTCCAATATCAATATCTTATCATTAAAAAAGAGCACTATTTTGATTATTAAAAATTCTCCATTTAAGATTGATGTTGAAGTAGGAAAAGAATATTACTGGTGCAAATGTGGTAAAAGTTCAAACCAACCTTTCTGTGATGGTAGCCATAAAGATACAGATATAAGACCTGTTTCTTTTTTAGCAGAAAAGTCAGAAACTAAATTCTTCTGTGGTTGTAAAAAAACAAANTCTCAACCCTTTTGTGATGGATCACATAATACTTCAAATCTTGAATTAATTTCAAACACAGAAGGTAGTCGGTCATTTGATGTCAATATAAGACCCGATGAAAAAATTATAAAAGTTGATATAAATGAAACTTTACTTACAGCTTCTTTAAGAAATAACGTCTCACACCTAAGCGCTTGTGGAGGTGTTGGTAAGTGTTCTACCTGTAGAGTAGAAATTATTGATGGTCTAGAGAATTGTTCTAAACGATCACCTCTTGAAGAAAAACTAGCGCTTAAGCTTAAATTTCCTGATCAAATAAGATTAGCATGCCAAACTAAAATTTCAGGTAATATTTCTTATAGACGTCTTCTACTTGATAAAAGGGATCTAAATCATAATAGCCAAATAACTCATAAAAAATTAGAGTCTGTTGGAACAATTAGAAATTTATCAATAATGTTTTGTGATATAAAGGGGTTTACTCCATTTTCAGAAAGTTTATCGGCTTATGATGTAATTTTTATATTAAATCGATATTTTTCGATAATGAGGGAAGTAATTATTAAAAATGGTGGTGAAATAAATAACTATATTGGTGACGCTATTTTAGCAATTTTTGGCCTTAATGAAACTCGACAACAAACATTAAGAGCTACAAATGCAGCTTTAGAAATGATTAACCGTATGGATGAGTTTAAAAAGTATCTTATAAAAGCATATGGAAGTGACTTTGATATTAGAATTGGCATTCATTATGGTGAAGTTATAGTTGGTTCTGTTGGTTATGGTGAAGACAAAAAGTTAACTGTCATAGGAGATGCTGTTAATATTGCTAGTAGAATAGAAGCTATTAATAAGGATGCAGGAACACGATTACTTGTATCTGATGATGCTTATAATGAAATAAGAGATAACGTAGATGTTCAAAATTTCCTCAGATTGAAATTGAGAGGAACAAGTAATCTAATAACTTTACATGAAATTCAAAGAGTTAAAGAAAACTCACTGATTGATCATGATAATATTAAAGAAATTAGCCATGATAACAATATATGGACAAGAACACTTCCAATAAGTGAACTTGAGGAGGGAGAAAAAAAGAAGTTCATTTCTAAAGAAAAAGAAATACTCCTAATAAAGCAAGAAGGTATTTATGCAATTGAAAACTTTTGTCCACACATGAATTTACCTTTAGACGTAGGGCAAATTACTGAAAATGGTACAATTTTATGCCCATATCATAACAGTGAGTTTTGCTTTAGATCAGGTGAGGTTAAAAAGTGGGTAGGATTAAAAGCAGAAGATGCTAAAAAAGAATGTGAACCACTTAAAATTATACCTACACTTTCAAAAGATAGTTATATTTGGGTAAAAAAAGATTGAGATCTAATATAATTATAAAACGTCTGAGTTATCTAAATAGTTTAATTCATGAAAATCGTTATTANTAAGTACTTTCAAGTATTCTTGCTGTATTTTTGGAATTGATAATTGAGAAAGATCACACTCATGACAGAAATATAAGTAAATTAATCTTTTTTCTAATTTTCTTTTAGTTTTAAAAGAAAGATTTTCTAGTTCATCAAACCCAATAGCGTTTTCAATTTTATTTCTAAATTCTTCTTTATCCATATTTAAATTCAGATCTTATTATCAAAACATGCAATATTCATAAAATTTATTATATAACAACAGTGATTGCTTAATAAACATTCTTAAAAAAAAATCTATCAATTGTAAATTATTATCAAGGAAAAAAAATGAGGTATAAATTAGGGGCATTTTTATTAATTGCAGGAATAGTATTTACTTTTTTTGACGGAATTTATTATTTAATGATTAAAAAAGAATATAATTTCACCATGGTAGGTGAAGTATGGTATTACATCCATCCTTATAGTCTACAAATTATTCAACCAATAGTAGAAAGATATATAATGGTATTTCTATGGGATCCATTATTGCTTACAATGCTTCAACTACCTTTCGGGTTATTTATCTTCTTTATTGGTTTTTTGTTATTATTTAGCAGAATTATTTTAAAGCCAAAAAAAATGAGGAATTAATGATTGATTATAATATTTCATATAACTATTGCAGATGTTTAGTCTTATTTTAAAATTATTGAAGATTGTTGTAAGTTTCATTTATATTATTTTCCGTATTTTTCCTTTCCCTTTAAGAATATTATTATATGCATCTCTTATAGTGACAATTTATCTTCTTTTTGATACTAGGTAATTAAGTTATAAAGTTATTTTAGGTAAAATTAAAATGTCTGATATATCAAAAAAATTAGATAATGCTGAATCTCCATTAGCTTTTTCATTACCCTTATTATTTTGTCCGTTATTAATTCTAGGGTGGATATATGGTGGAATTATGTTAATTTTTGCGCCCATATTTGGTTACGTTATTATATCAATTATTGATTTATTTATTGGTGAAAACAAAAAAGAACAAATTTTAAATAGCGAGAATATAAATAATTATAAAATAATTTTATTCGCATGGCCCTTTATTCAATTTTTTCTTCTATTTGGCTCTCTTATTGTTATTTGTTTTTTTGATCATTTATCAGTTTTTGAAGCTATTGTTTTAATGTTGGTACAAGGAATGATTTCTGGTGCAGTTGGTATTACATTTGCACACGAATTAATGCATCAAAAAACCAAATTTGAGAGATTTCTCTCTGATTTATTAATGGGAATGGCTTTATATGGCCATTTTAGAACAGAGCATGTACATGTACACCATAGATTTGTAGGAACAGAGAAAGATGCAGTAACCGCTCGGTACAACGAAAGTTTTTACACTTTTTTCCTAAGAGTTATTCCAGAATGTTTTAAGTCTGCATGGAAAGTTGAAACATCAAGACTTTTAACAAAAAATAAAAGCATCTTTAATTTATCAAATCCATTTTATGTATACTTAAGTTTAGCATTGTTTTTTTCGTTATTATCTTTTTTAATTGGTGGGTTTTGGGCTGTTTGTTTATTTTTAATACAAGCATTAGTAGCTGTTTTACATTTAGAAGTTGTAAATTATATTGAACACTATGGCTTAAGTCGTCAGAAAATAGATGATGAAAAATATGAACCTACTAAACCATTTCACAGCTGGAATGCTAACCATGCAGCAAGTAACCTTTTGCTGATAAACCTTCAAAAACATTCAGATCATCATGCAAGACCAAATAAAACTTATCCATTACTTAGTGCCTATGATCAAAATTCTGCACCTCAGTTACCTTTTGGGTATCCTATTATGGTAGTATTAAGTCTCATTCCTTTTTTATGGAGAAAAGTAATGAATCCTAAGGTTTTGGAATGGAGAGAACAATTTTATCCTCAGATTAATGTTTGGGACAAATTAAACTAAGTTTAATTCTTTTTTTAAATGAACAATATCGTTTAATCGATCATCACCCCAAAACAAGTTTTCATTAACTGAAAAAGAAGGAACACCAAAAACACCAAATTCATATGCTAATTGAGTATTTTGTTTGTATTTATTTAATACTTTATTGCTTGAGGATTTTTCTTTAAAAGATTGAAAATCAATATTATTTATTGAACATACTAATTTTATATTTTCATCAGATCCTGCAGGTATCTCTTCTAAAAACCAATATCGATAAGTATTTTCTAAATATTGAACGAACCAACCTTCTTCCAAGGCTGTAAGAGCATATAAATTTGCCTCATCAAAATATTTTAAAGGATATGGTGCAGGGATTTTAGGTATTGGAATTTGATAAATTTCAGCTCTACGTTGTATATCTTTCCACATATAATTTACCTTAGAAGGTTTTGAAGGTGGGAAAGGGACATTGTCCATTTTTTTCATTATCCATCTTATATTAATTATTTTAAAGCTTATATCAAAATCATTATCACGAATAAATTTACTGAGACGTAAAGCAGTTAAATAAGTATAAGTACTCCCTATAGATATCCAAAATGTTAAATTATTTTTCATTATACCAGCCTCACTATTTCACAATCACTAAAAAAATTCTTTTTTTAATATTACTGTCTTGTCTTATATTTCTTTCTCCAAATCTAGTTAAAAGTGAAGTATATCTCAAAAAAATTGGTAATGATTTAGAATATCCTTGGGGTATGGATTTTTTAGATGAAAATATCATTCTTGTGACCCAAAAAACAGGAAAAATTATAAAAATCAATTTAAAAAATGAAATTTTTGAAGAAATAAATGGCTTACCTGCTATTTATTTTAAAGGACAAGGAGGTCTTTTAGACATAATTGTAAAAAAAAATAAATCTAATAATAAAATCATTTATTTTTGTAATACTATTGAGAAGAATGGAAAACTAGGAACAGTCATTCATGAAGGTGAATTAATTTCAAATAAAAGTAAAATTGAAAATTTAAAATTGATTTTTGAGTCTAATCATTATTCAAAAAGTAGTAAACATTTTGGCTGTCGATTAGTCCTTAAAAAGAATATGCTTTATGCTTCACTAGGTGACAGAGGAAAAAGAGACACTGCTCAGAATAAAAATGACGATTCAGGTTCTATAATTGAAATTGACTTAAATAATTCATATTCCTACCAAATATATTCTCTAGGACATAGAAACCCTCAGGGATTAACTATAAACCCATTTAATAATCAAATATGGAGCCATGAACATGGTCCTCGTGGTGGAGATGAAATAAACATTATTAAAAAAGACAAGAATTACGGATGGCCAATAATAACTTCTGGAGAAGAATATTTTGGCGGTAAAATTGGAGAAGGTTCGTATTCTCCAAAATATGAAAGTCCTTTATGGACATGGATACCATCTATTGCTCCCTCAGGTATGGCATTTTACAATAGAAATATGTTTGAGAATTTTAAAGGTCATCTACTTATAGGATCATTAAAATTCAAATCACTTTATTTAGTAAGAATAATGGATAATTTACCAATCAGTGAAGAAATTATTTTTCAAAATAAAATTGGAAGAATAAGGGATGTTGATGTTGGAATAGATGGTAGTATTTATCTCTTGACTGATGAGAAAAAAGGTGGCCTTTTCAGACTTTATAAAAAAGAACTTAAATAGGTAAGATTTTGGTCACTAAATTAAGAGCTGAATTCTTAAATATAAATACTCCACCCCATATATTTACCTTAATTGTATTGTCTGGTCTTGGCGCATTAAGTTTAAGTATATTTTTATCAAGCATATTGGAAATGTCAGTTTTTTTTAATAAAAGTTATGCACTAATGCAACTTTCGATATCTTTATATTTAATAACAACTGCATTTTTTCAAATAATAGCAGGTCCTTTGTCGGATAAATTTGGCAGAAGAATAATAACTTTATTTTCAATAATGATTTTTATTATAGCCTCGCTTGGTTGTTTTTTTTCAACAAAGTTTGAGTTTTTTATTTTTTTTAGACTTCTTCAAGCTTCAATAGCTGCAGGATTTTTAATGAGTAGAGTAATTATTCGAGATATTACATCTGAAAATGAAGCAGCTTCAATGATTGGATATGTAACTATGGGTATGTCCATAATACCTTTATTTGCTCCTGGATTAGGTGGTTTAATACAAATGCTATTAGGGTGGCCAAGTATTTTTCTAATTATGTCATTACTTGGGTTATTGTTACTCCTACTAGTATTCAGAGATTTAGGCGAAACAAAGATTATCAAAAAAAACAAAAATACAAAATCTTCAGCTTCATTTATTAATTTATTCTGGGAAGCTAAATTTTGGGGATATTCATTTACTCTTGCATTTTCCGCAGGAACTTTCTTTTCTTTTTTAGGTGGAGCACCTTATGTAGCAACAAAAGTTTATAATTTAAATAGTGTTGTATCTGGCTTAGTAATGGGATTTCCTGCTGCAGGTTATTTTATTGGAAATTATTTATCAGGTAGGTATTCCAAATTTTATGGAATAGATTATATGGCATTGAGAGGGATATTGCTTGTAATCTTTGGTATGTTTATATGTCTAGTGATTACGGTTTTTTATAGAGATACTCCTTACTTTTTCTTTGGTTTATGTAGTTTTGTTGGACTTGGTAATGGTTTAATTATTCCCAACGCAAGTGTTGGAATTCTGTCAGTTAATGAAAATTTATCAGGAACAGCTGGAGGCATTGGAAATGCCATTATGATTGGTACAGGAGCCATATTAGCATCACTAACAAGTTATTATCTAGAAAATCAAACTAGTTCTTCTTATCTAGTTTTTATAATGCTTTTATCAGGAGCTCTAAGTTATACTTCCCTTTATATTTTTGTTTTAAGAAACAAATAAGAACTTAGTAAAATTTACTAAGACCTATCATGTAGATGAAGAACTGGATTACCAAGAACTTCATAGTTTGGAATTACTCCAAGACCTGGTTTATTTGAACAATACATGTAACCAGCCTCAATAGTGGGGGCACCGCGTGCTGTTTCTATATTGGTATATTCATGAAAAGCCGAAGATTGAAAATGTAGATCTGCTGGAGTAGAATGAGCTAAATGTGCAATTGTTGCATCTGTGATTTGACTTCCCCAAGAATCTTCAATTGTGAGAGATATTCCTAGTGAACAACAAATATCTTTAAATAATTTAGATTTTGATAATCCACCCAACCTACTTATTTTCAAATTTATTATATCAACAGAATTTTCACTCCAAGCTCTTAGTGCTGACTGAATACTATCCATACATTCGTCTAAAATAAAAGGTAAATTAGTTTTCTTTCTTACAACTTTGCATTCTTCATATGTCAAACAAGGCTGCTCAATATAAATATCCAAATTGGATACAGCATTGACTACTCTTATTGCATCATGTTGTTTCCAACCACAATTTGCATCAGCACCTAATATATTGCCTGGCTTTAAATCTTTTGCCACTAGATTAATTCTTCTTATATCAACAGTGGGTTCTGCCCCAACTTTCATTTGAAATTGACGATAACCCTGTTCTTGATACTCATTTACTTTTTCTTGCATAATTTCAGGAATATCTCTAGAGATCACTTTAAATAATTTAATCTTATTTTGTAATATACCACCTAATAAATTATATACTGGTTCATTAAGCTTTTTTCCTAAAATATCCCAACAAGCAATATCGATTGCAGACTTAACATAAGGATGACCTTTTAAATTACTGTCCATACAAAAATTAATTTCATTAATATTCGAAGGATCTTTTCCGATAAGGATATTTGATAATTTTTGGATACCACTACGAGCGCCTTCTGAATAAGATGGTAAATAAGAAGGACCTAATGGACATATTTCCCCAAAGCCAGATATACCTTCATCAGTAATAATTTCTAGTATAGTACTATCAAAAGATCGAAATGATTGGTTTGACCATGAGTAATGGCCTTCTTTCATGGGTATATTTACCTTAAATATTTTGAATTCTTTAATTTTCACAATTTANACTCATTTTATCATTTTCTAAACATAACATGTATAAATTAAAAATTAAAAATTTTAATAGAATATATCATCCATATACCTTATTTTAAAAATAGTACTAAATATAAAATCTTATAGAGATATGGATATTAGTTGAGATTTTTATGAAGCAATTTAACTTAAAAAATAAAAAAATAATTTTTATTGTTAATCCAAATTCTGGTAAGCTATCCAATATAAATAAAAATAAAATTATTTCTGATTGCTTTCCTAATAATCCAGACATTTTTTTCCCAAAAAATGCAAATGAAACATCCAAAATAAGTGCTAAAGCTTTCAAAAATAATCAAATTGTTGTCGCATGTGGTGGGGATGGAACAGTAAATCTGGTTGCCGATCAGGCAATAATTCATAATGGAATAATTTCAATATTACCATTTGGAAGAGGTAATGATTTTGCAAAATTTATTGGTATTGATAATATAAATCAATTTAAAAAAATGTTGATAAATCCAACTATTTTAAATTGTGAATATTTGGATTTAAATTTTAAAAATACTAAAAAAATTTGTTTAACGTCAGTAGGCGTAGGACTTTTGAGTGAAGCTGCATACCGAGCAAGTAAAATTCCTTTCTTTCAAGGAATTTTACTATATTTGGTTTCTGCTTTGACTAGTTTTATTAATTTGAAAGCTCACTCCTATATTGTAGAACTTGATAAGATAAAAGTCTTGAATGAAAAACTTGCTATTTTAGTTGCTGCATCAACGCCATTCGCAGGAGGAGGTATGCACATAGCGCCAGATGCTTTGAAATATAAGAATAAAATTAATCTATTGTATGCAAAAAAAGTTACGAGAATTCAAGCCATTGGATTATTAAGCAAAGTTATGTCAGGAAACCACTTGGGGCATCCAAAAGTAAATAATTTACATATCAAAAATTGTAGAATTAATACAAATGACAAAAATTTTTGGGCTCCATTAGTATATGGTGATGGAGAACATTTAGGTAACTTACCAGTAGATATTAAAAAAGGTCAAAAAAGACTTAAAGTGTTGGTAGCTAAGAATGAAAATTCTAATTAAAAGAAAACTTAGCATCTATAGGATCAAGTTGTTTTTTATTAAGAATAAAATCTGAAGCCCTATGTGCTATCATTTGAATAGGTGCATTTAAATTAGCACTAATTATTTTAGGTAGTATTGACCCATCAACTATCCTTAGATTATCAATTCCATAGACCCTTAATTCTTCGTCTACTACGCTGTCTTCTGTATTACCCATTTTACATGTACCACAAGGATGATAATCAGTNTCAGTTAAACCTCTAATGACCTCATCTTTATTATTTTTATCAATACCTTCTGAAATACCTGTAATTTCGTCACCTCTATATTCATCAAAGGATTTCTGATTGATTAAATCTCTAGCTTTATCAATACCTTCAGACATTTGATTAAAGTCATCTTTATTACTCATATAATTGAAAATTATATCAGGTTTGCCAAATAAATTGTTTTTGTTTAGTTTTAAATATCCAGAACTTTTAGGTCTAAGAAGATCAATATGAATTACAAACCCTTTTCTAATTTTTAAATCTCCATTAATGAAATCAAATCCAGCTGGAGCAAAATGATACTGTAAATTTGGATATTTTACCTTTTCATTACCAAATATTAACCCTCCAGCTTCCCATATATTACTACAAGCCATTCCTTTTCTTGTAGTAATCCATTGCATACCAGTTAAGAGTTTTCGAAGATTATTATTCATTCCATATAGTGGAAAATTCTTTTTACAATCATATTTCAATATTACAGTTGGATGATCTTGTAAGTTTTTTCCTACTCCAACTAAGTTTACTTCATTTTTTATTCCATTTTCTTTTAATTCGTCAGCTGGTCCAATTCCTGATAACATTAATAATTTTGGAGTATTGATTGCTCCACATGATAGGATTATTTCGTTAGCTGCATAAATTTTTTCAAAGCTATTTTGGTATAAAATATCTATTGATACTGCTTTATTCGATTCAAGATTTACTTTTGTTACATTGGCACCTGTAATTATATCAAGATTTTTTCTTTTTTTTGCAGTAGTAAGATGTGCGTCTGCTGCACTCCATCTTTTACCTTTATAACGTGTTGCATCCAATCTAGAAACACCACTAGGATTATAACCATTAAGGTCATCTGATCTTCCTTGACCAGAAGTATTTCCAGCTTCCAAAAAAGCTTCAAATAAAGGTGACTGAAGAGATCCACTTGAAACTTTTAGTGGTCCATTACCACCCCGGTAAAAGTCCTCACCTTCTGAATATGTTTCTCCAGCCTTAAAATAAGGTAAACAATATTTATATGACCATTTTTTAAGTTTTAAGTCATTCTCCCAACTATCATAATCTAAGGGATGACCTCTCATATAAACCATAGAATTTATAGAAGATGATCCTCCAAGTACTTTACCCCTTGGAGTAAAAACTGATCTTTCCATAAGTGCTGGTTCTTTACTTGTATCATAATTCCAATTTATTTCTGGATTTAAATATGCTTTGTAAACCGCAGCTGGAATATGTATCATTAAATTATTATTAACTGGTCCAGCTTCTAAAAGTAAAACTTGGTTGCTTTTATCTTCACTTAATTTACTTGCCAAAACACAACCAGCAGAACCAGCTCCTACAATAATATAATTATATTCTTTTTTTAAAATACTCATAAATACTTTTCAAAATTAAGATACGTAATCAATATTTGATAACTTAAATTATCCAATTATATAAGACAATATAGGTTATGTCTTAAAATCAAAAAAATACGTATAAAAATGAATTTTGTTTTATTTTACTCAATTTGTTTTGAAATCATACAATTTTTCTTCCTTCCTATTTTAAAATTGCAAGGAAAAAAAGTAAGAAAGAATGTATTAAAACTTCCAGAAGCAACTGGTAATAGATCAGGAGTTATAGGAAAAGGGCAAATCATTAAAATTTTATGTATTGGAGATTCATCTGCTTCCGGAGTAGGTGTAGAGCATATTGATCAATCTCTATCAGGTAACTTGATAAATAATCTCAAATTAAATTTCAAATGTAAGTGGAAAGTAATCGCAAAGTCTGGAGTAAATTCTAACCAGTTAATTGATTTGCTTTTACTTGAAAAAAATCAAAAATTTAAATTTGTAGTAATTTCAATTGGGATGAATGATATAACTTCAGGTAAATCANTNATAATATTTAAAAAAAATTTGATAAAATTAGAATACNTTTTGTCAAAGAAATTTTCGGTTAATCATTTCATATATTCAGGTATGCCACCAGTACATAAATTAAAAACTGTACCTAATCCACTTAAAAGCATTTTAGCAATTAAAGCATTAATTTTTGATAAATTTTTAAGATTAAAATGTGAAAGAAATACTAATTATATATATATCAATATTAATAAATTATCGTTTGAGGAAAATATGGTCGCGAAAGATGGATTTCATCCTAGTGAAAATTTTTATAAAATATGGTCAGAAGAAATATCTAATATTATAAAAAAAGAAGAGAATTATTAATAATGATGAATTTAATTTTTCAAAAATTTTTACTAAAAATTATTTTAATTTCTGCTTTCTTATTTCTAATACTATTAAAAACATCGATTGCAGAAAGTTTTTTGTTTTCCTTATCAACTAAAGGAATAAAATTTGGCTCTTTTGAAATGTCAGCTGTTGAAAATGGTAATCGCTATAATATTTCATCAAATTTTGAAAGTTCTGGGATTTTAGGTTTGTTTACTAAAGTCAAGGTAGAAAGCGGTGTACACGGAAAAATAGAAAGTAAAAAAAATAATAATTACAATCCAATCGAAGTACTATCCAAATGGAAAAGTCTATTTAACCAAAAACAATCATCAATAAAATATAAAAATAAAAAAATTATACACTATGAAGTCCTTCCATTTCCAAGAGAAAATAAATTTGCACTACAAATTTCCGAATTGGATAATACTATTGATCCATTGACAGTAACTTATTGGCTTTTAAAAAAAAGGCATGTTGTAAATATTTGCAAAGGTGAAAAATTAGTCTCAGAAGGACAAACAATTATCAAAGTAATTTTTTTAGAAAAAAAAATCACAATTAATAAAATAAACTGCAAAGGTGAATTCCAATTTATTAAAGGTTTTGATACCAATAAATATAAAAAAAAGAATTATAAATTTAACTTATATTATAAAAACAATAGTAACGATAAAAAAATTTTTAGTGTTACAAATCTTACATTTAATACCAGGTTAGGTTTAATAGAGGCAATTAGATTATAAATAATTATGTTATTAAAAATTAAAAATACTACTTTAGAATACCATAGAGTAGGTTCTGGGCCTCTAATTATTTTATTTCATTCTACTGCAAGTTCACTTAATCAATGGCACTCATTAATTAATTTATTAAAAAATGAATATGAAATCATAGCAATAAATTTGTTTGGTTATGGATTAACGAGTAAATGGATTGAAAATAATAATCCACAAAATCTCTTGGATCATGTAAAACTAACTGAACCTTTTATAAATAGTTATAAAGGTAAAATAACTTTTATTGGACATTCATTTGGTGGTTCAGTTGCCATGAGAGCAGCACTAGAATTTCAAATTAAATTGAACAAACTTATTTTATTAGAACCCAATGCTTTTTTTATTCTAAACAATAAAGATCACACTTACGCTTACAATATTGCAAATAATTTTGGAAAAGAAATAAATGAAGCAAAAATTAATTCAAATTGGAAAGATTTTGCTAAGATTTTTTTAGAATTCTGGATAGGTAAGGGAACATGGGAAAAAATGAAACCTGAACAAAAACAAAAATTTTTAAAAGTTATTCCAAATATTTACTATGAAGCACAATCAATATTTAATGAAAAAATGAATTTAAAAGAGTTTTCTAAATTTCAACAAAATATCTATTTTATAAATGCTAAAAATACAAACTCCATATCTAAAAAAATTAAAGAAGTATTTATTTCATGTTTGCCAAAAATTANGCATACTGAATTAGAGGAGGGTGATCATATGGCCCCTATCAAACATTCAGAAAAGATAAATGCACTTATTTATGATTATTTAAGGAGTTAAAAATAATTAAATAAGTTTCTTTTTTTCCAAGATGTCTATGGAGTGAGCCAAGTAAATATTTTTTAAGATAAATTAGATAGAAAATCTTTTTTTAAACTTTTAGACAATGAATATGAATAATTTACTTTATATAACTGGTGCTGGGGTTAGTGCTGAAAGCGGTATTCCTACTTTTAGGGGCAATGATGGATTATGGACTGTTGGAAGTATAAATTATACACCTCAGGAAATGGCAACTAGAAACATGTATGAAAATGACCCTGGAGAATTTCTATTATGGTATTTCAAAAGATTCATTGCTTTGAAAAATATAAAACCCAATAAAACTCACTATTGGTTATCTAATAAACGTCTAATTACTCAAAATATAGATGGATTGGATAGAAAGGCTGGTAATAAAAATTATATTGCTATCCATGGAAGCATTGATAAGTTAGTAATTTTTGATGATCAGGAAATTATTCAAAAACCAATAGATGCCAATTGGGATGAAATTGATAAAGAATATTTACATGATGATTTAAAACTTAAAAAAGCTCTTTTAGAAAAATTTAAAATACCAATTAAAAATTCTAAATATTCACCAGAAAAAGGTGTTTCTTTTAAACCCCTAGTTTTGCTTTTTGATGAGATTTACACAGAGAATTTTAGATTTAATGAGTCATTATCTTGGATGGAAAATTGCTCAAAAATAATATTTATGGGTACATCATTTAGTGTAAATATTACTAATATTGCGCTAGAAATTGCTATAGAAAAAAACTTGCCAATTGAAATAGTTGATCCTAATCCAATCAAAATTCAATATTCTAACATAGTATATCATAAAATGAATGCTGCAGAATACTGTAATAATTCAATTAGTTAAAATTATAAAATGACATCATAAAGAATAATTCCACGGTTTGAAAAATTCTTAACAGAAATTTGTGCTTTTTGATCAAATTTCATTTCTGCTTCTCTAAATAATTCTTGACATTTAATAAATGCTTTCTCGTCTTTGTATTCCCACATATTTCCTAATCTAAAAACACCTTCTTTATTCCAAATCTGACTAACAGTTTGTCTGATAGCGCCAGCTTTTTTAAATTTAGGAAGCATTTCTTGTATTATTGCTTGCCATTCTTCAGCTCCAACTTTCATGTCACTTTTTGAGGCAAAATCTGATGTAATATAACTCATTAGTTTAGATTCATTCATTATTTATCCTTAATTTCTGTTAATTTAGTAAATTTTTCGTTTTGTGTTGAATTACTGATTATTATTAGCGTACCAGCAATTACAATAGAAAATATTCCAATAATACCATAGAAATTTGGAACAATCCCCCAAAACAGCCAGCTAAAAAAACCAGCAGAAATTAAATATGTATATTCATAAATAGCTGCATAAGTTGGTTTAGATAATTGATAGGCCTTTATTATTAAATAAATTGCAACTGAGGATAAAAATCCAAGAAAAAACATTATTATCCAAAAATATAAGTTTTGACCTTGCCAAGGTCTATAAATAAAAGGAGCTTTTTCAGATATAGTTACATCAACAGGATAATATGTAAAAAATAAGGAAATAATTAAACCAATTAAACCAATAGAAAACAAAAAGCAAAGAAGAATTGAAAGTGGTTCTTCTTCTTGAAGATATTTATTTGTTATAATTGCACCTACTGCATAAGTTGCACCTGCTAAAATAGGAAAAAAATGATAAATTGTAGGTTGCAAATTTCTTCCAACAATTAAATAAACACCTAAAATTCCCAAAGAAAACGCAAAAATTTGTTTTAAAGTTATATTTTCTTTAAAAAATAAAAAAGAGAATATTAACACAAAAATTGGTGAAGTGAATAAACCAGCACCAGCCTCAGCGATTGGCATCATTGGAATAACAGAAAAATATAAAATCATAGAAATGACATTGAAAAATGTACGAAAAATAATTGCTGTCCAATTTTTAATTACTAAATAAGTATTACTAAAATAAGCAAACATAATGACAATAATTATTGCACTTAATGATCTTGAAAAATGGAACTGCCCAACACTCACTTCATCAGAAACAAGTAAAGTTAAATTGTCCGCAAAACCAAATATCGANAACCCTAAAGTTAATAATATACCACTTTTAGCAAGTGGAGAAAGAGAGCTCAGAAACATCAAAAAATAATATTTAAATAATTAGATCAGATATTGTTTAATAACAATTAATAGTACTTTTATTTTTTTTTAAAAACTATAAATTTCTACTTTTAATTAAAATCTGAGNATCTGGTAACTTTTTTCTAAATGCTTTATAAAGTATTTCAGGTTCTTTTGTACCACCCTTAGATAATATATTTTTTTCAAAGCTTTTCGCCGTTTCTTTGTCGAATATATCACCAGTCTCTTTAAAAGCTAAATAGGCATCCTCATCCATCATTTCAGACCACATGTAGCTATAATAAGCAGAAGCATAACCACCTCCACTAAATATATGCTGGAATTGAGCTAAATTATGCCTTGGATAAATAGCTTTAGTAAGACCAATTTTATTGAGATATTTTTTTTCTAATTTTATTGGATTGGATATAGGTTTTTCTGAATGTAACTTGATATCCATAATAGCTGAGGCTAAATATTCAGTAGTATCAAAACCAGAATTAAAAGTTCTAGATGAAATAACATTTTTTAAGAGTTTTGAAGTAATATTTTGTTTTGTTTTGTAATGACTTGTGAACTTTTTTAATATCTCCTTACTTTCTAACCAATGTTCAAACCACTGACTAGGTAGTTCAACAAAATCTCTTGAAACAGAAGTTCCTGATAACATTTCAAAATTTACATCAGATAATAACTGGTGAAGTGCATGACCAAATTCATGAAATAATGTCTTTGCTTCATCAAAAGTCAAGAGACAAGGCATTCCTTTTTGNGGTTTACTAAAATTACAAACATTAAGAACTATTGGATTTAATCTTTTTCCATTTACTTTAGACTGACTTTTAAACGTTGAACACCAAGCACCGGATCTTTTACCTTCACGTGCATAGTAATCACCGATAAATAAACCAATACGCTGATTATGTTTCAATACTTCAAAGACTTTGCAATCTTTATGATAAGCCTTCATGTCAACCTTATTTAATTTTAAATTAAAAAGTCTATTACAAGAATATGATATAGCCTCTATTAACTTATCTAATTGGAAGTATGATTTAACATCATCCTCATTAAAATTAAATTGTTCTTCACGTTTTTTTTCAGCATAATACCTCCAGTCCCATGGTTTGATTTTTCCCGAATAGCCATCAATTTGAAGTAATCGATTTAATTCAGAAATTTCATTTTTTACTTTTTTCTTAGTAGGACCCCATATATCTAATAGAAAATTACGTACTGTCTCAGGTTCTTTGGCCATTTCAGTCNCTAAACGGTAATTAGAGTAAGATTTATAACCTAATAAAAGTGCTAATTTTTGCCTTAATATAATAGTTTTTTTTATTATCTCTGAATTACCAGATTTAAGACCTCTTGATTTCCAACTTTTTAAAACTTTTTTTCTTAATTTTCTATTATCTGAAAACTTTAAAAAAGGGAGAATTAGAGCTTCTTTTAAATTAATGGCATAGCCTTTTTTACCATTAGATTTTGCCAAAAATTTTAAATCATTTACCAAAAATTTAGGAAGACTGGCTATATCCCTCTTTTTTAGAAAATATATCCAATCTTTTTCGTCTTTTATTATGTTTTGAGAAAAATTAACGCCTAATATTGATAATTCTTTTATAATTTTTCTATATTCAGTTTTATCTTCAATTTTTAAATCTATACCAGACCTAATAAAGTCTCTTTTTAATAGATGCAAAACTCTATTTTGTTCTATTCCCAATTCAGTATTTTTCTTAAATTCTGGTATTTTATTAATTCGATCGAATAGTTTTTCATTTTGATAAATACTTGAATAATGTTCAGAAATTGTTGGAAGTAATTCTTTTCTGATACTTTCTCTTTCTTTTGTAAGGTCCGTAGAACAAAAAGAAAAAAATATTGATAATATTTCAGTAAGTTTATTTCCTGAATTTAAAAAAGGAATTATTGTATTTCTAAATGTTGGTTTACTTCTTGCTGAACAAATTTTTTCAATCGTTGAGCTTTGTTTATTTATTGAAAAAATGACAGCTTCTTTAAATTGAGAATTTTTAATAATATCAAATGGAGGTATTCTATTATTATTTGATAATTCTTTTAATAATGGGTTAATCATATATCTTACTCCAAATTAAGGAAAAACTTCTAAAGAGTTGAAATCAAAACACTTTCCTGTATCTTGAATACTTAAACTATCCAGTACTTTAACTATTTTTAAAGCAGAATATTCACCAGAAAATAATTTTTCAGTTGGTACATTCTTTTGAAATGGTTTTGAAAGTTTGCTGTCAACAGTCCCAGGATGTAATCCGACAATAATATTGTTTTTATATTTTCTACTAATTTCTATGCTAAAATTTTTTATGATCATGTTTAAGGCCGATTTTGAAGCTCGATAACTATGCCAACCCCCTATTTTATTATCCGATATACTGCCTACTCGAGCAGAAAATGCAGCAAAAATGGATTTTCTTTCACGAGAAATAGAATTAAAAAAATGTTTAAAAATTAATGCTGGAGCGAATGTATTAATATTAAATACAGTTTGAAATTTTTTTAATGATATCTCTCTAATTGATTTTTCCGGAAATATAATTTCATTATGCAATAAACCTGTTGCTATTATCAAAATATCTATTGAACTTTCTGTAAAATATTTCTTGACTATTTTTTGTATAGATTCTTCATCTAAAATATCAATGTCATCCATAATTAAATTTGCATCACGCTGATAATTATACCCGCGAGAAAATGCATAAACTTGATTATCAGAATTTTTTTTATAAATATTTACGAGTGAAGAACCAATTGTTCCTGAAGCACCAATTATAACAATATTTCTTGACATTTACACAATCCGAAAAAAAATTTAATATTGAGATATATATTCATAACTAATTTTTTTTAAACTCAGTAACTTCAATTTTAAAAAATAGGTATTTTCATGAAAAGTTTTATTGATCTACTAGATGAAGCAAATGCAGAAATAAAAACCATAACTGTTAAAGAACTTGAATTAATTATCAACCAACCAGGTGTTACAATAATCGATGTTCAATCTAAAGATGTAATTAGTAAATCAGGAATGATTCCAAATGCTATACATGCTAATAGAGGATTTTTAGAATTCTATGCAGATCAGAGGGAAAATAACCCCTTTAGAATAAAAGAAATTGATAGTAGTAAAAAAATTATTATTTATTGTGGTGCAGGTGGACAAGGAGCATTAGCTACAAAAACATTACAAGATATGGGATTTAGTGATGTAAGCAACCTTCAAGGAGGATCAGAAGCCTGGATAAAAGCAGGTAATAAAATGGTGTAAAAATTAAACTATTTAAATTTATCTTTCCCATACAAGACACTTTATTGCAGATGCAATATCTATGTCTTCAATATTATTTGCACCTCTTTTAACTCTTAAGCTATGTGCTTTTTCAAGTACTTGACCATGCGTGTAACCAAAAGGAGGATCGAATTTATAACTAGCCAATTCAATTAGTAATCCTAATGGTTCCTTAAAATAGAGGGAATCCATAAATCCTCTGTCTTTAATACCCGAATTATTAATCTTATTTTCTTGTAGTTTTTCTTGAGCTATTCTTATTACACTTTGACTTACCCAAAAAGCTATATGGTGAACAATACCTTGATAATTATCTTTTTTAATTAAATCAGGTTTTCTACTTTCATTAGTAAAAACAGTAATCGTTCTGCCATCGCCACAGTCAAAATATAGATGATTAATTGACAAATCATCCAAATTAGGTTGTTCAAAGATTAATTTCATACCTAAAATGTCTTGCCAAAAATCTATTGAAGTTTTTCTATCAGCACCATTTAGAGTAATATGATGTATACCTTGAGTTTGTAAGAGAACTGACATAAATAAATAGAATAATTTGAATATGAATATGATCTAAGTATTTTAAATTTTATTAAAAGAGTATATTAGAAATATAATTAAAGGTTAGTAGTGAAATGATAGATTACTCAAATAAAATATGTGAAGCCTGTTCAGTAGATGCTCCAAAAGCAACACAATCCGAAATTGAGGATTTTTTAAAAAATCATAATGAATGGTATTTGGCAACAGATGTTGAATTTCCTCAATTAAGAAGAGAATTTAAATTTAATGACTTTTCTACTGCTCAAAAATTCACAAATATAATTAGTGATTTAGCAGAAGAAGAAGGTCATCATCCAAGTATTCTTTTAGAATACGGAAAAGTTACGATTAGCTGGTGGAGTCANAAAATACAATCTCTTCATGTTAANGATTTTATTTTATCCTCCAAAACTGAAGAACTTTATAACTCAAAATTTTAATGATATTATTGATAATATAATGAAACAAAAAAACGTCCTTGGAACTGATTTAGAAGTTTGCAATGAAAGCCCTATGACTGGTTTTTTTCGAGATGGCTGTTGTAACACTAATAAACTAGATACTGGAAGTCATACAGTTTGCGTAATAGTAACAAAAGAATTTTTAGAATTTTCAAAATCTCAAGGTAACGATTTATCAACACCCAGACCAGAATTCGATTTTCCTGGTCTTAATCCAGGAGATGGATGGTGTTTATGTGCTGCTCGCTGGCTAGAAGCTGAAAGAGAAGGTTTTGCTCCTAGAGTTAAATTATTATCAACTAATGAAAAAGCATTAGAGATTATCAAATTAGAAAAATTAAAGTCTTACCAAATAGATCTAAATTAAATATCACTTTATCTAATTTCTTAAGGTAAATTAATGTATTATTCAAAAAATGATGATAAAATACCTTTGGGTGTTGTAACATGTATTTTAGAAATACTCACACTCACTGCAATTGCTACATTTGTAAAGTTTTTATCTCCAAACGTCTCAATTATTACAATTTTATTCTTTAGATATGTATTCTGTTTACCAATACTTTTTACAGTTGGATTATCACAAAGAGGAAAGTTTTTTTTGCATATCAATAAGAAGAAAACTCTTATTGCTAGAATAATTATTGGAATAACTGGACTTACATCATATTTTATTGCTATTTCATTAATAGGTATTGGTAAAACTATAGCTCTTGGACAGCTTGTGACTATATTCATTACAATTATGGCACCGATAATGCTTTATGAGAAAGTAGAATTAAAAAGATGGTTTGCTGTAATATTTGGATTATTAGGTTCAATAATAATAATTGATCCTGAAAAATCTGGCTGGTTAAATTTTGGAATTTTCTGGGGTCTAAATTCCGCATTTTTTGCGGCTTTACTAAATATTTACCTTAGAAAACTTGGAAATTATGACGAGCCTATTAGTACAGCTTTATGGTACAATATATCAGGCGCTATAATATTGACTTTTGCTTTTATCATTTTAAGAGAAGAAATACCCCAAAATTTGAGTACTTTGTCAATTTTAATTTGTTGTGGATTATTATCAAGTATTCAACAATTTTTATTAGCTTTTAGTAGATCTTTAGCACCGGCGGTAATTTTAGCACCTTTTCAATACCTATCAATTCCATTTGCTTATATAGTAGGAATTTATATTTTTGATGAAGATCTAGGATTAAATTTTATAATAGGTACATTAATAATCATATTAGCTACTTTTTACTTAAGTTTAAAAACAAAATTAAATTGATTGATTTATTTTGGTTATATTTTTTTCGTATTTACAAGGATTGTTATTAGGATTTTCATTAATAATAGCAATTGGCGCTCAAAATTTATTTGTTTTTAATCAAGGCCTTATTGGCAAATATGTTATGATCGTCTGTTTATTTTGCTCTTTATCTGACGCATTACTAATTTTAATAGGATACTCCGGCTTATATTTAATAATAGAAAATAATGTTATCCTTCAAAATTTTATAATATTGATTGGTTTTTTATGGTTATTAGGTTATGGAGTTTTAAAAATAAGGGAAGGGATGTCTTTTGATCAAGAGAGTAATTTAGATATTCAAATCTCACATACAAATAATAGAAATCTGTATAAAACAATATTAGCGATTTCAGGTATAACTTGGTTAAACCCGCATGTATATTTAGATACTGTTTTTTTAATAGGTAGTATATCTAATTCAGTACAATCAGAAAAACAGTTCTCTTTTTTGTTGGGTACTATAAGTTCTAGTTTTTTATTTTTCTTCTTTTTAGGATATATGGGATTTAAGATTGGTCCACTCATTAAATCACCTAATTTATGGAAAAAAATCAATATTTCATTGGGTATAATAATGATAATGATATCATTCAATTTGATTTATATTTATTTATAATGGTATGTTAGATTATTTTAAATTTTATGAAGAAAAACTTTTTTATTGTACAAAGTAATTATAGAAACTCCAAGAACTATTGAATTTAAAATATGCCATAAAAAATGAGTTCCTAAAGATAAATTTGAACAAAATTTATGATCGATTGACCTCAAAATTACTGAGATCAATAACATAAAAAAACAAATAAATAAATTTTTACTTACATATGGGTTTTTGTTTCTTAAATAAATTGAATATCCCAAAAACAAAAAAACATAAGAATAATAAAAGGCTGAACCATTCATCGATCCTAAAAATTGCTGCAAAAAAAATGTAACTAATATACTATATGGAACAAAAATTAATATTCCTGAAATAGATTTAGTTATCGATAAATTTAAAAACCAAAAATTGGCACCAAAGAGATAAGTAAAACCAAAAATTAAGATAGAAAAAGTATCCATAATTGCAGTAAGTAAATTTGCAAACGTATGAAATAAAAATGAAAATACACCAATCATAACCAATTCGAGTGAAAGAACTCTAGAAAATTTGTCATTGAAAGTTTTGAAAAATAGATAAAGACCAAAAACTATAAAAAAAAAATTAGTTAAAGCATTAATAGGTTCACTCCAAAATAAAATATTTTGTCGTTCACAATATAAATCAATTGATTGTAATAAGTTCATTTAAAAATTTTTTACAATATATGTTTGAATAATTATAGATATTTTTTTTTTAACTTGAAAAGATGAACTTTAAAAATTAATTATACAATAGAACAACTTAGAGCAGTAAAATGGATTTCGAATTTCTGATAAAAACTACCGAAAGGCTTTTGTTAATTTGTATTGCTATAGCAACGGTTTGTGCAACTNTTATTGAGATATCGACTTTAATTATTGATAGAGAAGTTGAACTTGCTGATTTATTGTTATTATTCATTTATACAGAGGTATTAGGTATGGTCGGTGTATTTTATAGAAGTGGAAGTATACCCATTACTTTACCTCTTTTTATTGCAATTACAGCATTAAGCAGAATGATAATATTACAAGGAAAGGGGTCTGACCCCCAAAACCTATTATATGAAGCTGGAGCTATTTTAATGCTTGCAATTGCGGTATTAATAATAAGACAGAGGTCGATATATTCATTAGTATCTTCAAAAACTAATGATAAAGATACTGAAAACTACGGAAAATAATTATTNNTTATTCAAATTTTTTAATTTTACAAAAAGCACTTATAGANTTTACTCCAACACNATCAAGTCTTGAAATATACAAATAATTTTTATTTAGTTTAAATCTATTTGTTCCATCAGATGCTAACCAATTATTTTCACTTTCTTTATTTAAGTATTCTAGATTAGANGANCCATAAAAATATCTATCAGTTAANACTATATTTTCTTTTTTTACTATTACCTCAAATTTAAATTTATCAAATTCTGTGATTACAGTTCTCAATACTTGAACATGTCTTAAAACATCACACGAAAAAGTAGTTGATAAAGAATGCTCATCGGCAACTACTACATTTGAAAGATGAAATAAAAAGAAAATTAATGATATTTTTATTTTTAACATGATATATTAATAATTTGTAAGTTAGTATACAAACATAACGACTTAATCTATCAATTGAATAGAAAATCTTCATTAATTTTATATTATATGATCTAAAAATGGAAAAAAAAAATAAAATAGATGCTTTTGGAGCAGTTGCTTTAATATCTTTTTCATTATTATTAGGTATAAATCATGTGGTAATTAAAATTGTAAATGTTGGTTTAAATCCAATATTTTTTGCAGGAATTAGATCATTTATTGCTTTTTTATTTATCATTATATGGATGAAGTTTACTAGAAAACCAATTGTTTTTAATAAAAAAAATACAAAAATTTGTTTAATTGCTGGATTAGTTTTTGCTTTAGAGTTTTTATTTCTTTTTCTAGCATTAGATTTTACTAGCGTCTCAAGAAATTCAATCATTTATTATTCAATGCCGCTTTGGTTAACTGTCTTACTTTTTTTCACAAAAAATAAAGAAAAGCTCTCTTTTATTAAACTGCTTGGATTAATTTTAGCTTTTTCAGGAGTTGTAATATCAGTTTCTAAAAATGATAGTGGTCTTATTATTAATTCTTCAAGTTTGTTTGGAGACTTTTTAGCATTTTTGGCAGCACTGTTCTGGGCTTTACTTATTATAATTGCAAAAAATTCGAATTTTAACAAAGAAATGCCTGAAATGCAGTTGTTATGGATGGTAATGGTTTCGGGTCCAATTTTAATTTGTTTTTCATTTTTTATTGAAGATCCAATACGTGACTTTCAGATTATTCACATCTGGGGATTACTTTTTCAGTCTATAGTGGTTGTTGCTGGAGGTTTTTTATTCTGGTTGTGGTTATTATCAAAATATCCAGCTTCTGGTGTTGCCAGCTTTTCTTTTTTAACACCAATATTCACAATTTTTTTTGGATGGTTAATTTTAAGTGAAGTTATGACACCAGATTTTATTTTTGCCGCTTTTCTAGTAATTACAGGATTAATATTAATTAATAAATAAAAAGAGTAAATAAAATCAAAGATTTTTTGATATAGTTTTAGAACACAATTTTGGATTTGTTTCCAAACTAGTACATAACATCATAGTTGTATCATTTCTAATTTTACTACAGTTAGTATTGAACAATATAACAATTAAATAGGCTATCAAAAGTTTTTTCATATTTTATCCTTATAATGTCTAATTTGTTATTTCAAAATGTTTNTTTATNNTTTTTTCATATANTNATATTTGCAAATTTATGAAATCTCTTCATATGCTTGGGCATAGGTTGATTTGCATATAAGTGATGCCAGTCAGTCTCTACAACATCCCCAACATAAATATTTCCAAATGAATCATAAGCAATTGAGTGTGGTGATACTAACATTCCATAAGTTGAACTNGTTTTAATNTTATTTCTTATTCTATATAACAAATNNCTCTNAGTATTAAAAATACTTACAAAAGGACCAAGNTTNGGAAAGTTTTTATTAACNTCAAGATATGATGCTAATTCACCAATAATTAAATCTGGATTGGACCCTGGAGTAATTGCTAAACCACTAGGCCTGTGCATNTTAGTGATTTGTTTTTCNAATTTTCCATCAGTATNAAAAATTTGAANTCTGGAGTTTTCTCTATCAGCAACATAGATCCATCCATCTTCATCACAACAAACATTGTGAGGTAAATTAAATTCACCAGGTAAAGATCCAGGATTCCCCCATGTTTTTAAATGTTTTCCATTTTGATCAAAAATATGAATAGATGCATTTCCATAACCATCTGATACGATTATATTACCCTNAGGTGTTAATGCAGAATGAGTACACCTACAAAATGGTTTACCACTCATAAAACCAGGAGACGTATCAGGTATTCCAATTTGAAGAAGTAATTTACCATCTAATGTAAATTTTCTTAATGTATGATCTCCATTATCTGTTAGATAAATATTTTGATCATGCCCTATATGAGCTCCATGAGGATTTTTAAAAATACCATGACCCCATGTTGTTATTAATTCACCCTTTTGATTAATAACAATGATAGGATTTTCACCTCTATTAAAAAGATAAATATTATCTTTTTCATCTAAAGAAATGCCAGCTACATCTCCTAATTTAATTGAAGAAGGTAAATTGAGTTCAAAGTTATCATTTTTAAATTTATAGTTTTTTTTCAATTAATGCTCGACCATTATTTAAGAATTAAATTTATTAATTAACTCAACATATTTATAATAAATAATAATCACTTATTAAATAATCATTAGATTTTATAATAAATTAATGCTTAGATATTATTGATTTTTAAATTATCATCAATGGTGAAAATATTGTTTGGTTTATCAGTTGCTATAGCGACACCTTTCGACAAAAAAAATAAAATTGAACTTAGCGAATTTAGAAATCATATATCTTATCTTCTAAAATATAATATTAAATCATTTACATTTTTTGGAACAACTGGGGAAGGACCATCAATTAGCTTGAAAGAAAAAATTAAATCCTTGGAGTATTTATTGTCCCATGAATTAAAGACAAAACAAACTTATGTGTCTATTATTCAATCAAGTTACAAAACAGCAAAATTAGAGATAGAAAATTATAATAAATTAGGCATAAAAAATTTTTTAGTTTCACCACCGTTTTTCTTTAAAGAACTTCATAAAGACGCTCTTGAAAGTTGGTTTATTAATCTCTTTAATAGTATATCAAATCAAAATTCAATTTTACTCTATAATATTCCACAAATCACTAAAATTAGAATAGATGCTGAACTCATAAGAAGATTACAAGATCAATTTAGTGACAATTTTGTAAAAGGTGTTAAAGATAGTTCTGGTGATATTGAACAAACTAATAAATTTCTTAAACATAATAGTATTCTGACTACTGTCGGGGATGAAAGATTAATTGCTAAGGTCCTTAAATTAGGTGGAGACGGTTCTATTTGTGGATTATCAAATATTTATCCAAAGGAGATTTTGGATGTAATTGAAAATAAGCAAGAAAATCCATCAATTAATAAAATTGTTAATAAAATTTTGAATTTTCCAGTAGTTCCAGCAATAAAAACCTTATTATACTTAAAAACAAATAATAAAATATGGCTAAATGTAAGGCCACCTTTGATTAAATCATCTAATCAGATAATAGATGAGTTAAAAAAAATAATTTAATTTATATTTAATTTGGTACCCTAATACTGTTGAATTACATTTGAAAATCTGTAATCTTCTTGTTGTTATAAGGAGAAAATAATCATGAAATATCTACATTTTAATATATTACAAAAATTAACAACTCTAGTTACTTTATTTGTAGTTAGTTTTGTTTCTATAGCTTTTGCTGACGGTCATGTTACATTAAGAATGTCAACTCCTGCATCAGCTACTGATCAAAGAAGTATTGCTTTAGAAAAAGTATTTGCACCTGCTGTTGCAAGTTTTGCAAAATATGAGCCTTATTATAATGCATCTTTAATTAAGCAAAATTCAGAACTCGAAGCTATTGCTTCAGGTGATTTAGAAATGTCAATTACTTCAGCTCAAGAATTAGCTCAATTTTTTCCAGAGTTTTCAATATTTGCTACTGGTTATGTACACCAAAATGCTGCCCACCAAGTAAAAGTTTTCAATGACTCTTTAATGGATCCATTTAAAGCAATGGTAGAGAAAGAATTAGGTGTAAAATTATTAAGCATAATGTATTTAGGAAGAAGACATGTAAACTTACGTCAATGTAAAGATGAAGTTAATGTACAAACACCTTCTGACCTTGCTGGAATTAATTTGAGAATGCCAGGCACTGATGCATGGCAATTTTTAGGTAAGGCTCTAGGAGCAAATCCTACACCAATGGCATTTACAGAAGTTTATACAGCTCTTCAAACTAAATCTGTTGATGGTCAAGATAATCCACTTCCAACAGTTGTGGATGCAAAATTCTATGAGGTTACTTGCCAAATAGCACTTACATCTCATTTAGTAGATTTAAATTATGTTGCTTTTTCAAAAGCAGTTTGGGATAACTTAAATTCAGACCAACAAGCTACAGTGCAAAAGGCAGCTGTTGATGCAGCTGAAAGTGCTCGACAAATCCAGCTTCAAAAAGAAGAGGACTTAGTAGCTTTCTTAAAAGAGCAGGGGCTTGAAATTTATGAACCAAACCTTGCAGCATTTAGAAGTCATGTTCAAAAAATGTATTTAGAAACAGATGCCTCTGATCCATGGCCTGATGGAGTTTTAGATAAAATTAATTCATTAGGTAATTAAAAAAAATGCGTGAAGTTCTATGGAAAATATAAAAAGTAGAATTATTCACGCTTTTGAAATTGTGGCGGCCTTAATGATGGCCGCCATGTTTGCAACTTTTATTCTTCAAGTTACTATACGATATACTGCACGTGCAGAATGGATAAAAGAAATTTTTCCTTTTCTTGATCCGACTCTTTATGGATGGACACTTGATTTTTGTCTTTTGATGTGGATTTGGATGGTTTTTTGGGGAAATGGCTTAATAGTTAGACAACGGGATCATGTTATTTTTGATATGCTATATACTAGTGTTTCTCCAAAAATACGCAAATGGCTGGCTATTATTAGTGCTTTGATAATTGCTATTACTCTTTTAATTGTAATAGAACCTACTTGGAGTAAGTTTTATATTTTAAGATTGAAAAAAACAGCAACACTTTCAAATGTTTTTGGAGATTGGATACGTGTAAGAGATATTTATATGGTTTTCTTCATATTTTGTATTGCTGTATCAATTCGTTATTTTTATAGAGCCTATTATGTTTATAAAAACTCTGCAGAATTTGATTTATTATATTCAGATGCTGATGAAATAAATTCATCGAGCGAGAATAAAAATGTCTTATGAGTTTATAATTTGTTTAATACTTTTATTTAGTTTATCAGCTATTGGTACACCTATAGCATATGCAATTTTTGTTGGTTCTTGTGCCTACCTTTGGGTAGGAGGTCAAGGAATAGGTTTAGCAGGTAAAGTTATTTTAGATGGTTTATATAGTAGCTTTATTTTACTAGCAGTTCCATTATTTATTGTTGCAGCAAATATTATGAATGCTGGGACTATAAGCGATAGACTTTTAAGTTTTTGTGTAGCGGTAGTTGGTAGGTTTAAAGGTGGCCTTGGTCACGTAAATGTAGTGGCTAGTATAATATTTTCTGGAATGTCAGGGTCAGCAGTAGCTGATGCAGCAGGAATTGGAAAAATCATAATTAATATGATGGTTAAATCTGGTCACTATACTAGAGGTTATGCAGCAGCAATAACTGCAGCATCTGCCACAATTGGACCAATCATACCCCCTTCGATTCCAATGGTCCTCTATGCATTGGTTTCTAATAGTTCAATAGGTTATCTTTTCCTTGGAGGTATAATACCCGGAATATTAATGGGAGCTGTCCTTATGGCTATGAACAGTTTAATAGCAATTAAAAGAGGATATGAGCCTGAAGAATCTGTACCTTTACAGGAATTACCTAAAATAACTTTTAATGCATTTCCAGCATTATTAATGCCCATCATATTGTTATATTGTATTTATGGAGGCGTAACAACTCCAACTGAGGCTGCAGCTGTAGCAGCTTTTTATGCACTTATTTTAGCTTCAATTTTTTATAGGGCACTATCTTTTTCTAATTTTTATAGAATTTTAGTAGAGTCAGCCCGCTCTTCAGCTGCAGTTGGTTTAGTCATAGGTGGAGCTTTAATTTTAAATTACATTGTAGCTTCTGAAAATATTCCAGATATAATTGCGGGATATCTTGTGGGATTGGATGTTTCTCCATTATTATTTCTTATTGGTGTAAATATATTAATTCTACTATTAGGATGTATACTAGATGCTACAACTTTAATTCTCGTAATCATTCCACTTTTTTTGCCCTCTTGTAGGGAGTTAGGAATAGATTTTGTACACTTTGGAGTAGTAGCAGTTGTGAATTGTATGATTGGTTTAATTACTCCTCCCTATGGCGTTTTATTATTTGTAATTAATGCAGTGTCTAGAATACCGTTAGGTGAAATTATCAAGGAAGTTATTCCTTTTCTATTTGTTTTAATAATAGCACTTTTTATGATGGTTTCTATACCTGACCTAGTATTATGGTTGCCACGGCAGTTTGGATATGAAGGATAAAAAAACTAAATTTTAAAGTAAAATAATTTGTAAATTTGATGAAAATATGAAATCTATACTTGTTGTTGGTTTAGTAACTGTAGACTTAATTTATTATTTAAATAAATTACCTAACAAAGGAATTAAATACGTTTCAAAAAAACAAATATTCTCAACTGGAGGAAATGCATGTAATGCCTCTATAGCAATAAAAAGATTAGGTGGATCTGCAACATTTGTAAGTTCTATAGGAAATGATTTTTTTGGTCATTTTATTATAAAAGAACTCAAAAAGGAAANTATTAATACTGATCATTTATTAATTAAAAATAATATAAATACTTCAAACTCTTCCATAACGATAGATAATAATGGCGAAAGGCAAATAGTTAACTTTAGGTCTGATAATTTAGATTTTGATCAAAATAATTTTATAGAAAAAAATATATTTAATGCTTATTTAACAGATGGAAGGTTGAAAAATGCTAGTATATTTATTTTAAAAGAAGCAAAAAAAAATAAAAAACCTGGTGTTTTAGATGCTGAAACTCCTGTTTGTGAAAGATCTGTAAAAGAAGCCTCCCATGTTGCTTTTTCAATGCAAGGATTAGAATCTTTTACCAATACCAAATCAATTAAGAAAGCTTTAAAAATAGTAAAAAATTTTGCTAGTAATTTTTCATGTGTTACTAACGGTGAAGAAGGAGTATTCTTTCTAGATAATGATGATTTAGTACAACTTAAACCACCTAAAATCAATGCCAAAGACACACTAGCTGCTGGTGATGTATGGCATGGAGCATTTACATATGCAGTTTCAATAGGAACTCCAATAGTAAACGCTTGTAAATATGCAAATTTAGCAGCATCAAAAAAATGTGAAAATTTGGGTGGGATAAAAGCTACACCTTATAAATTCAAAAATGATTATGTTAAATAAACAAGAAGGTTTTTAGATTTAATTATGAATAATAATTTTAAAATTAAATAAATATGAAAGGAATATTACCTAGTTTAAATACACCATTTTCTAAAAAAGGAGATTTAGACCTAAAATCATTAGAAAAACTTGTTAAACATACCATAAGAAGTGGTTGCAGTGGTATGCTTGGACTTGCTGTTGCAGGTGAACACAAATTACTATCATTTCAAGAAAAAATAGCCTTTATTGAATTAGTAAAATATACAAATAAAGAGAGAATACCTTTTATAGTTAGTGTGAGCGATTTACAAAATGAAGATAGTATTAAATTATCCAAAATTGCAAAAAAAAATAACGCAACTGGAATTAATATACAGATCAATCAAAATACAAGTACTGCTGATAATTTAAAATTACTAAAAGAAATAGCTAAAGTTGGTCCTGAAATTATTATGGTTCAGGATTTAGATTGGCTTGGTACTGGTCTTAGTCAAAAAAAAATACTGAAATTATTTGATGAAATAAATAAATTTAAATGGCTTAAAATCGAAACTCAAAATGCAGGAAAGAAATACACAAAGATAAAAAAAATTACTAAAAATAAATTACATGTTTGTGGTGGTTGGGCAGTAACTCAATTAATTGATGCATTAAATAGGGGTGTAGATGCCTTTATACCCACTGGTTTAGAATTTTTATATGTAAAGGTTTACAATTTGTATAATAATGGACAAGTTAATAAGGCTAGGAATTTATTTAATGAAATTCTACCAATAATAAACTTTTCTAACCAAAATATTGATATAAGCATAAAATTTTTTAAAGAAGTACGAGTTAAAGAAAGAATATTTTCATGTAATTTTTGTAGGAAAAAAGAAGCAAANTTTGATAAATTTCAGCATAAAGAAGCTAATAAAATGTTGAATTTANTTAACAAATTAAATCAAAAATATTTTTATTGATTTGAATGAAAAGCTTTAACTATTAATTATTCATTCATTTTATTATTTTTGTTCATAGAATTATATTTAGATATTGTCTTATAATACTTATTAAAACCAATGGTTTCCTTAATTTCATTAAAGTTAAGCATATGATCATCAGTTGGTTTATTTTGTTTAAGTAATTCTAATACATTTTTCATTGAACTCATTGATGCAGCTAAAAGTGTCAAAGGATGAAAAGCTATATTGAAACCTAATTCTTCTATTGAATGTAGTGGGAGAATTGGTGTTATACCACCTTCTAGCAAATTAATTATTTTCTTTGCTGGAATTTCTTTACAAATAATTTTCATTTCTTCAATGTTTTTTGGAGCTTCTATGAATACTATATCAGCTCCCAACTTATGATACTCTTGACCTCTAATTATTGCCTCATCGAGATTATGTGTATGATTAGCATCTGTACGTCCGATTATAACTATATCACCAACATCATCTCTTATATCAGCTACTGCTTTTATTCTATCGTAAGATTCTTCTCTGTTAACTACTTCTTTTCCTGGAGTATGACCACAACGTTTTGGTAAAACCTGATCTTCAATAATTATTCCTGCACAACCTAATTTTATAAATTCTTCAGCCGTTCTTCTAACATTCATTATATTTCCATAACCGTTATCGGCATCTACAATTAATGGAATAGAAATAGATTCTTTAATATTTCTTGCTTGATCATAAACCTCAGAAAAGGAAATTAACCCCAGATCAGGCATACACAACCGTGTGGCTGATGTTGAAAATCCAGATAAAACTGTCAAGTCAAAACCAGCATTTTCAATCATTTTAGCAGATAAAGCATCAAAGCAACATGGAGCTGAAATAAAATTTTTACGCTTAAGTAGTTTTCTAAAATTCAAGGCTGAATTATTAATGTATTTCATAAAATAGCCTTTCAGATTAAAATTAAAACTTAAATCAAAGTTTAATTATTCATTTTTCCCAATCTTATACTATAGTCTACAGCTAAAGCATATTCTGGATCGTCGTCACTATCAATCATCAATTGGCCTGTTCTTGTTAGTAGATAATGGCAATCTCTACTTAAATGTCTTAGTTTGATTTCTCTACCTGATTTTTGATACCTCTCTGCAATATCTTCAATTGCTTTCAATGCTGACTGATCAACAACTTTTGAATTGTTAAAATCAAGAATAACAACTTTTGGATCAGTTTCTGGTTTGAATAATTCTAAAAAACTCTCAACAGAGCCAAAAAATAAAGGGCCATCAATTTCATATACCTTTGCTCCTTTTTCGGTCGTAGACTCTCTTCCTATAGCATGAATTCTACTTGCAGAATTCCATGCAAATACTAATGCAGAGACTATAACTCCAACTACTACAGCTACAGCTAAATCTTCTGCAACAGTAACTACTGTTACCAAAATTATTACAAGAGCATCTGATTTAGGAACTTTAGTTAATAGTCTTAATGAATTCCATGCAAAAGTCCCTATTACAACCATAAACATTACTCCAACAAGAGCTGCAATTGGAATTAGCTCAATTAAAAAAGAACCATACAATATAAAAAAAAGTAAAAAAAGCGCTGCAATAGAGGCAGACAGCCTTGATCTTCCTCCAGATTTTACATTAATCATAGACTGACCAATCATTGCGCATCCACCCATTCCACCAAAAAATCCTGTTACGGTATTAGCAGCACCTTGAGCAATGCATTCCTTACTAGCACCACCACGTTTTCCCGTGATTTCCCCCACTAAGTTTAAAGTAAGTAAGCTTTCAATCAAGCCTATTAATGCAAGAATAATTGCATATGGACCGATTATATATAAGGTTTCCAACTCTAACGGAACAATAGGAATATGAAAAGCTGGAAGGTTACCTGAAATACTTGCCAAATCACCCACTACTGGAACTCCAACATCGAAATATATTACAAAGGCTGAAATAATAATAATTGCAGTCAACGGGCCTGGTATAATTTTAGTAACCTTGGGTGTTGCCCATATGATGAACATAGTTACCGCAACTAATAGAATTGAAAAGGACATCATATCGCCTGTCATCCAATGGAGTTCTCCCATCTTATCCATTGTTTGAAATTGCCTTACTTGTGCTAAGCCAATAACGATGGCTAATCCATTTACAAATCCTAACATTACTGATTGAGGAACCAATCTTATAAATTTTCCTAATTTAAAGACACCGGCTAATATTTGTAAAATACCCATCAAAACTACAGTTGCAAATAAATACTCAACACCATAATCCTCAACTAATGAAATCATAACAACAGCAAGAGCACCTGTTGCACCGGAAATCATCCCAGGCCTCCCACCAAAAAGGGCAGTAATTATTCCAACAATAAAAGCAGCATACAAACCAAATAAAGGGGGCACTCCAGCAACAAATGCAAATGCAACAGCTTCAGGAACTAATGCAATCGCAACAGTTAATCCTGCAAGTATTTCAATTCTAAAAAAAGAAATGGAATATGGATTATCTTTAAGATTAGAATTATTAAAATTAAAGTTTTTAACAAATGATGAAAAATTAGATTTTAACAATAAAATAACCTCTATGGTTTCGGATTATGATAAATTTATATTCTATTAAAAAAGTAAGTCGTATTTTAGATAATAAGTAATAGGTAAAATTGCAAATGATTAAAAAAATAGAAATCAGTTTCAAAAAACAAATTTTTATGAAAACAATTGGTGCATATTTAGGAAAAACTAAAAGCGGATATTGTGAAATAATTTTGCCTTTTAATAAAAAAATTACTCAACAACATGGTTTAGTACATGGTGGAATATTATCGACAATAGCTGACAATGCATGTGCTTTCGCTGCTTTTTCATTAATGAAAGACACATTTCAACCTTTGACAATTGAATTTAAAATAAACTTTTTAACACANCAAGACTATGACTATTTAATAGCTAAAGGAATAGTTTTAAGAGCAGGTAAATCAATAACACACACTAAATCTGAAATTTATTCAGTATTAAAAAAGAAAGAGACACTCATTTCATTTTCCACTGCTACAATAAAATCTACAAAAATAATTAAAGAGTTATGAAATTTTCCATTAATTTATATATTATTATGTCATAAAAATATTCTTATTATAGTTACTTTATACTTGACATTAATTGGATAATGAAACAAATGAATATTTAAATTTAATAAAACTAACAGGTAGAAAAATGTATGCGGTTTTCAAAACTGGAGGCAAACAGTATAAAGTAAAATCAGGTGATATATTATCTGTTGAAAAACTAGTAGCAGATCTTGGAGATAAAGTTAGATTCAATGAAATACTAGCTTTAGGTGGGGATAATCCTTTGATTGGTACTCCTTTGGTTGATGGAGCATGTGTAGAAGCTGAAATATTAAATCAAGCTAAAGGAAAAAAAGTTATACATTTTGTTAAACGTCGCAGAAAACACTCTTCACAAAGGAAAAAAGGACACAGACAAGATCTTACCATACTAAAAGTTTTGGATATTAAATCAGATCAAAAGGTAAATGAAGAAGCTAGCTTTGAAATAGTAGGAAAAGTTACAAAAAATTCCAAAGTTTCTACATCTAAAATAGCAGAAACAGGAAAAGATAAAAAAGCTAGTCCTAGTAAAGCTATTAATCCTGAAATAAAAACAAAAAGTGTGAAATCTACTAAAAAAACAGCAGATGTTAAAAAGAATGTTGAAAAAAAAGTAACACCTAAAAAAAATATAGAAAAAACATCTAATAAAAAATAGAGGAAAATACTATGGCACATAAAAAAGCAGGTGGCTCATCTAGAAATGGCCGTGACTCAGCTGGTAGAAGATTAGGTGTTAAAAAGTTTGGTGGAGAAAACGTAATCTCTGGTAATATAATTGTCCGCCAAAGAGGGACTAAATGGTGGCCTGGAAATAACGTTGGAATTGGAAAAGATCACACCATATATGCCACATCAGATGGCAAGGTAAAATTTCATAAGGGCCTTAAAGGAAGAACATTTATTTCTATTGTTTAAAAATAATTTCTAGACTCCTAAAAGCAAAATGGTTGAGCTTTTAAATGTTTCTTGACAATTATTCCATCGGGTTACTTTTATTTGCAGGTTCTATGGTGGCAACTCCAGGACCTGCAAATATGATTTTATTAAATGCGGGATCACAATTTGGTTTTAAAAAGGCTATTCCTTTTGTATTTGGAATTATATTATCTAAACAATTAATTATTTGGCCAATCGGATTTGGAATTCTTACATTTTTTGAACTTTTTCCAAATTTTGTTAATTTTATAAAGTTTTTATCATGCACATATATCATTTGGTTGGCATGGAAGTTATCTAATTTCAAAATAAACGATAATAAAGAATTAGAAAAGCCACCTTCTTTTTTTCATGGACTACCTGTCCATCCTACGAATCCCAAAGCTTGGGCTATGGTTAGTGTAGGTTTTTCTAATTATACAAATCCAAATGAAAGTCTTTTGATTTCAACCTTAATCCTTGCAACTATTTTTATAATAATTCAATTCATTTTTCATAATCTTTGGTGTTTTTTTGGGGTTCAGCTAAAAAAAATTTTTCAAAACACAAAATATGAGATTTGGCTAATGAGGTTTTTATCTCTATTAATGCTTGGTAGTTTAGTATTATTATTTTTAAAATAAATAATCCTAATAATTAACGTTATAAAAATGAAATTTCTTGATTTAGTAAAAGTTTATATAAAATCTGGAAACGGTGGATCAGGTGCTCTAAGTTTCAGAAGAGAAAAATATATTGAAAAAGGTGGACCAGATGGAGGTAATGGAGGTAATGGAGGCTCAGTTTGGGCAATACCTGACAAAAGCCTAAATACACTTATAGATTTTAAATATAAGCAACACCAATTTGCAAAAAATGGTAAACCAGGACAAGGAAAGAAAAAAACAGGTGAAACTGGTCAAGATATTTTTCTAAAAGTACCCCTAGGAACAGAAATTTTAGATGAGAATCAACAGATAATTTTAGGGGAAATAAATAGTGAGAATGATAAAGTATTACTTCTTCCAGGTGGAACTGGTGGATTAGGAAACCATAATTTCAAGACTTCAACAAATCGTGCACCAAGAAAATTTACTTCCGGTGGTATTGGTTTAGAAAAAACTATATATCTCAGACTAAAATTAATTGCAGATTTAGGTTTAATTGGACTGCCAAATGCTGGAAAATCTACATTCCTATCAATTACATCAAATGCAAATCCAAAAATAGCAAATTATCCTTTCACTACTTTAATCCCAAAACTTGGTGTGATTTCAATTTTAAATTCAAATATTACTATTGCTGATATACCTGGATTAATTAAAGACGCTCATAAAGGTAAAGGCGCTGGAATAAGATTTTTAGGTCATATAGAAAAATGTAAAGTTCTTTTACATTTAATTGACGTATCATCAAATCACCTACTTACAGATTATAAAACAGTACTCAATGAACTAAATGAATATAATAAAGAATTACTAAATAAACCTCGTATTACGATACTAAATAAAGTTGATTTAATAAATGAAAATACTTTAAATAAAAAAATAGAATTATTAGCCCAATATGAAAAAACAATTTATCCTATTTCAGCAATTAATTTTAAAGGTATAAATATTTTATTAAAAAATTCTGTAAAAAAGATTGTTGAAAATAAAATAGAAAAAGAAAAGACAAAAAACAAATGGGATCCAATAGATTAATTTTGGATAATAAAAATTGTCCACAAATTTTAAAAGCAAATACTATAGTTATAAAAGTAGGATCATCTATTCTGGTTGATCCCATAAAGAATACACTTAAACAAGATTGGCTTAATTCATTTTTAGATGAAATTGCAGTATTAAAGAAAAATAACAAAAAAATTATTATTGTATCTTCTGGCTCTATTGCTCTAGGTAAATCAGTTTTAAAATTAACTTCTAAAAAATTAAAATTAGATGAAAGCCAGGCTTCTGCTGCAATTGGACAAATAAAATTAGCACAATCTTACGATTTGATTTTAAAAAAATATAATATTAATACAGCTCAGGTTTTATTAACATCAGATGACAGCCAAAATAGAAGACGTTATTTAAATATAAGATCAACATTTAAATCATTATTAAACATGGGAATTATTCCAATAGTAAATGAAAATGATACAGTTGCTACAGAAGAAATTAAATTTGGTGACAATGATAGGTTGGCTGCTCAAGTAGCCTTAATTACTGAAGCAAATCTTTTAATATTATTATCAGATATTGATGGNCTTTATGAAAAAGATCCAAATNTAAACCCTAATACTAAACATCTACCAGTTATAAATGAAGTCACAAAAAAAATGTTAGAAATGGCTAGCCAATCAACCTCCATNAATTCAAAAGGTGGAATGATTACTAAATTAGAAGCTGCAAAAATAGCAATGAATGGCGGATGTGAAATGATTATTGCAAATGGATTAAAAAATTTTCCACTGAGTAATTTTTCATATGGGAAAGAAAAATTTACTAGGTTTATTCCTAAAGATGATATTAAAACACTCAGAAAGCAATGGATACTTTCTATAAAAACAAAAGGTAAATTATTTTTAGATAAAGGTGCAATTGAAGCTTTAAATAATCATAAATCTTTGCTACCAGCTGGAGTTATTAAAGCAATTGGTAACTTTGAAAGAGGTGATGTTGTTGAAATCATATCCGAAAATAATGAAAAAGTAGGTCAGGGTTTATCTGGTTATTCATATAGCGAAGTTGAAAAAATAAAAGGATGTAAATCGAACGAAATAGAAGAAAAATTAGGTCATCCTGGAAGAGTAGCGTTAATTCACATAGATGATTTAGTTTTAAGCTAGGAAATCAAATGACGAAAAATATTGAAAAATTAGTTAAAGAACTTGGAAAAAAAGGTAAAAAAGCAAGTCTTTTAATGTCAAATATATCTATTCAGAAAAGAAATGAAGCATTAGATAATATTTCTGCTTTAATTAATTCCAAACAAGATTTAATTCTAGAAGCAAATAAAAAAGACTTAAATAAAGCAATTAAAAATAATTTAGATGATGCAAAGATTGATCGATTATCTTTAAATGAAAAAAGGATAAGAGATATTCGATCAAGTTTACAAGATATAATTAATTTTGGAGATCCTATAAATAAAATTTTAGATTCAAAAGAAAGACCTTCTGGAATTAAAATAAAAAAAATTTCAACTCCAATTGGTGTTATAGGAATTATATATGAAAGTAGACCAAATGTAACAATTGATGCAGCAGCATTATGTATTAAATCAAGTAATTCTGCAATTTTAAGACCTGGTTCTGAGAGTTACCAATCTTGTTTAGCATTATTTAGGTGTATCAATGAAGCTTTAATTCAAGCAGGACTACCAGAAAATTTAATTCAAATAATACCAACCACTGACAGAAGTGCTGTTAAAAATTTAATTCAAATGACAGACTATGTAGATGTTATAATACCTAGAGGAGGTAAAAATTTAGTTAAATTAATTCAAGATAATGCAAAAGTACCAGTTTTCGCACACCTAGAGGGAATAGTTCATACATATATTCACAATGATGCAGATCCAAGTATGGTTGAAAAACTAATAATAAATTCCAAATTGAGAAGACCTGGTATTTGTGGTGCTTTAGAGTGTCTTCTTATTAACAAGTCATATTATGAAATGCATGGGGAGAAATTAATAAAAAAATTAATAAATAAAGGAATCGAAATTCGTGGTGATAAAATAGTAAGTAAGATTAATGGAGTAAAGTTAGCTAATCATAATGATTGGGGTAGGGAGTTTCTTAAGAAAATTTTAGCAGTCAAAGTAACAGATGATCTACAATGTGCTATTAATCATATCAATAAATATAATTCTCATCATACTGATTCAATTATTACAGAAAATAAAAGAGTTGCAGAACAGTTTTTTTTAGAGGTAGATAGTGCGATTTTAATGCATAACGTTTCAACACAATTTGCGGATGGAGGAGAATTTGGTATGGGGGCAGAAATTGGAATTGGCACAGGCAAATTACATGCACGGGGTCCAATTGGAGCAAATGAACTAACTAGTTTTAAATTCGTAGTAGAGGGTAAGGGAATTTTAAGANAATAATNTTATAATATTATCTTTTCCAAACTCTTACAGGACCACAATCAATATGAACAAATCCTGATCTGGGATAACTACCAACACCACCACTCATACATGCTTTAGCGGCATTTGCAATTTGTGAAACTGATCTATTATCTAATCTTAAATCTGCAGCCATACCTTTAATATGATATGAATTTCTAGCAACTCCACTATTTGAAAAAGATAACATTTTATTGGTTCTAGCAGTTCTATAACCAGACAATAATTGCATGGTTTCAGAAGTATCTAGAAGTGCTTGAGTTGCAGCAATAATATCAACATTGGCAACGTCATAAGTTATAACTTTGTTTTGGCGCCAATCTCTCATAAAATAGTTTACTTCTTTAAGAGCTTCAGAAATGTAAGTTCCTTCAATCCAATATACCAGATTAATTTTTTCAGATGTTTTATTATTTTTTAATTTAATTACTCTTATATCACCAGCATTTCTTAATAAACCAGGTGTATTAGAATATACAGGTGCNGCAGCAGCGGCAAAAGCCCCACTAAGTATTGTGCAAAATTTTCTTCGTGACACCATATGTATAATACCGTATANTTTACNNATAAATTTAAAAACTTGCAGAATCCCTGCCAAACTGTAAAAATTTATTAATTTTAACCTGATTACTATTTTTGTATACAATAACTTATTGAATCTTAGTGTTTTTTTTTAAAATGTCAACTTTAATTAATAATTATATAATTCGCTAATATTAAATAAATTTACGACGAATATTTAATCTTGTTAAATTTTTAATTTATGTCATCTATAAGATTAGTTGAGTTGAAGTGAATATTTATTTTAAATAGGATTATGTGTAAATGAAAAAAAATATTTTTAAATTAAGCCTTATATATATTTTTACTTTTTTGCTATGTTCAAAAATTTATTCAAACGAGCAGAAAAATTTAATATCTGAAATTAGAAATTTGCTTGAATTTAGCAATACTATTGATGCTTCAATAAAGTCATATTACTCAAAAAATTTATATCAACCTTTTTGGCAAAATAATAAAATTAAAACTAATGAATTTATAAATGAA
>FUFK010037947.1_pt1 | contig 51259 bp, 19 predicted proteins | sample 1021851 | NCBI WGS metagenome assembly FUFK01 (sample SAMEA51879418, study PRJEB19060) | metagenome | reverse complement strand
AATGGGTCGGGAGCGACCACAGGACTCCGATTAAAGGTGAGAATACGTCCTATTGTAGACGAGTCGGGGTCGTCCGTCGCTTTTACGGGCACTGAATGGTTAGTTACAGAGATATTATCACCTGGTACTGGTTATAGTGTCAACGATGTGTTCAGTATTAGTTACACACATCAACATCCAGACTCTACAACTAGCACCTTAACAGTCAATTTGAAGATTACAGCAGTCGGTCCTGTTGAACAAACCTCTAGTGTATCGGGTTTTGACGTATTAAGAACAGGAGATGTTGTAAATGGACATACCCTTACCCGCGTTTTCCACATGGATGAGGGTAATTTCCCTTATCATGTAGCATATGTTGATGGAAATGGTAGTAATTTTGTTAAAGACACTCAATATACGTCTAATAGAGCACATCAAATCACCACAGTGGCAGGTAAAGGTATTCCAGATCGTGCTATTTTAGTTGGAAAGTATGAATTTTCCGATAAATCTATGCAATTTATCACTGCAAGTGTAGATTTATCCGCACCAGACATCTATAACACCATAAAACAACCTGATGTGACCCTTACAATTACAAATGGTCGCGTAACAGGTGCTACAATCGTCGATGGAGGTGCAGGTTGGAACAAATTACAAGAAGCACCAGACCTAATTGTGACTCCACCACTCATTGAATCAGGAACTCAAGCGGAAATTAAGGGAACTTTTAGTGCAGGTGTACTAACTGCGATAGAAATTACACGCGGAGGTAGCGGATATGACGAAAATAATCCTCCAAAGGTCTGGATTCGCAATAATTACAAGAAAAAAGTCGAAACTTTTACAAATGATGCGTTCGATCCTAACTTTGATCGCGATAATGAAGAATTAATGTCATCTTTTCCCTCTCCAGAGTTTGAAAAAGTCGATGTTGGGTTCATGTCAGCGTTTGATCCGACTACTTACAACAGATTACTCGAATTAGGGTTCACTCCAGAGCAAATTGAGAAGGTAATTAACGAAAATAACGAAAGAATAGCAAGTTTTGACAATTCTGACGCTCCTAGAATGACTCAAGACGCTATAAAATCACTTTCTGACTCATATAATCAAATGTTAAAGACAGTTGACAACGAAAGTCGTGAACCAACTGTTGAAATTAAGTTAGATAACGATAGAAGACGCACTACAGTACTCCCACAGAGGAAATATTCCAAAGGAGTAACCGATGAACTGCGTGATATTGTCTCTCCGAAGTATAATTTGAACTTTTTAGACGATGATACTAATATTAGTAACGAAATGAAGGAAGTTTTGAGAGAGGAACTTGAAAGAACTACTTTAGAACGTTCACAATCGATTGATGACATCACTCAAACAAGTGTTCCAGAGTTGTCAAACCATAAAGAGAGTCTTGTAGAGACTGTTCAAGGTTCTTTTACTGAATTACCCGCAGCTTCATCAGGCACTAAATACTTTATGACGCAATACCGTGCAGATCAAGCAAAAGAGACTTCTCTTTCTGTTACATTGTCTATGTCTCCCGTAAATGCGGGAAGTTCACACTTTACATGTAATCCTCCTACAGGATCAACTGGTGGATCATCTAGTGATGGTTCTGGTGGAACTGTAAATACATCATATACAATGTCAGGTCTTTTAGGACCAGGATGTCAAGCATGGAGTGCAAGCGGAAGTATCAGGATGTTCCATGATTTATCTTCTGCAGCAACTCAAGCAGCAAACGCGGGAGCAGCGTACGGAAATCCATTTAACATAACTTAAAATGCCAGGTGCAGCATTATACATGGGAACAGATAGCGGACACGGGGTAGGAACTGGTTCATCACACCATCCTGGTCTAGGTGGAGGTGTATTACCTAACTGTCCACATCCATCTCTTAGTCCTACTGTAGTTCCAAGACCCGTGCAAGCGATGAATGCAACTACAATTTGGCCACCGCATCCGCAACTACCTGCGGGACCGTATTTACGGACTGTTATTATCAATGGTCAGTTACCAATCATTGATCAAGACATTCTAATACCGCATCCTACACCCACCATGCACTCAACAACGTCTGTTGGGTTTAAATGTCTTACCACAAGGGCAACACCTGCCTGGTGGTGTACAATAGGAGTTGCAGGTGGTAGAGAACCTGCAGTTGGTCATTCGAGGAAACTTTTTGCTACAAGTATGACTGTTTGGATTAATGGTCGTCGTGCTGGAAGGTTCGGAGACCCACTTGGAGATCAGACACCCGCATTTCCATGTACTTCCGTTGTAACAGGGTGTTCACCTAATGTTTTTATTGGAGTTTAATTATGGCAACTAAAAATAGAGCTTTTATGAGTGTAGGAGTTGATTCGACACCAAAAAAGACACGTCAAGGACGTGGACAGCACACAAAATACAGTGCAACATCTAAAAATAGAGCAAAAAAGAAATATCGGGGTCAAGGTCGATAAATAATACAGGACTTTCCCTGTACAGATGGCATTAAAAAAAATAAGAGGTAAAGATTTTGTCGAATCTAGGTCTTTTAAAGACTTAGGAATCGGTTTCGTGCGAAATGCGAATACAAAAGACGTTGCTATCGTGAAAAATGACAATGCCATCAAACAAGCAGTCAAAAATCTTATTTTGACCGTTCCTGGTGAAAAACCATTCCAACCAGATATCGGATCTCGAATATCTGAACTTCTATTTGAACCACTTGATCCATTTACTTCTATTTCTATCAAGGAAGAGGTAATAAATACAATTACTCAGTATGAACCTAGAGTTAGAATAATTGCTGTTAATGTAAAAGCAAATTTCGAGAAAAACTCTTTTGATGTTGAACTACGTTATCAAATTGTTGGATTACCTCCAGTGGAAACCATTGAGTTCGTATTACAGAGACCCGAATAATGCAACCGAATAACCTAACAGCATTAGACTTTAATGATATTAAAGCATCTATAAAATCATACCTTAGAACGAGGGATGAATTCAGTGACTATGACTTTGAAGGTTCGTCACTGTCATATCTGATCGATACATTAGCATATAATAGTTACTATACAGCATTTAATGCTAACATGGCAATGAATGAAGCATTTTTGCCTTCTGCCACTGTTAGAGACAACGTAGTTAATATTGCAAAACTTTTAAACTATGTTCCGAGATCTATTACTGCATCTCAAGCATGTTTAAAATTTATGTTACAGACATCATTAACAAATGGTGCTTATCCTACTAGCGTAACTCTTGCAAAAGGGTCTGTTGCTAGTGGTGGTAATTATCTGTTTAATATTTTAGAACCAATAACAGCAACAGTCAATACAACAACAGGTATGGCTGAGTTTGACAGTGTTATTGTTAAAGAAGGTAGTATTGTAACCTTTTCGTATATTGTAAACACATTTGCAGCACAAACATATAAGATTCCTACTGAAGCAGTTGATATTAATACATTATCTGTTCGTGTAAAACCGAATGAAACATCTACACAATCTGATTTGTACAGTTTAACTGATACGATCACTGACTTGACTGCAACTACTCGTGCATACTTCCTTTCTGAAGGTGAGGATCAACGTTATGAAATTAAATTTGGTGATGATACTGCAGGTAGAGCATTAAAAGATGGTGAGGTAGTTGTTTTAGAATATTTGGTTACTTCTGGTTCTGAAGCAAATGAGATTAATCAGTTTGCTTATGTTGGTAGAATGGTTGATACTAACGGAGTCAATTACTCGCCTGCAGATATAACTGTAGAGATGAAAGAACGTTCTCAGTTAGGTGCAGCTGCTGAAACTGTTGATTCAATCAAATATAACGCACCTAGATTTTACTCTTCTCAATATAGAGCAGTTACTGCTCAAGATTATGCAACAATCACTAAAAAGGTATACAGTAATGCTGATGCGGTAGTTGCTTATGGTGGGGATACACTTAATCCTCCAATTTACGGTAAAGTATACATTGCAATCAAAACAAAGACAGGTTCATTACTTAATGATGCTACTAAAAAGTCAATTTCAGCAGATTTAAGAAAATATGCTATGGCATCTATTGATCCTGTAATTATTGATCCAGAAGATATTTACTTATACCTTAAAGTTTTTGCATCTTACGATCCTGCAACATCAACTAACACATCTGAAATTAATACAAATGTTCTATCTGGTATTAATGATTGGGCATCTCAAACACAGATCAATAACTTTAACTCTACCTTTAGATTAGGTTCATTTGAAAAAGCAATCAGTCTTGCTGATAGTTCTATCACTGACGTTTCTACTCAGTTAACATTACTCAGATACATTAGACCAACTACTAATCAGACTAATACATATTGTATTGCTACTGGTGGTGCTCTCTATGATAGTAATCCAAGTAATAATGATGGAACTACTTGTAAGAAAGAACCAATCTTGCTATCAGGAACATTCAGAACTTCTGATAGACCTGGTGTAGATCAACAATTTGAAGATGATGGTTTTGGAAACCTTAGAACATTTTATAATACAGGTAATAGAAAGGTATATACTAATAATGCAGCAGGTACAGTAAATTATTCAACTGGTGAAGTTTGTTTCGGTCCTGTTGCTATTATCGGTGCTGGTGTCAATATTCCTGTAAATGGCATATCAATCACTGATACTACAACTGGTGCAGGTTCTGTAACAAATGCAGATCTATTACCTACAGGTCTTTCAATTCCTGTTCTATTCATTCCTGCTAACGTTTCAACAATTCCTGCTTCAACACCAGGCACAATTATTAACATTGTTAATCCTGAGGTCACAATAGTTCCAGTTGGAACCATTCCACCTCCTACAATCCCACTAAATAGTTTGACACCCGCAGTATTCAATAATACACCAACAACACTCACTGTTGCTGATATTGCAAACGCTGGTAATTTGACTAACACAACCTGCTTCTAACTTGTAGATGAACATCAATAAGGTCTCTCAATCGGTCGCACAACAGACCCCAGATTTTATTGCTAACGATTATCCTTTATTCAATAAATTTCTTGAATATTATTATCGTTCGCAAGAAAAGACTGGATTAGGGCAAAATATTCTCAACGATTTTCTTGGATATCTCGACATTGATAAACTCAATGTTGATATCCTTGATGGTGCTACAAAAATTGTAGAAGATATTACTGCGACTAATGACGAAATTGTTGTTGAAAGTGTTGATCAATTTTTAGAAAATGATGGAAGTATATTAATTGGTAATGAGGTTGTATATTATGAAGGTGTAACTCAAGCACCAAATATCGCATTAAGTCCTGGTATTTCTTATGACCAGGTAAAACTTAAGTGGACTACTCTTGCAAATCCTTTAAATGGATTTGATGGAACTACAACACAGTTTCCTCTTACATCACAAGATAATCCTATATCTCCTCCTTCTGCACAACACCTGATTGTTACTGCATATAGTAAAGTTTTAGTTCCAAATATTGATTATACAGTAAGTGGTAGTAATATTGTTTTTACAACTGCTCCTAGACTAAAACTTGCTTCTGATGATTCTTCACAAACATCTATCATCTATCTTAGTGGTTTTGTAGAAAATAATATTTTAGCGATTGATAATTTATCAAACGGATTTGGTGAAGGTAAGAGACAATTTACAATGACTCGAAATGGAGTCAGATATGATGGTATTGTTGATGAATATTTTCTTGCAGTATATGATAATCGCCTCTTAGTTCCTAAAGTCGATTTCTTTATTGATGGAGATCAATTTATTTTCTTAACTGCACCTTTAAATGGTCGTTTCCTTTCTCTGTACTCTATTGAAGCACCAGTTCCCTCTTTTGGTGCAAATGCTGTAGGATATTCTCGTGTAGACAACGATGGTAAGTTAAGTAGTGTTGAAATAAATCAAAACGGAAGTAATTATAGATTTGAGTATCCACCTCAAGTTTCTATTAACTCAGAAACTGGATCAGGTGCATCTGTAAAGACCTTAATTAATGGTGTTAAGACAGTTTCTTTACTTGATGGTGGTAGAGGTTACAGTGATACAAACCCTCCTACTGTTCAGATACAAACTCCAACAAAAGCAGGTTCTTCAGCAGCAGTATTAAAAGCAACTGTTACAAATGGTTCAGTTTCTACTGTAGAAATTACTACTTCTGGTAGTGGATATACTTTTACCCCTAGAATCACTTTCAAGCAACCTGGCGGTGCTATACTAGGTGTCTGTCCTATTGTAAATGGACAAGTATCTGGAACTATTCCTATCACTAATGGTGGACAAGGATATACTACTGTTCCTACAGTTTATGTCGATGAACCAACTGGTGTTAATGGTATTAGAGCAGCATTAACAGCAGTTTTGACTAATGGTGTTGTTACTGGAGTTACTATTGCTAATCCAGGTCAAGGATATGAAACTGTTCCTAGAATTGCAATTATTGATCCTGTAGGTGCTCAAGTTCTTAGTACAAGAGTTGACTCTGATGGTAGAGTTGTTGGAATCGATTTATTAAGTGGTGGTAGTGGATATGATGATGTTCCTTCTGTTTATATCGTAGATAATAGAACTAATGATCAAGGAGTTTATATTGGAGGAACTGGTGCAACCGCAACCGCTTCAATATTCAATGGTCAAATTACTGATATTAACGTATCATCTTTTGGAACTGGATATAGTGCTGCTACTCCACCAACAATCGTTATTCAATCTCCTCCAGAAGCAAAATGTTCTGCAGAAGTTGGTTTAAATGAAGTAACTGGATTCAAAGTAAATCAAACAGGTAAAGGATATCAAAAAGCAAAGTTTATCGGATGTGCTAGAGCAGCAAGTGCTATTACAGAATACACTGAAGATGGTAATGCTGTATTTTCTAATAATACTACTGCATCAGCAGCAACTTCAGATACTGAGGTTAAATGTTTAGACTCTTTATTTGTCAAGAGACTTTTAGACAAGTATAAAGAACAATTTTTACCTGATGTTCCAGAATTAGATTACAATAAAATTGATGTAAGAACATCAATCAAAACTATTAAAGATTTTTACAGTGCAAAAGGAACTTCCTTTAGTATTAGTTACCTTTTCAAACTTCTTTATGGTGAGCAAGTAAGTATTTCATATCCTAAAGATCAGATTATCAAACCATCTGCTGCAACATGGTCTATTGATACAATTCTCCGTGCTACTTTAGTTAGTGGTAATCCTGATGATATTAGAGATGGTCTTTTAACACAAGAGGCTGATATTGCTGATACTAACGTTCAAGCAGCGAGTGCATTAGTTGAAAACTATATTTCAATTAAAACTTCTGATGTAGAAATTTTTGAATTAATTTTATCAGAAGAAACTATCAATGGATCATTTACAGTTCCATATAAAACAAAACTTGCAGAACCTCTTGGAACTGAAGATAGTATTATTACAGTTGACTCTACTATTGGTTGGCCAGAAAGAAACGGTGAATTTTTAATTGGAAGTAGTAGTGATGCTACAGAACTTGTTCAATATAAAGAAAAATCTCTTAATCAGTTTATTGAGTGTACTCGTTCTGTAAATGGTATTGTTGAAGATTGGGATTCTGCGACAATCGTATCTTCAAACTTTACAGTATTCATTAATAAAGGAACTCCTCAAGAAGTAGTAATGAATATTGTTGGTATTGTTGATGCTCAACAAACAACACTTACTGATACTGGTTCTTACTACTTACCTGGTGATAAATTATCAGTTTCTAAGTTAGGTGGTAGTAGTACTGGATCAGAATTAACAACTTGGTTGTATAATGTTAAAAAATTAATTTCTGTTAATTCAATTACATTTGGTGGTGTTAATAATAGATCTGCAACTGTAACTTGTGCTAATAATCATGGATTGTTAGTTGGAGATTCTGTTACCATTTACGGTGCAAACCCAATCATCTATAATGGATCTTTCTTAGTTACATCTAGAGATAGTGATACAGTATTTCAATATCAATTACCACAACCTGCAAGTGTAATTCCTCAAGGTAATATCCTTGTATCTGTTGACCTAAACAAAGGTAAATCTGATAATGCACAGATTTTAAATGCTATTGGTCCTTATACAACAAACGTTCAAAACTCATTCTTTAATGATAATTACGTTTACGTTGCATCTACAGGTATTCCTAACTATGAAATTGGTCCTTTTCCTGGTTCTGCATTATTACCAGGCAACCAACGTAAGTTAAATAGATTCCCTCTAGCACCCTCTACAATCTCCTCTAAGGACGCTATTTCACCTGGTCCTATAGGAACATGGGTAAACGGTGTTTCTGTATGGTCTTACAAGTCTCCTATTACAAAGACTTTCGGTGCTATCACTGGAGTTACAATTAATAACCCAGGATTTGGATATGATGCTGCATTTCCTCCTGTTATTACAATATCAGGTGGTAACGGAAGTGGTGCTACTGCAGATGTTGTTGTTAATGGTTCTGTTAGTGAAATAACTGTAACTTCTGGTGGATCTGGATATACTTCTTCCCCTCTAGTGTCTATTGCTGGTGGTAATGGTTCTGGTGCTGCAGCAACTGCTATTATTACTAAAGGTGTTGTTTCTAGAGTCTTAATTAATGATGGTGGAACAGGATATACTTCTCAACCATCTATTACTATTGTTGGTGGTGGTGGAAGTGGAGCAACTGCCACAGCATCTGTTAGAGGTCCTATTCAATCTGTAGGAATTACATCTGGTGGAGCTGGATATACTTCTACACCTACAGTAACGTTAAGTTCTGGTTCTGGTGCTGTTGCTCAAGCAATTGTACAGAATGGTCGTATTATTTCGATTGCTATTATTTCTGCAGGTTCTGGTTATACAACTGCTCCTGAGGTTACAATTCAAGGTGTTGGTTTTGGTGCTGTTGCTAGAGCAACTATTGACGTTGATGGTGAAAATGCTGGTAGAGTTACTGGTATCACTATTGTAAACAGAGGTATTAACTACGTTCAAGGAACTACACTTATAAATCTAAATTCAGTTGGACAAGATGCTTCATTTAGTGCTAACGTATTCCAGTGGACATATAATTTACAAGAAACTGCAATTCAAGATTCTGCTAAAGGTGGAGTATTTGAAGGATTTAATCAACAGTATGGTGGAGAGTATGCACATATTTCTAATCCACAAAGATTAAGATATATTCTTGGTGATAATCTATTCCAAAATAATTCTGGTTTAATCAAAGAACAAGAAGATCAATTAGCACACTCACCTATTATTGGTTGGGCATTTGATGGTAATCCAATTTATGGTCCTTATGGATTTACTGATCCTACTGATCAATCATCTAGTATTAAAAAATTAAATACATCATATCGCTTAAAAGCAAATCTTGTATATAACGAGACAACTAATCCATATCCTTCAAGAACTGCTGGACCTTTACTTTCTGAGGAATCAGCTGGTAAATTTGTAGAGGATTATGAATACATCTTTAGTTTAGGTGATTTAGATCAGTACAATGGTCGTTTCTGTAAAACACCTGAGTATCCTCAAGGTAGATACTGCTACTTTGTAACTATTGATGCTACTGAAGATGGTAATCCTGTATTTCCATACGTTTTAGGTCCAAGTTTCAACTCTGTTGTTGATAAATGGAATCTTGCTGCAGAGGCAGTTCAACAGAATATTCCTTCTGGAGTTGTTCGTTATCGTGATCCATATGAAAATGTTGATATTGATGTAGAAAGAGCACCTAACGTATCTACTAATGCTTTAACAACTGAAGATGGAGAAATATTATTATTTGAAGTAGAAGATGAAGATAGAAGTGGTGTTATTGATCAAGCAGAGATCGATGATCCTGATCAGATCTTTGAAGAACCTCCACTTCAGTTATTTGATTACTTCCCTACAGTTAAATTAGATTCTAAGGTTGATATTGAAGTTGATACCATTACTAAATTTGAAGATGCTTCTGTAACTGGATTTACAGTTGAAAACCCAGGTATTAACTATCAGGTCAATGACAGATTAATTTTTGATAACACTGATACTGATGGATCTGGTGTTTCTGCTCGTGTATCTAGAATTAAAGGAGAAACTCCAAGTTCATATACTTTTGAAAATATTGGTGGAGATAATTATGGTGTTTTACAAACTACAACACCTCACAACTTAGTTGTAGGAGATCAAGTTTTTGTTGACTATACGCCAGTTATGGCAAATACCAACAAACAATTTGTTGTTAGACAATATAAAGGTATTGAAGAAATTGTAATTAATCAACAAGGTTCTGGATATAATAGTGATATTCCTCCAGAGATCACTATTGTTCCTAGAGATGGAAATGGAACTTCTGGTAAACTATCTGCTGTAGTAAGTTCAGTAGGATCTATTTCAGCTGTTAACATCCTTAACTCTGGTGAAGGATATACACAAAATCCTCGTGTTATTCTTTCACATCCTCAAATTTTCAAAAAAGCGGATTATTATGTATCACTTATTGAAAATAATAATTACCTAAAAGTTAATGATGTAGTTGTCAATGATAATAAAGAAGCATATGTTTGTGGTATAACCAAAAACACTGCTGGAACAGCAAATATTGCATTTATTGCTAAATTATCTGCTACTGGTGTTAAAGAATGGCAAAAAACATTAGAAAGTACTGATGGAACTGATTATACAGAATTTCAAAAAATTTATGTTGATGGTGGCGATATTTGGGTTGTTGGTAATAATAGACCTAACAGTGCTCTTCTAGATTCATATAATCCTGATGTAATTCTTTGTAAGTATACTCAAACTGCTAATGGACAAGATGCTTCACTAACTTTCCAAAAAGCATATGCAGGTATTTCTGGATCTACTCGTTCTGATCAAGTTACATCAATTACAAAATATTCAGATACTAGATTTGTTATTGGTGGATTTACAAATACTAACTCCGTCAATCCTTATGATGCATATGTCGCTTTAATTGATACTAGCGGTAACTTTGCTCTTAAGAGAAAGATTGCTTCAACCAGTAAGTCGGAAAAAATTACTGGTTTGATTGTAGATGGTTCAAATGTATATTTCTCATTAGAAATTGCTGATAATGCTAATGCAGCAGACATTAACGCAGGTTTTGGTAAATTAACTGTTGGAGTCAATGTTCTTACTGTTGATTGGATAAAAGAATATAATAATACTGCATATTCATTCATTGATACTGGATTAGCAGTTGATGAATTTAAAGAATTTTACATTACTGCTACTACTAGATTAAAATCAGATGATACTACAAAGGATAGTTTCTGGGTTGGTAAAGTTGATGTTGATGGTACTTTAATTTGGAATTATCGTTATGTTGTAAGTGGTGGATCTATTTCACTTGCTCCTAAGTGTAGTATTGATATATTTGGTGATCTTAATCTTACTTTCGGTAAAACTGCTACTGGAGATGGAAATAAAACAACAGAAATTGTAAAAATTGGATATGATGGTGTAATTAAGAATCATACATCAAATGATTTCAATTTAAACAATATTGAAGGTATTACACCATTTGCGATTGCTAGTGATAATTCTGGTGACATGCATGTCTATGGTCAAACATCTTGGAACAGAAATGAGTTTATATTCCCGTTCACTGGTGGTGAAACCACTGATACTACAGGACATTATACACCAACATTTATAGGAACTGGTGGTGCAATTCAGTATCTTGGAGATGCAGCGTATATGCCTGCATACCAAACAGCGTCTCCATCTAGTTGGGAAAACGCTGCTATTAAATTTACTGCAGCATCTTTAGGAACTAAACTTGCAGATGATTGGACTTTAGAGTTTATGCTCTATAAGAATGGTTCTGAGTATAACACACATAGTCAAACTCAAGCATCCTTAATTAGTATTGGTGATGCTACAGACGCTACTGGCGGTCTCTGGTTGTATTATGATCTAAACACTGGATATCTAGAATTAGTTGTTACTAACAGTACAACTCAACTTAATAGTGCAAGTTCTGCTTTACAATCTACATTAACTAACATGTATGCTGATAATACATGGCAGTTTGTAGGATTGAAAAAAGAGGGTAATCAGTTTACAGGTTATATAAACGGAAATCAAGTATTTACTGGTTCTATTTCTAATACTTCCTTAGGAAATAAAGATTTACATATTGGTAATATTCCTGGTAGAAGTGGCACAACTGCACAGTTCCGTAAGAATGAACAATTACAAGGAACTATTGACAATTTAAGATTAAGAAATCGTGCTGTAACTCCTACAGTTCCTAGTGATGTTACTACATATCCTGCTGCAGGTGGATTTGGATTAAACTTCACTTGGGTTGATACTGGATGGTTTACAACTAATCTAAACAAATATGATTATATCGAGTATGTTGGTTGGGGACTTAAAGTTGATAAAAATGCCGATGCTGCTAGGTTAGGAACAACAGCAGTACAAACAAATACACAAGTTGGATTTATTAGATCTGCTGTAACTGCAGTAACTCCTGTTGCATTAACAACTAGCACAGCTGGTCTTGGATTAGCAGAAGCTGGTTTCCAATCTCTTGACTTTGATGATGCGACAACTACAATGTCTCAGGATACTCAGACTCCAACTTATAAACAAGATATTTGGAGTTCTAGAACTGCTACTGTTCCATCTGCAGGTTCACAAAAACTATCAGTTACAGCAGTTGTCAAAGATAGGTATTACTTTAAAGTTACAAATACAGTAAAAATTGATAATATTCAAGAGTTAACTCTTAATCAGTCATTCAATTTTACAACTGGTGCAAAATTAAGACTTAATAATGACTCTGGATCATTTATTAACTCTGGTTATATTGTAAAACAAGATAATATTAATAGAAAAATATATCTTGCTGTAAACAATAACACTTGGACTAATGATACAAATACAGGACAATTAGTTAGTGAACAATTTAATGAAGCATCTAGTTATAATATTGTCGGTCCTATTCCAAATGATATTAANNNAATNNAANNATTTANNTTTGCACAAGTNAATAATACAACGCCTGGTACATTTAATATCGATCTAAACGATTATAATCATCCTGAGGGTGGATCTAATAACTTAGATGAACTTGCAATGTTCAAACCTCACAGTGATGAAGATTATTCAATTAGAATTGATGAAGTTTCTGGATCTTCTCCATTCATTGTAGGTTCTGTCGTCTTTATTACTTCATCAGATATTAGTTTTAACGCTGCTTATACAACAACACAAATTACTAATTTAACTGGTGTATTAAAGATAACTCTTGTTGCTAATTTGAAGAAGAGACTTCAAGTTTCTGCTGTTGCTAATAGTGATGAAGTATATGTAATTACTGGAACAAGACATTATCTTTCTGCTGGTGAAATGCTACAGATTGATGGTAATCCAACACAAACTATTGGTGCTACTTCATATGATGAATATGATGGTGCTTTTGCTGTAGATACTGTTATTAGTCCTCTTGAATTTACATATAAACTTCCAACTGCTGCTTTAACAGATCCTGCTACTAATGCAGCTGACGTTAGCATATTTGTTAAGTCTCCTGTTATCAAGATGTATAACGGACATCAATACTTGTTTGACTTGAGTCATTCTTCAATGGTTGGTGGTAACTTATCATTCTCTAAAGATAACCTATACAAACTTGAATATTCATTCAACTCTATTGAACGTGTTGGAACTCCTGGTATAAGTGGAGGAGGTGCTGCTACACCAACAGTTAAATTAAAAATTGATAAATCTGTAATTACAAATATTTCTTATTACTTTGATCCATCTAGAACAGGTGATGATTCTCCTGTTATTTCTGGTAGTTATCTTGATGTAACTGATTCACCTTATGTTGGCACATTTGATATTACATCAATATCTGGTGCAACTATTACTCGTGGTGCTGATACATTTAAGTTCTTACTTCTCAATGAGCCTGAAGGAAATGCTGACATAAATCAAACATCTTATGCTACAAGTTCTGAAAAAGCAGTTGGTTCTATTGATTCTATCCGTATTATCAATCCAGGTGGATTCTATACTAGACTACCAGTTGTAACTAATATTGCTTCAACAAGACAAATTGAAAGAGTTCAAATTAACGCACCAGGTACTGAGTATGCAGTTGGTGTTTATAATGCTGTTCCTATCGGTGGTGACGGTGAAGGTGGATTAGTTCAAATTACTGTCGCTGACGGAACCGATGATGAGGGTGTAACAATTCCTGGTCAAATTCAAGAAGTATTAGTCACATCACCAGGTAAAAACTATACAACTGCAACTATTGATATTGAAGCAATTTCTGGTATCCTTGGATCTGGTTTGACTGGATCTGGTGCAGAATTAGTTGTTGTTATTCCTCCTTCTGGAACTGGTGCATCTGTATTCACTCAAGGTGATAAAGTTGGTAAGATTAAGAATCTTAAAAATAATAACTTTGGTTATGATTATCCTCATGATTATACTTTACGTCCTGAGATTACATTCCCAATCAATGCTCAGTTAACTGCTACTAGCATTCTGGATAGTATCACTGTAACTGATCCTGGTTCTGGATATTCTCAAGCACCTGCGGTTATCATAACTGGTGGTGGTGGAGAAGGTGCTGTTGCAGAATCAACAATTAGAAATGGTAGATTAGAAAAAATTGAAGTAAAAGATCCAGGTGCTGGTTACTCTTCTACACCAACAGTTGCTCTTAAATCTTCATTCAACTATGTTGTTAACGTTGACTTAGGATTACTTCAGTTCTCATTCCCACATGGTATTGTAAATGGTTCTGAAGTTACTTTAAATGTTACTGAAACTGATGATGGACAAGATTTCCCATTAGCAGCAGGTGCTATTGGTCGTCTTAATTCATCTACAACCTATTATGCGATTGCTGGTGCTGCAAACTCTCTTGAAGATGATCAGTTAAAACTAGCAATCACTGCTGCAAACGCAAACTTAGGTGATGCTATTACTTTTGTAAACGCAGGTAATGGTCGTCAATCATTATTGACTGAATCATTTGGTGGTGCTGCTGAAGCAAACGTTATTACTTCTACCTTCTTAGAAGGTGAACTTGTTTATCAAGGTGATTCTTTTGAAAATGCAACTGCACAAGGTTATGTTTCTACAAACAATGGTTGGCAAGTTGGACCTAGAGTTATTAAGATTGTAGATTACACAGGTGATTTCTCTCAAGGTCAAAAAGTAACTGGTGTTATTTCTAAATCTTCAGGTACTATTAGTGATCTAAACATCGCTAAAGGTGTTCTTGAAATTGGATCTATCACTAAAACTACTGGTCAGTTTATTGATGACGTTGGTAAACCTTCAGAAATTATTCAGAAGATTCAAGACTCTTACTATTATCAGGACTTCTCTTATGCTGTTAAGTCTGCTGTTTCTATTGGTGAATGGAAAGATATTCTTATTAAAAACGTTCATCCTGCATCATTTAAAGTATTTGGTGAGTTAAATCTAAATGAATATGGTCAGATTCCTAATAAAGAAACTGATTTCCAATTAACTAAGTCTGTTGAACTTGCTAGAGAAGCGATTGTTCCTAATATTCAAAACTTTGCTTTAGTTGAACCAATCTACTCTACATTTAATAATACTGAAGTATTCTTCCGTCAGAAACGATTAACATCTTCTGAGAATATTCTAACTTCTGTTGTTCAAAGATTAGATGATATTTCCAATCTATTTGATGGTGTAAGAATTTCATTCCCTCTAACTGTTAACGGAGAAAACGTTGTTGCAAACGCTAATCAGTTAATGATTGTGTTAAATGGTGTTGTTCAAAATCCTGGTTCATCTTTTGAAATTCAAGGAGATTCTGTTGTATTTGCTGAACCACCTGCACCACCTGCTAGTGTTAAGTATGTAAGTGTTACTATTTCACAGATTGCAACTGTTGAAATGACATTTACTAATGTCAGTGGTATTTTCCCTTATGTTGGTAACGCTATTGCTGGTGTTACTTCTGGTGCTAGATTGATTGTTACTAAGGTTGTTGGTGACGTTGTTTCTGGTTACATTTCAGAAGGAACATTTATTACAGGTGAACTTATTACTGGAAGTGTTACTGGATTTGCTTCAAACCTTAGTACAGTAACTAGCGTAACTAATCTTGGTTTATTCACTTTTGGTGAAACAGTTACTAACTTTGCAGGTGACACTGCTATTGTTGAACAAATTAACTTAGAGACAGGACAAGAAACACCTCTTGCTGATCTTCGTTTTGGAATTGGTGCTGCTACAACTACTATTGATTTAGTTAGTGCTACAGACGCTACTCAACCAGTTCCTGATGGAAAAATTTCTGCCACTGATAAGATTCAGATTGGATCTGAAATTATTTTAGTTAATAGTGTATCTAATTTCTCAAATTATACACAAATTACAGTAACTAGAGCACAAGATGGAACTGCTGCTGTTGGTCATTTAGAAAATCAACCTGTTTATGGAACTAATATTTCTGTTACCAATAGTCTGACTTTAAGTAAGACTGCAGGTACATATCAGTCTACACCAGGTCTGTTTAATATTCAAAATAATGATGTTATCATTGCTGCAAATTCTGGTGTAGTTGCTCGTGTTACTGCAACTTCTGTTTATCAAGATCCTGCAACTTTAGAATTTATTCCTCAAGTTAATATATCTGAAGGTTCTTCATTCTTTGGATTACTCTTTAACAGAATTGCTTCTCAGACATATCCTAATATTGTTCTTGATAATATTTCTGAGTCTCAAGTTAATATTGTTGACTTTACAGATAATACAACTGCTATTGATTCTAATTTCCCTTCAAATGAGGAAATTAATAATGTAATTATTCCTTACGATAATGCTTCTGGTGCTTTAACACAAGATGAATTTATCCGTAACTACAAATTAGAATATGGTAATAATGTTGGTGACTTCATAGCAGGTGAACAAGCATATATCAGAAAACTAACATTTAAAAATAAATCTGGAGATGGTTTCTTCTCTGCAGGTCAAATTATCAGAACTACTGATACTAAAGCAGAGGTTATTGGATTTAACCAAGCAAGAAGCACAATCTACCTTGGTAAAATTGGTAGAACTCAATCAACTGGTGAAGATTATCATTCAATTACATTTACTAATGGTGCACAGTTAGATACTTCAACTAAGAAGTTTGGTCAAGCTTCTTTACTATTAGGTGCAGCAAATCATACTCATACATTTGTAAGTGGTGTTGCAAATGCAATCACTGCTGGTGGTGGAGCATCTGGAACATTTACTGCTGCTGCAGGTACGACTTATGATCCTGAGACAGGTGTTTTAGTAATTAATATTGGGTCACATTCCTTAACAACCAGTAATACTATTACTATCGCTGATAGTGGAATCGTATTTACATGCTCTGCTGATAATAATCAAACAACTCACCCATATCCTCGTGCTACAGATCCTGCATCTGGACAAGCACTTAACATCACTGCTGTGACTGGAACAACTGTCACAGTTAACGTTGGTGCTGCTAATGTTACTATTGATTATATTACTATTCCTTCATCTGCAGAATTTGCTTGGGGTGGTAATGCATTTACAATGGAATTATATGTTAATCCTGCTGCTGCATCATTATCAGGAACTCATACATTGGTTGATATGAGAGCATCTGCTGCTAATGAAGTAGCATCTCGTTTATATCTTGAAGCGGGTCAAATTAGATATAATGTTAATAATTCAGATTTAGTTACATCTGGTGCTACAACACTTAATAATAATCAGTGGTATCATATTGCAGTTCAAAGATCAACTACAACTACTAAAATATATCTCAACGGAACTGAAGTAGGAACTGGAACTGATAGTTCAACATATGTTGCTAAACCAGTTAGAATTGGTGCAGACTATGCAGGTGCAAATGCATTTATTGGTCATATTGATGAATTCAGACTTTCTGATAATGTCAGATATTCTACAGCACCATTTACACCTCGTAATGGTATATTCCAAGGTGATACTAATGCAAAATTACTAATTCACTTTGAAGGTGATGATGCACAAACATTTACAGAAGATTGGTCTGGAACTGAAGGATTTACAAGAGGTGAGGACTTTAATAATGATGCAATTCTTGCAACATCTAGACAAACAGGAACTCCTGCAGGTTTTGTTGGGAAGTCACAAAGATATTATGACGCTGCTAATTTAATACTTGCAAATAGTGATTTCATTAAGAAAGAATCTGTATATCGAATGAGACAGAGATATCCAGAACTTGTTGTTCTAGGTACTCGTTTTACACCAACCAATGCAACATATGATGCTGCTACTGGTCTATTGTCTATGACAGTAAGTGGTAACACATTTACTAATGGTGGTCAATTTAAACCTACAACTGCGTCTTATGTGCCTGGTACAGGTGTATTGACTATCACTAAGATTAATCATGGTGTTACAAATGGTCAAAGAATCAATATTAAAGTTGGTGGTATTACATTCCAGTGTAATGAAGATAGTTATGGATCTGATCATCCATATCCTCGTTCCACAGACCCTGTTGCTGGTAAGTGGTTGACAGTTTCTAATGCATCTGCAAATACATTTGATGTAAATGTTGGAATTTCATCTAATACTACAACTCATCAATTCTTAAGTGCTTTAGATGACGCGATTACTGTTGAAAAAGATAGACTTAAAATTATTGATAATTCTCTCACATTTACATGTGCGATGGATGGTAATACTGCTAATAAAACTTATCCTCGTGCAACAGATCCAGCATCTAAAGATGTTGCTCTTCCAATCGTATCTTCTAGTTCTACTAACTTAACAGTTAATGTAGGACCTTCTCCTCTAGTTAATTTCCAACCATCTAACGCAACTTACGATCCTGCAACTGGTGCATTCGTAATGACGATTGCTAATCATACAATTAATGTTGGAACACAAATTAGATTGACTGCAGATTCATTCACATTTACTTGCACACAAGATGGTAACAGTGAACAGAAGACTTATCCTCGTGCAACTGCAGGCGATGGATCTCCTGATCCTGCATACAATACTGCTCTAGATGTGACTGCAGTAGGTACATCAACACAAGATATTAGTAGTGCAGCGTATGATCCTGTAACTGGTATTTTAACAGTCAATACTTCTGGTGCTCATTCATTATCAACTGGCAATAGAATTCAAATTGCAGATGAATCACTGAAGTTTACTTGTGCTTATGATAGTAATGCAACTCAGCATGATTATCCTAGACAGACTGATCCTATCAGAGGAGAATGGGTTGAGGTAACTGTAGTTGATAGTGATACATTTACAATCGATATTGGAACCTCTAGTGACACTTCTACTCACTCATTTGTATCTGCAACTGCTGGTGCTTTAATTAAGCAAACTGGAACTGTAACTATCAATGTTGGAGTTTCTGCACAAGCAGATCAATATGCTCATACATTTGTATCTGCTGCAGCAAATGCAGTTGTTACTGGTGGTAACTACTTACATACATTTGTTTCTGCTGCAGATAATGCAATAATTGTTGATCAAGGTATCAACTGTGAAGATGACGTTCGTGACACATTGAATGCAATCGTTCAAGATCTTCGTAATGGATCTAATAATCATATCTGGGATGCTGCATCTTACTATGTGAATAGAACAACCAATCCAGTTCAAATTTCAAATATTGAACCTGCTGTTAAAGAAACATTATTTGTTTATGAGACAGTTGATGATATGCTTCAGTACATTATCACAAATACTCTCTGGCCAGTTCAAGGTGATCATGGACTAAGACAGCAGACTGACACAACTATTACAGACTCTTCTAATCCAACATACACATATAAGACTCCACTCGCTCTTAATAAGATTGCTACAATCGGTTCATTAACATCACAAAGCACTGGTGCTTATGGAAACACTCAGACATATACTGGAGTGGCATCTACATCGACTGGAAGTGGATCTGGTGCAACATTTAATGTAACTTCTGATTCTAGTGGTAATATTGCTACAGTAACAGTAAACGCAGCAGGTGGAGGTTACGCAGTAAATGAAGTTATTACTATTGCTGGTAATTTAATTGGCGGTGCAAATGAGACTGATAATATTCAGTTCCCTGTTGCAACTCTTTCTGATTCTGAGGCTGTTACCTACAATCCAGCAACAGGTGATATGGTTGTTACTGTTGAGAATCATGGTTTAACAACTGCAAGTAGAGTTTCAATCGAAACTGAGTCTTTAACATTTACATGTTCTAAAGATGCTAATAATCGTCCAACTGCATATCCTCGTGCTATTGCTGGCGATGGACAACCTGATCCTGCATACAATGCAGTTCTCGCAGTTACTGCAACAACTACAGATACCTTTACTGTAAACGTAGGTGTATCAGCACCAAATGATCAATATACACATACATTTGTTTCTACTACAAATAATTCATTCAAGATTCTTGATTATACAACTTCAGACTGTGCAGATGTCTATACAACTGTTGGTAACTTAATTGATATTCTTACTGATACAATTTCTAACGCTGCTGCTTCTTCACCTGTTGATCATCTAGCAAGTGTTACTAAAGTTTCTCCTTTATATGAATTTATTGGTGGAACAGTTGATGCATTCTTACAAGTTCCATTTAATATTGATTATCATGATGCAAATACTGATATTGCATACACAAATCAAATTGATGTTGATTCACAGTACAGATATAGAGATGCTGCAAACTTAATTCGTGCAAACACTGGTCCTATTATTGATAAAGCATCTTTTGATTTACTTCAGAGATATCCTGATCTTGCATCAGAGATGCCTAGAAATAGTGATGGAAGTGGAGATGGAACATTACGCTGTCAGACTGACCTATTATTAATTTTAAATGAAATAGTTAAAGATATTGAATTTGGTGGTAACTTCTTTACTAATCAAGTGGCAAGACAATATCTTGGTACTAATGATGAACTAATTCATATTCGTCTTCAAGTTTGGCAGTCTGCATTTGCACATGATCGTCTTGGTTTCTACATGAAGCAAGCTATTAATGGTGATCTAACTTATGATAACACTGATGATATTATTGTTGGTGATTGGGGTATTACACAAGATGGTGGTTCATGTGCTAATGTTCAATCAACTATTGATACATTAATTGCTAATCTTAATGACACTATTGCTCCTACAAGTTCTGACTTTAATATTGGTGCTGATAGATTATACTTCAATAGAGAATATATTGCTCAAGAATCAACAGGTCTTACTACTGCAGAATTTACTTACACTTTAAATGGTGTTCAATATCAAGCATTCCAATACACAGATGTTGCTACACGTCAGACTCAGTTAAAGAATATTATTCTTGCTATAATTTCTGATTTACAAACTGGTGGAACTAGCAGTACAATTCGTGCTGCTGAATTTTATCTTGATACTAATGGTAATATAACTGAAGTAGAAGATGAATTACTTGCAGCAGTCTATTCTATTGAAAGACTTAAATCTTTAGGTGAAGATGCACTTAAGAATTTACTTTATGATCTTAATGATTCTGTAGTTGGAGATCAGTATAGAGCACAATACGCTACTGCTAACGCATATAGAGACGCTGAGAGTCCTTCAAACATTGATCAGGTAGTATATCGTTATCGTGAGTTAGTAGAAATTGTTGTAAATGTTCTTGCACCAGGCAAGAATGAAATGAGAAGTGCTGCTAAGAATATCCTTTATAATAAAAACTATTACAAAGATGAAATTGGTAATATTGTTAATGGTCAGTTTGGTTCTAGTTCTTGGACATATAACAGTTTCTTAGATGAAATGGTTGATAATACTGTTCATGACTTGATTATTACTGATGTAACTCAAGAAAGAACAGCATATACATTATCTGTTGAAAGTGTTTCTACTACTCAGTTTGTTGTTGGAGAAACGGTTAGAACTAATAACTCTGGTGAAGCAGAAGTTCTTGAATGGGATAATGAAGGTAATAAACTTTATGTCGGTGCTTTCGGTGGTAATGCTTTTGTTGCTACTAACACACTTACAGGATTAACATCTGGTGCAACTGCTACTATTTCTGCAAGTGGTGTAAGTGCTGCATATGATTGGCACACTGCTCCTGCTAACGTAAAAGTTTTATCATCTGCTAAGTTAATTACATCTGCTATTAGTGGTCAAGTATCAGGAACTAATCTTTGGACTAATCCTGAGGCATTTGCAAGTAATTGGCAGTCATTCCCAATTAGTGCTGCAGATAGTATTAGTATTACTAACAATGCTTTTGCTGCTCCAGATACAACTGTAACAGCAGAAAAAATCTTTGCACCTAATGGTCAAACTGGACTTCACCAAGCATACAGAGATTACACTTTGACTGCTTTTGAAACCTTTGATTCTGATGCAGTTAAATTTGACAATGGTACAGAAACATTTGATACTGGTGCTGCTGGAACAGTAGTTGAAGATCAAACATTTACATATTCAGTATTCTTTAAAGCAGCAGGTTCTCAATCTATTAGATTTGGTATTATTCTTGATGATGGAAGTTCTGCAGAACAAAATATATTCTTTGATCTTAATTTAACAAATGGAACTATTGGATCTTTATTCATACCTCAACAAGGTATTACAGGAGATGCTTATGGTGTAGTTCCTTATGGTGATGGTTGGTATAGAGCATATATTACAACTACATTTGGATTTGGTTTCTCTACTCTTAGAGGAAGTATCCTTCTTAACAGTGCAACAGGTGCACAAAGTTGGACAGGTGATGGTAATGTTGGAGCATATGTTTGGGGTGTCAAACTTAATAAGGGTGCTCTTGATCCTTACACTGCAGTGAGTGGTGAAGTGTTCTATGCAAACACTGAGTATAATATCAAACTTTATGCATTAGGATTACTTGAAACTTACATGAATCAAGCACTAGCAGGTACACTAACTTCACCATCTCCTAACGCAGGTTTCTATGCCTTCTATGATTCTATTCAAGCAACTAACTACAATACAACTACTCTTGGTAGAAGTATTAGGTATGGATTGAATATTATTGAACAACAACTATCTGTTGATACTTACTACACTGGTCTTCAAGAAGTTAAGGGTATTAAAGTTCCTACTAAAACTTATGGAGTTAGAGATTTACTCGTTGGTATTGGTGGAGGTATTAGTTTTGCAGACTTTGCTTATGGGTCTCAAAGCGATGCACTTGCTGAAATTGAAACCAACACAGTAAATGAAGGTAAGATAGTACAAGTTTATAAGAGATTTAGAATTGATGGTGACATCACTGATGGTCCTTATACTATGAATGAGGCAGTTCAGAAACAAGGTGATGCAAGTATTACTGGTGTTGTTTATGGATTCCATACTGATGAAAACTACAAATATCTTGATGTTCGTGTTACTGCAGGTGTATGGCAAGTTACAGATAATGTTGTAGGTGCTAATAACTCAACAACTGCACAAATTAGTGCTATCGAAGATAGAATTCATATCATTGATGTCAAAGGTGGATTTGTCAATGATATTCCATTCAAAGGATATACAAGTGGAAATACTGCAAGTCCTACTAATTACTATAAGACACAAGCAGCGATTACTGATAATACAGGTGGTTCACTAACTGTTGATACTGCATCTCTCATAGGAACATTTGAAGTTAACTCTGTTGTTTATCCTACAAGTTCTAGAAGATACTTTGATGTCGTCAAATATGCTGGATTAGATATTAAAGTTGGTGATTTAATTGCTTCATCTGGACATTTAAGATTTGGTATACAAATTATAAGTGGATATCAAACATTTACTAAAGGAAATAGACTTTATAAAGTTGTTAATGGAACTGCAGATCCTGCACAATTCTGTATTATCACAGAGGTTGACATAGGTAGTAACTTCTTATATGTAAGTGTTGCACAAGGAACATTTGGTAATGGTGACATTGTTGGTGATTATGGTCCTGCTATCCAAGATATTCCTCAAGGATTTGCAAATATTCTAACTACTGTTACAACAGCAGGTGCTGCTGCAGCAAGAATTCAAGATATTCGTACAATCGGTGTTAACAAGAGATTATATCTCAGTGGAATTACAGGAACATGGAGTAGCAGAGATGGAATTATTGGAGTTGATGGTTATAAATCTGCTATCACAAACAATGTAGAACTCAAAGCAAGAGTTAAGCGTTCCTTCAGAGGATTTGATGGAGTTCAAACTAACTTTAAACTTACAACTGCGAACGGAACTCCATACTTCCCAGATCCTGCAGGTCACATGTTGATCTTCATCAATGGTATTTTACAACCACCTGGTGCTAATAATGCATTCACTGCGTTCTCTGATATTATTCAATTTACTGAAGCACCTGATCTTGGAGCATCATTCACTGGATTCTATATTGGTAAACTCAGACAGTTAGATGATATCTCATTTGAGTTTGACTCATTGAGACAGTCATTCAACTTGAAACGTAATGATGTATTCTACTCACTAACTCTTACAGAAGGTGTTCAATCTAGTGTTACTAGACCTGAGAATAATATTATTGTTTCTCTTAATGGTGTTATTCAAGAAGCAGGCGTTGGTTTTGAAATTGTTGGTTCTAGAATTATCTTCTCTGAGATACCTAGATTTGGATCTACATTTGTTGCCTTCTCTTATGTTGGTTCTGAAGCGGACGTTGACGCTGCTGAAGTTGTTCCTCCTATTGAAATTGGAGACTTCATTGATATACAAGGTGAAACAGATGATAGAGAAGTTGCTGTTATTGAATCTTCCAACTCACTTATTACATTCGATTATCTTGGATCTGTTTTCGGACAAGGTGCTCAAGGGCAAGCAGTTCTTACAACTGGATTCATTGATAAAGTACAGGTAACAGGTGGTGGATCTGGTTATACCTCACGTCCAACTGTTAGAATTGACTCCATCTCTGGTTTCGATGGTAATATTCGTGCGTTGGTTGGTGTAGCAGGTGTTGAAATTAGTAATGCTGGATCTGGATATCAGAATCCTGCCATTGCAGTAGAAACTTCTGTTCCTGATGATTGGACTGCTCCTGACCTTTCACTATATGGTGAAGAGTTAGTAGACCCCGAAACCCCATAAATAACTAAAAATTGTAGCAAGAAATGGCTAAACAAACCCTAGGTCTTGGAACATCAGCTAATGATAACACAGGTGATACCCTGAGAGCTGGTGGTGACAAGATTAACGATAATTTTAACGAGATTTACTCAGCGTTAGGTAATGGTAGCACTTTACAAGTCAACCTTACTAACCCTGCTACTGGACAAGTCTTAAGATATAATGGTTCGCAGTTTGCTGCTAGTGATTACTCTAATTTAACATCTGCATTAGATGTTAATGGAAACTCTATTGTTTCTTCATCTAATGGTAATATTACAGTTTCTGCAAATGGAACTGGTGATATTCTTCTTTCTGCAGGTTCAGTAACTAGCACATTTGATGGTGATACAGGTGAAATTAATATGCCTACAAAGGTGAAATATAAAAATGAATACACTTCATTAGCTGCTGCACCTTCTGCAGCTGGTTATCCTGGTTACTTTTTTACTGTAGATGGTGATGATAAACCATATGTTAATATTAATATTGCAACTGGCGGTGTTGGTGACACTAGAGCATCTCTATTAACACAATATTCTGGTATCGGAGATCTTTCCAATGTTGATGTTACCACTGCTGCACCAACATCTAACCAAGTTTTAAAATGGAACGGAACAAATTGGGTACCTGGCGATGATAATGCAGGTGTAAGTTCTATCAATGTTTTCCAAACAATCGGTGCTGATACAGGATCTACAACTGCAAATTCACAAACTGATACATTAACTATCACTGGTGGAACAAATATTACGACAGCAATTACTGGTGATACTTTAACAATTAACTTTAGCGGATCTCTCACAACTACGTTTGCAGCTTTAACAGATACAAACGTAACTGGTATTGCTCAAGGTGATTCATTATTCTGGAATGGAACTAACTGGATTCCTACTCGTAGTCCTATTACTTGGTGGGAAATAGATGCAAATGGTAATGCTGATTATACATTCACTGGTCCTGGTTTTGCAACTTCAACAAATGATCCTACTCTCTATCTAATGAGAGGTATGACATACGCTTTTGATAATAACACTGGTGGTAATCATCCTTTTAGAATTCAATCTACTCAAGGATTATCAGGTACTCCATACACTACAGGTCAATCTGGTAGTGGAACTGCTGTTTTATACTTCACTGTTCCTATGGATGCACCTGCTACATTGTATTATCAGTGTACAATTCACGCAGCAATGCAAGGTCAAATTAACATTGTAAGCTAATAAATGGCAAGAACTGTTCCTGGTACTGGTGCTGTAATCGAACCAATATTCGATGAGATTTTTGGTGTTCGTGCGGTCAAAGTTACAAATGGAGGATCTGGATATATTCCTACAGATCCACCACGTCTTACAGTAACTGGTTGTGGAACACCAGATGTAGAAGCACTACTATATCCTATTATTGATGCAGACTCTGGACAAATTATTCATGTCAGAGTATTAGAAAGAGGTAGAGGATATGATCCTTTAAGACTTAAAATTACACCTCTACAAGAAACTCCGAGTGTAGTTACTTCTTTTGATATTAACAGAATTTGGCAAACACATCCTAATTCACCTACAACTGCTGCATTTTCTCTTAGTAATGCAGGTGATAAAATTGATAGACTAAGAATACAATCTGATAATCATCCTAAACCTTCTATTCATACAGGTATTGATGTTGAAAGACAACCTGGTGGTAATGCATTAATTGCAGATAGATCTTTTGATCAAACATTTATATATCGTGGTGGAAAAGACGTTCCTAATCCAGGCACTAGACAAATTCAAACTGATAAAGCCATTGGTATCATGGCAAATGGTGGTTTATTACATACTCCTGAGTTTGGTGCAGATGGAAATCCACCAGCTGGTTTTGGTATTGATACAGTAAAATATGATTATGTAAAAAATACAAATGTTTATGATGCAGTAATTGATAATAACACATATTTTTATCAGTCAAGTAAAGTCATAAATGAATTTGCTATTGATAATGGAACATTTGATTGGGGTGCAATAGCTCCACAAAATGTATTTACTTGGAATATTAAAGTAGAACTTGATAACATTTACCTTGCTGTAAATCAAGTTGATGAAACTTTAGGTTCTGTTGAAGTAGGTAGAATTGTTGATGAAGTGTCTGGAGCAGCAAGAGGAGAAGTAGCAAAGATTGTTAGAAATAATCAAAATATTATTACACATGTATACCTAAGAAACGTTAGTACTGGTGCATCTTTTTCAAATGGAGATAGACTTTTAGGATCTAATGGATTTACTTTTACTATTACTGAAGATCCTCAAGCATTACCAAATGGTATTTTCTATATTGATTTTGGACCAGATGCAGATGAATTCGGTCCTTTCGTTCCTGGTCAATATTATTTTGCTCCAGAAGGAATTAAAGTTGCAAGAAATTATTTAATTATATGGAATCAGTCTGATAGTTCTAACGGAGCATCAGAAGCACATCCTCAAGGTCATGCAATGCAGTTTAGCACCACACCAGATGGTGTTCATAACTCATCACCAGGTACTCTTTATTACAACAGCACAGGTGTAAGTCAGGCATGGGCTGCTGACTATGAAAATGAGTTTGCACCAATCTTCTTGATGAACGCTGATGAAAATGGATTTATATATTATTTCTGCAAACATCATCCTGACATGTCTGGTAAAGAAGGACATGAAGGATATATGTATTTGGATCCTGAGATTGAAGTTGAACCTCATCCAAACAATTACTACTTAGAAGATTATTATCAATCAGATTCAAATGACCCTAATACTATTGATCGTTCTCGACATGTAGATGGTCATTCAAAAATTTTGGGTATGTCATTTGATGGATATCCGATTTACGGACCTTATGGATATAATTCTAGTGGTGTTGCTGCTAGAGAAGTATCTTCATATCGTTTAAGAACTACTGTTGAATTACAAGGTAATCGTCCTCAAGTTAATACAGTATCTAATGTAACTTACAATATAACAGTTGTAGGTGGTAAGTTTGTATATAGTGGAACATCACCTTCATTCTTAAATCTTGAAAGAGGAAAAACATATATTTTCAATCAAGATGATTCATCAAATGATGGTTTTACATTATTAGTTTCACCACAAGAAGATGGATGGCATACATCAAGTCCAGTAATTGTTGGTAATACAAATGATCTATATGACGGTCCTGTAACTAATGGTAACGGTATAAAATATTATATTGATGGTTCTGAAACAACTTACCAATCATATATCTCTGGTTTTAATGGTGCTACAACAAGAGAAATTAGATTTACAATTCCTGTAAATGCTCCTAACGTATTATATCTCTTCTCATATAGTGGAACTGGATATGGAATTAGGATAGTTAATGATGGTTATGTACTAGGAGATCTAGTAAATGATTACATTTATGATGCATCTGTAGGAACTTTAGATGCTTACAATGGTAAGTTTGCTCCTACTCCAGAATATCCAAACGGAACATACGCATACTATATGACAGAGGATAGTAGTGGTAATCCTGCTTATCCATATGCTATTGCAGATCGTTTCTATGGAGTTCCTTTATTTGAAGGTGATACACCTCCTGCAGAAGTTGATGTATTTCCATCAGAAGCAGAGGGAGATGTTATCCTAAACGATGACGGAACTATTTCTTATGTTAAAATGACTAAGAAAGGTGATAACTTCTTTGGTCCTGCTACAGCAAGAATCTTGGGAGGAGAAGGAACTGGAGCTACTGCATCTCCGACTGTTCAAACAGTCACAGGTTTATCATTATTAAATCAGGGTAGAAACTATGCTACACCTCCTACTCTTATCTTTGAAGGTGGTGGAGGACAAGGAGCACAAGGTGCTGCAGAAATTGATACTCTAGGTGAAGTTACTTCTATTAGTGTTGTAGATCAAGGAGAATTTTATCAAGAACCTCCTTTCATATTAATTACAGGTGGAGGTGGTATTGGTGCAAAAGCAGAAGCAACTATTGATCAAGGTAAGATTACTGGTATTAATGTAACAGAACCAGGTAAAGGATATACTTCTCCTCCTAATATTATCTTTACTAAATTAGTTAATTTAAAGAGAAAGTCAGATGCTAGACAGTCATTTAACTCTTCTCTCATATACTTAACTGGTGTTGTTAAAGATGTTGCTGCAAGTGATACAGAAATATATGTTGATTCTACAGATGCATATCCAGGTTCTGGTCAAATTATATTAAATAAAGAAACAATATCGTACACTGCTAAGAGTGCTGGTAAATTCTCTGGTTTAACTAGAGGTGTAAACTTTAATTATGATCAGAGAGTTATTTTAGATGCAGGTCAAAATGATTCTAATGGTTTATCAACATATAAATTTAATGTTGGTGATATTGCAATTCGTGCTGTTGAAAGTGCTAACAATAAAATTGCAAGAGTTTATGATTGGGATCCATCAACAAGAGAACTATTAGTTACTTTTGAAGTTGATGAACTTGCATTTATTGATGGTGGTATTCCTTCAACTGAGGATGCTATTGTTCAATTTGATGGAGGAACTGCAGCAAGTGCTCCATCAGGATTTGATCCTCATGTTATCTTGAATACTGTTGGTAGTAATATTACATTATTAACAGTTCCGATTCAATTATTTGGAGACAGATCATTCCAAGATATTGCTGAAAATGATGGTGCTGGTGATGGTATTCCTGATTTGGTAAATACTGGAACAGATTATGATGGTCAGATTAGTCTTGATGGTGGTTTATATAATTCATTATATGGTATTGAGGAAACTCAAGGTGGAACTAACACAACTCTATTCGCTGTTGGTGATAGAGTAAAAGATGCTAGTTTACCATTTAAGTTTGCAACTGTTGATACTGCAGGTACACTTACAGATGGTGTAGAACANCCTGCAATATTAAATATATACTTAGATCCTAATGTAGGAAATGGTCAAAACTTTAGTGTTAATGAAGTAGTATTAGGTTCTGTATCTCAAGTAAGAGGAACTGTAGTATCTTGGGATCCATCACTGAGTCTTTTACAAGTTAAAGACATAGTTCCATTTAATACAGGTAATATAAATGTTGGTATTGGAGGATTATTATATGAGTTCTCCCAAGATGGAACGATTGTGGATTTCATTGTTCAGAATCCAGGCACCAACTATACAGGAACACCAACTGTAACTATTGAAAACTTAGGTGATATACAAGCAACTGCAACGGTTACCATGACCACTGCGGGTGACCAAGTTGCTTCTCTAAGTATTACTAATGGTGGATATGGTATTAAACAAAGTGTAGATAGTTCATATAACTATCACCCTACAACTACATTTACAAATGCTGGTGGAGATTCCACTGGATCGGGTGCAGTTGTACAAGCGATTCTTGGTGGTGAGAATCTCGTAGGTAACGGTGGAGCAACGTATAGAATCAAGAGGATTGATTATCAAACGATTGTTCGCTCGTAACCTTCATAAATAAACAGGAGGACAGTAGTCACTAGGAAATGGCAGCTCTATTAACTGATCAATTTAGAATATTCTCAGCGAAGAAATTCATCAAAGCTTTGGAGGGTCCTGACGCAACGCAAAGTGATGCGGTGGCAGGAGCAAACCGAGATAGAATCTATCTATTCATCGGTAGACCCCAAACATGGGATAATGAAAACTCACCGCCTCAGGCAGTGGATTCATTTTCCGAATTCTCAGGTTCGTATGACGACATGATCTCTCTAAAGAGAGTTCTGGCATCGGATACTGTACAAGTTTGTCGTAGAATCGACTGGGTTTCACCTGAGGAAACCACTGGTGGATTAGGTTTCACCTATGACATGTATCGTCATGATTACTCTCCTAGTAAAACTGCTGCTTCTGGTGCAACTAAATTATACGATTCTGATTTTTACGTTGTAAACTCTCAGTATCAAGTATATAAGTGCATCTATAATGGAACATCTCCTAGCGATCCTAACGGAAAACCTTCGACTGTTGAACCCACTGGAACGTCTACTTCTATTATCACTACTGGTGATTCCTATCGTTGGAAGTATATGTATACTATTCCAGTTGCTTCTGTGCTTAAATTCTTCTCCAATGACTACATGCCTGTCTTTACCAATGATGCGGTAAAAACAAACGCAGTTGCTGGTGAAATTGACACTGTTGTTATCAACGCTGCAGGTTCTGGTTACAACAACGGAACTTATGATAACGTTGCAATTAATGGTGACGGAACTGGTGGTAGAGTTTCGGTTGTTGTTGATGGTGGTAAAATTATCTCCACAACTGTGACATCTGGTGGAACTGGATACACATTCGGTAAGATTAGTGTTGATAGTATTACTGGTGTTGGAACAGGAACTGGTGGACAAGTTGATGTTATTATTCCTCCTCCAAATGGTCATGGTTCTGACTCTGTTGTAGAACTTGGTGCATTCCGAGTTATGATTAATGCCAAACTTTCATACGATGAAGGTGCAGGTGACTTCCCGATTGATAATGACTATCGTCGTATTGGTCTCATCACTAACCCTCTAAAGTTTGGAACTGAAGAACTAATCTCTGATTTGACAGTATCTGCTACAAAAGCAGTTATCTTTTCTCCAACATTTCAAGGAAATTATGTCCCCGATGAAATTATCACTCAAACTAGAGTTGTTGGTGGTACGAACGTTACTGCTCGTGCGAGAGTTATCTCATGGAACGCAATCACCAAAGTTCTGAAATATTATCAGAATGCTGTTGATGGTATTTTCCCAGAGGTAACTGGTACACAAAATGAGTTTGATGGATCTAACGTAATTAATGGTGCAACATCTGGTGCTGCTGGTCAACCTGATGTTAACTTCCCAGCTGTTCCTAATGCTTCTTCTAGAACAATCAACAATACCGAGTATGACTTGGGTATGAAATTTAATAATGGTTATGCGAAACCCGAAATCAAGTCAAATAGCGGTGACGTTGTGTATATAGATAATAGAAGATCCATTAGTCGTGCAAACGACCAGGTAGAAGATATTAAAATCGTAATCGAGTTCTAATGGCACAAAACACTAATCTAAACGTCACACCATACTACGACGATTTCGATAAAGCAAAAAACTTTTATCGAGTGCTGTTTCGTCCTGGTTTTCCAATTCAAGCAAGGGAACTGACGCAAACTCAAAGCATTCTACAAAATCAGATTGAGAATGTAGGTTCTCATTTGTTTAAAGATGGTGCTATGGTCATTCCTGGTCAAATAGGATATGACTTACAAGTTGATGCCATCATGCTTCAAGAATCATTCTTGGGTGCTGATGTTGAATTGTATAGAACTCAACTTAATAATAAAATTGTTACTGGTCTTGCGTCAGGTGTAAAGGCAAAAGTTCTGTTTAGTGTTTCAGAAACTGTATCTGAAAAAGGATATATTACATTATATGTTAAGTATATTGAGTCTGGTGGAACTGGACAAACTCAGCAAACATTTACTAACAATGAGCAGTTAATTACTGACACAGAAATTACTTTTGGAACAACTCTTATTGAAGTTGGTTCACCATTTGCACAATTATTACCAACTGGAGCAATCCAGACTGGATCTGCTGCGTACGTTCAAGAAGGTGTTTACTTCATTAGAGGTTTCTTCGTAGACGTGCCATATCAATATATTCTCCTTGATCAGTATGGAACCTCACCAAAATATAGAATCGGACTTGAAATCCTTGAGTCAATCGTCACCCCAGAAGATGACTTATCACTCAATGATAACGCTGCAGGCACATCTAATTATGCTGCTCCTGGTTCTCATAGATTCAGAATAACTACAAACTTAATTAAGAAGCAACTATCAGACGAAGCAGATAAAGACTTTATTGAATTACTTCGTATCAACGGTGATAAGATTGAAAAATTAGTTGATAGAAGTGCATATGATGAATTAGAAAAATCATTAGCTCTTAGAACATTTGAGGAATCTGGTGACTACGTTGTAAATGATTTCCAAATTACTATGAGAGAAAACCTCAATGATGGTTTTAACAATGGTGTATATGACGTTGGAGATACTACAGCACAAGGCAACACTGCTATTGAAGGTAATTATGCAGTTGAATTTGGTCCAGGTACTGCTTATGTTAGAGGATATAGAATTAAAACTTTAACACCAAAATATGTTGATCTTGCTAAACCAAGAGAGACCGATGCTGCACAGAACACTATCATTCCATTTGAATTAGGTAACTTCTCTTTAGTTCAAAATGTATTTGGTTTTGTAAACGTATCAGGTTCTACAATTACTAATTCATATCAGACTATAGAACTTCATGATAGATTTACAACAACACCTGGTGATGCTGTAGGTAATGTTATTGGATATGCTCGTGTTTCTTCTTTAGAACATTTTGCAGATCCTAACACGACTTTTGGTGATGCTGATGACAAATATAAATTAAATCTTTTTGATGTTCAGATGTTTACTATTCTGGACTTAGCAAGTGCTCAAACTGTAGGTCTTGGATCAGTTGTTACTGGCGTAACATCTGGTGCTAAAGGATATGTAGTAGCTGCATCTACAGGGGATCATGCAACTTTATATTCAGTGGAAGGAAATTTCCAAGCTGGAGAAATGATACAAATTGATGGCATTAATTTAGATACCATTACAAATGTTCATGTTTATCAATATTCAGATACTCGTCAAGTATTAGCAAGAGATGAAGGAACAAATGCTATAGAATTTACTGCTGATATTGTTCTTGAAGATTTCATAGAATTACAAGGTTCTACATTTACATATGATGCTAGTGGTGGGTCTGAAAATATTGTTGGACAAAACTCAAACTTCTCAATAGACTTGAGACCTGGTGATAGAATTTACTTTAGTGCAACTAAATTTGTTGATGTAGACTTTGTTGATCCTACAAACTTAACTTCTTCTAATACTGGAACTATATTTGACTTTGCTTTACAGAAAGTAAATGTTACACCTGGTGCAGGTGGTGCTGCTCCATCAGCAGGTGATTATTCTGTTGCTGTTAGATATAGAGCAAATCTTCAAGGGACAAATAATGCAACTCTCTTGGAACAGATGCCAAAACCATATGTTAAGAGTATTTCTGATGAATCTATGGTTGTTAGAAGAACTTTTGATGCTCAAACTGTATCATCTGGTTCTATTTCTATTACTCTTCCTGAGAACGAACAGTTCCAAGCACTATCTAATGAAAACTATACCTTTACTGTATTAGCAAGTACAAATGGAACTTATCCTGTTGGTGATCAAATTCCTATTGTTACATCAGGAAGTGGAAACTTAGGATATACATCTTTCACATCTGCAGATAGAACAACTATTCAGATTGACAATCTTACTAATATTACATCAGTTAAAGTAACTGCATCTATTTCTAAGAATGTTACGCAGAGAAAAACTAAATCTGCTCAAAAGATGTTTGTGATGAAAGTTAATAAAACTACTTTAAACTTAGATAAACAAAATTATAATCTAGCATATTCTAATCTTTATGGAACCAGAGTTCAAGATAAAGATATATCTCTTGGATTAACTGATGCATATAAGATTCATGCTGTTTATGAATCACTTGATGATGGTGATCCTGTAATTCCATCTGTGACATTAGTCGAACCGACTTTCTTCGCTAACGGAACGGTAGTTACTGGTAGCACATCAAAAGCAAGAGCAAGAGTTGTAGACTTCAACTCAAGCACACTTAAGTTAACTGTTGTGTATCTAAGTGGACAATTTATTTCTGGTGAAACTGTAACTGGAACTGATAGTTCAAACACTGCTATCTCAGGTATTATTAATGATAGTGTTGGATCAGTTATTGCTGGTTCTAAAGTAATTACTGATAGATATGATCTTGTTGATGGTCAAACTGACTTCATTTACGGAATTTCTAAGATAGTTCGTAAAAAAGGTGTTGCAACACCTATTAGAAAATTAAAAGTTGTTCTTGATTATTATGCACACTCTGCAACGGGTGATTATTTTGGTGGTCAATCATATCTCGATACTGCATATGAAGATATTCCCATATTTGGAGCAAAGTTTTTACCAGATTATCTTGACTTCCGTCCAGGTGTTAAAAATCTATTCAGTGGAACTGGAACTGTTGGATCTCCTGCATTTGTAAACTGTTCAACATTTGACTTTATATCAAGAATATTCCCAACTTCAGGTACACCTTCTGCAACTTTATTTGATATTCCTAAAATTGAAAGTGACTTCCGTTGTGACTTTGATTGGTATCTATCAAGAATTGATAAGGTATTCTTATTACCTAATGGTGAATTCCAAGTTGTAACAGGTAAATCTGCAGAGGATCCTCAAGAACCATCAGGTATTGCAGATGGTATGCTTCTTGCAACATTATTACATTCCCCATATGGTTTTAATCCTTCAGAGGACACTATTATTCTTAGATCTGAGAATAAGCGTTATACAATGCGTGACATTGGTAAACTTGAAACACGTTTAGGTCAGGTTGAATATTATACATCTCTGAACATGTTGGAGACAGATACATTTAATACTGAGATATTAGATGCTAATGGTAATAATAGATTAAAGAATGGATTTATTGTTGATGATTTTACAGATCATTCTAAATCTGCTGTTTCAAATCCAGATTATAATGCTTCATTAGATTTCGTCCTAGGAGCTGCTCACCCATCTCATTACACAACTAACGTATCATTATTAATTAATGAATCATTATCTACAAATTATCAAAAAACTGGTCCTTTAATTACACTTCCATATACAGAAGAAGTATTAATTAATCAACCATATGCATCCCGTGTTGAAAATGTTAACCCGTTTAACGTTTTTGCATACATTGGTCGTATTGATCTTTTACCTGCCTCTGATGATTGGGTAGATACAAGTCGTCTTCCAGTACGAGTTACTAATATTGAAGGTGATTTCCAAGCAACTAGATTAGCATTGAATACTAATAATGAAGGTTTTGCACCTGTTCAATGGGGTAGTTGGAGAACAAACTGGACTGGAATTGAGATTAGTGAAAGAACATTTAGAGCTGGTCGTCGTTCTGATTGGGGTAGAGGTCGTGCTGTAGATAGAGAAACTACTACAACTACAACTGAAAGACAAACTAGAAGTGGTATTAGAACTAGAGTTGTTCCTAGAATTGATAATAGATCTCTAGGTGATAGTTTAGTTTCTGCAACAGCAATTCCATGGATTCGTTCTAGAAATATTGAAGTAGCAGTTGTTAGAATGAAACCAAGAACTACTTTCTATGGATTCTTTGATGGGCAGAAGATTGCAGAATATATGATTCCTAAGGTTATCGAAGTTATTAAAGATTCATCAACTGATAGTAGAACTAACTCTACACCATTTGTTGTTGGTGAAACAGTTACAGGTTTGACAAGTGGATGTAAATTCCAAGTTGATCCTCCTAATAATTTCTATGAATTTAATCCTTATGATGATACTGCGATGCCTACATCATACTCATCTACTACAAACTTTATCAATATTGATACTGATAGATTAGCAGTTCAAGCAGTTGGAGATTTCTATGGTAACTTCCAAGTTGGTGAAGTTCTTCAAGGTGCTTCTGGAGCAAGAGCTGTAGTTAGGCAACGTCGTCTTTTAACTGATAGGTTAGGACAATGGAAAGGATCATTCTTTATTCCAAGTCCTAGAACAGATACTAATCCTCGTTGGTCAACTGGAACTAGAACATTACGTCTTACAACTAATGAAAATGATTCTAGAGTATTTGGAACTGTTGCATCTGCTGCTGAAACACAGTACCGTGCTGAAGGAACATTGAATACTGTTCAAGAAAATGTTCTTGCTATCAGAAACGCTGATATTGTTCGTGATACTGTTACTCAAGATAGAACAGTTTCCTCTACTAGAACTGAGACACGTCAGGTTGGTTGGTGGGATCCACTTGCACAATCATTCTTGGTTGATGAAGAAGGTGGAACATTCTTAACTTCAGTTGATATTTACTTCAACGCTAAAGATAATAATATTCCAATCTCCATGCAGATCAGAACAATGGAAAATGGTTATCCAACAACAACTATTCTACCTTTCTCTGATACAACTATAAATCCTGCAGATGTTCAGATTTCTGAAACAGGTGCTATTGCTACTAGATTTACATTTAGAGCACCCGTATTCATTCCTCAATCTATAGAACATTGCTTTGTTTTATTCTCTGACTCTAATGAATATCAGGTATGGATTTCTAGAATGGGTGAATTAGATATTAGCGGTGATAGAACTATCTCTGAACAACCATATGCAGGTGTGTTATTCAAGTCACAGAACGCAACTACTTGGACTGCAGACCAGTATGAAGATATGAAATTTGTTATCAACAGAGCAAGATTTGATAATTCTGCTGCTACTAGAGTATCTTTAAATAATGCTCCTCTTGATCTAGGTAATGGTGGAAAGGTTAAATTATCTGTTGATCCAGTTATTACTTACAAACCACAACTTCAACTTGTAACTAACTCAACAACATTACCATTTACTATAGGTGCTAGATTGTATCAAAAAACAACTCTTGCTGAAGGTACTATTGTTGCTGTTACACCAAGTAATTCTGGAGTATTACTAACTATCAATGATATTTCTGGTAGTTGGCAAGCAGGTTCTAATACTGGTGGTGTTATTGCAAACCGTATTGTTTCTTCAAAAACAACAGCGACTATGGTTGTATCAGGTGCATCTGGTGATTTCCTAGTTGGTGAAACTATTACAGGTAACAGTTCTTCTGCTCCAACTGCAGAGGTTGTAACTTGGACTGCTGGAACTAATACACTAACCTTAAGATATGTTTCTACAGACTTTACTGCCTCAACTGAAACAATCACAGGTGGAACTTCAAGCATTACTGCTACTGTAAGTTCTGTAACTTACTCTGGAGATGTTATAGAAGGTGGTGCAGTCAGCGATGCATTTGTAAGTACAACTCCAACATATACAACAGATCAAAGAAGAGTTACAATTTTACATCCTAATCATGGTATGCATGATACTGATAACAACGTTGTTCTCACAAGTGTTACTTCTGAAGTTTCAGATACTTATCTAACATCTTCTATATCTGCTAGTGATACTTCTGTTTCAGTTAATGATGCTAACGCATTCCATAAGTTAATTAATGGTGCTGCTGTTAGTTCAACAAACTTAGGATACATCAAGATTGATGATGAAATTATGTCTTATAGTGCTATTTCAGCTAATGGTAAAACAATTACTGTTAATGAAAGAGGACTAGATGGAACTACTGCAGCATCTCATGTTGATGAATCAGTTGTTGAGTGTTATAACCTTGATGGTATTCCTCTAATTGAAATTAATAAGACACACACTTCAATTTCATCACCAACACTAGATACTTACGATTTAGCAACATCTTCTATTGGAAGACTTGGAATCAAATCTGGAGGAGTAGACACTATAGCGTCACAGAATATTCAGTATGAAGTTCTTGTTCCTCAAATTCAAAAACTTCTTCTTCCGAAGACTACTATGACTGCAAGAGTTAATACTATTACAGGTACTTCAATTAATGATGGTGCTACAATGGCACAGAATTCATTTAGTAATACTGGTGCATTCTTAGATATTAACCTTGATCAAGATAATTACTTTACTTCACCACAATTAATTTGTTCACAGGCAAATGAGTCTGCTGAATTAAATGGTGAAAAATCAGTTAGAGTTGATTTGACAATGCAGACAGAATCTACACTTGTATCTCCTGTTTTAGATACTGATAGAATGTCTCTTACATTGGTAAGTAGTAGGATTAACAATCCTGCTGATCCTAACACTGCATTATTACCTTTTGGTGATACACATGAAGCAGTTTATATTACTAAGGCTGCTGATTTGGTTAACCCATCTTCGTCAATTAAATTGATATTCAGTGCTTACCGTCCTGCAAACACTTTCATAAAACCTCTATATAGAGTATTACCGACTGGATCTACTGATTCGATCGATACTCAGGGTTTTGAATTCTTCCCAACGGATGAAAGTTCTGCCTCTATTCCTGGCTCAACAGAGACAGAAGTTTATAGAGAATATGAATATGAAGTTTCTGGATTAGACTTTAGTCAATATCAAATTAAACTCTTATTCGTATCTAGCAATCAGGCATACACCCCTATTATTAAAGATTTAAGAGCAATCGCTCTTGCTGTATAATGAAAGTTGCTGTTGAAGATTGCGAAGGATGGTATAAAGACGACATAACTGGAGCAGTCCAGTGTGCCGATACCAAAAAATATAATGATTACATGAGAAATTATCGTGCTCGAAAACAAAAAGATAGAGATTTCGATACTTTACAAAATGAGGTTTCTGAGTTAAAATCTGAATTAGGCGATATTAAGTCGCTTTTACTAACGTTAGTCAAAAACCAAAATTAAATTATGTCTGCAACACCTAGTTCAGCACCTGTTGAGAGAGTATCTCAAGAGAGTATGCTTAGTCAGTTTAAAGACCAATTAAGTAAACTCCTTGCAGAGAATCAGCAAATGTCTGATAAAATCAAACAAAATGAAATTCAAGCACTTAAGCTTCAAGGTGCTATTGAAACCCTAGAATATTACAACCCACCAACACCAGAAACAATGTCACATCCTCCAGAAGAGGAAGTAGATAACGTAGATGTGGGATAATATTTGAAGGGGGGAGCAATCCCCCCTTTTTACTAGCATAAATAACTTGGAAGCATTATCTCATAGAGTTGTCGTACAAAAATGGCAAATAGATTACAATTAAGAAGAGGTGGAGCTCAGGAATGGGCAAACTCAAACCCAATTCTCGCACAAGGAGAATTAGGAATAGAATTAGATACTGGTAGATTTAAAATCGGTGACGGTGTTACTGCATGGAACACTCTCCGATATGAACGTCCTGTAGAATCTACATCAAATACTGCAAATACTCTTGTACAGAGAGATGCTGATGGTAATTTTGCAGCAGGTACGATCACTGCGACACTGATCGGTAATGCTTCAACTGCTGCTAGATTATCTTCAACTCGTCAAATTAACTTAGCAGATGACCTTACAGGATCTGCTGTTTTTGATGGATCTCAAAACATCACAATTAATGCTTCTCTAGGTTTAGTAACAACACTTCCACATTATGATGGAACAGCAACACCAACAGGAACTTATACAAAACTTGTTGTTGATGCTAAAGGTAGAATTACAAATGGTTCTTTTCCCTCTACTCTTGCAGATTATAACTTAAATGGAACAGTAGAAGGTCAATCTGCACAACCATATGATCTTGACTTAGTTGCAATTTCTGGTCTAACGACTACAGGTATTATTTCAAGAACTTCTGGTGGAGCAGTTTCTACTAGAACAATTACAGGTACTGCAGGTAGAGTTTCTATCACAGATGGTGGTGGAATAAGCGGTAACCCAACTATTGATTTGGTTACTACAACAGTTAGTGCTGGCGACTATAATACGGAATCCCTGACATCTGTAGCAGGTTCACAGACAGTTAATGCTACAAAATTCTCAGTTGACGACAGGGGTCGTCTAACAAGTGCTGCAACTGTGCCTATCGCTACAGCAGTTGAAGGAACTACTGCACTAGATTATAATGCAGGTACTTCATACTCTAGGTATGCTATCATCAAAAATGCCTCAAAGGTATATCAGGCATATCAAGACATTGGTGCAGGTCAAGGTGCTCCTACTCATTCTAGTGGCGATAATGGCGGGTGGAGATACCTCGCTGCCGAGAGTACTGAACAGAAGGGTCTTGCCTCTTTCGCACAAGAAGATTTTGATGTAGCATCTGGACATGTAAGTATTGCTGCTGCAGGTGTAGATAATACACAACTACAAAATAGTAGAGTTTCTTTTGCTGATGGAAATGCTGTTGAGCATTTTGAATTAGATCAAGAACTTACCGCTACCACTGGTTATCGTGGTTTCAATAAATTAAATTACGTTAAAGTAAATGATACCTCAGGTAATCTTCTGTTTGGTGCTAATAACACTGGCGATAGTGGTGCTGGTGAAGTCGATATCAATGTAAGAACATATATTTCTGATCCAGATATTACTCTTGATGGTGCAACTAATCAAACATTATCTAAAACTGGTGATGGACAACTTACATTTGGTCTATCTCAAAGTAGCACTGACAATAGATTCTTAACACTTACCTCAGTAAACGCAGGTTCTGGAACTGGTAATATTCTTCTCTCAGCAGATGACAATATTACACTTACTGCTACTGAATCTACTGGTAAAGTTTTCGTTGAAGATGCAAGATTCCAAGATAATTATATTGGAACTTCTAATGCTACCATGCACCTTGATCCAGGTGATGATAGAGCAATCACAGGATTAGTAAGGATTCATGGAGACTTACAGATTGATGGAACAACTACTACAGTTAATAGCACAACGATCACGTCTGATGATCCTATTATTACTCTTGGTGGTGATACTGCTCCTAGTACTGATGACAATAAAGATCGTGGAATTGAATTCAGATATTATGACTCTCAAGCAAGAATTGGATTCTTTGGTTACGATGATTCTTACACAGACCTTGGAGGGCATGAAGGAGGGTTCACATTCTTACACAATGCCACAAATACCTCAGAAGTATTTTCTGGAACAGCTTCTGGAATCACAGCAGGTAATTTAAAACTTACAACAAATACTAATTCAACATCTAATACTACTGGAGATTTGGTAGTTGCAGGTGGTGCAGGTATTGGAGATGATGTTAATATTGGTGGATTACTAGATGTAGACGGAACATTCCGTGCAAACAGCACCTCTCGCTTTGATGACACAATGGTGTTACAAGGTGCTTCTAAGTCATTACAATTTAAAAATGGATCTGGAACTGTTAAATCAGAAATTCATACAACTTCTGGTAATGCAGAGTTTGGTGGTATCGTAACAGTCTCAGGTAATACAGACTTAAATTCAAACTTAAACGTAGCGTCTAATGTTCATTTTGAATCTACAGATGCACCTACAATTATATCTGGTGCTCCTCATAGTATCGGTTCTAATGACTATGGTTCATTTAGATTTGATGGTGGTGGATATATTGCAGGTAATGTTCTCTTTAATGGTGATATTTTCCTTAACGGTGACTTCAACCAACAAGAAGACGTAACTGAAAACTATGGTTTAAGAAACTACCTATCTATTCGATACAAACTAAGAACTGGTTCTATTGCTGCATATACTCCAACATTTTCAAACTCCAACACTTCTAACTTAAGAGTCTTTGGTGGTGCTGGTGTTAATACTACTTTACATGTTGGTGGAACTGGTAGTGGTCAAGGTTTATTTGTAGGTAAGAAAAACTCAGGTGACACAGTTAAATTTAGTGTTCTAGGTGCTAGTGGTAATACAGATATTCAAGGAACATTAACAGTAGAAGGTCAATCAACCATTAATGATGGTTTAATTATTAATGCTTCTAACGAAGAGTTTGCAATTCAGAATGGTTCTGGCACAGATAAGTTTACAGTTGATACTGATAATGGTAATACTGTAATTCAAGGTACAGTTAATATCAACGGTGTAACCGATATTGATGCAGACTTTGCTGTTAGAAACGGAACGACTGATAAGTTCTTTGTCGATAACGTAACTGGTAATACTAATATTGAAGGAACTCTAACTGCTGATGGTCACACTGAATTAAATTCAACACTTAATGTTGATAATAATACAACACTTGGTGCACAACTTACAGTAACTGGTAACTCCGAGTTCAACGGAACTGTAGATGTTGATGCAAACTTTGCAGTCAGATCAGGAACTACTGATAAGATGACTGTTGCATCTTCTACAGGTAACATAGCAACTGATGGAACTCTAGTTGTTGCAGGTCAAACAACTATTAATGATTCCCTAATCGTTCAAAGTGATAATGAAGTAGTCAATGTAAACAATGGTTCTGGAACAACTAAGTTCAGTATTGATACTGACAACGGTAATACAAATATTATTGGAACATTAACAGTTGGTGACGCTACTCAGATTAATGATACATTCGGAACATCTGGTGTTAACACCTTTACTGCAAACTCACAACAAACATTAACAGGATCTTATAGTGCTGATGGTGCTTTAAGACTTACTGGTGGTGCAGGTATTGGTAAAAACCTCGCTGTTGGTGAAGGATTAAGAGTATATGGTGGAACTGAACTTACAGGTGCTCTTGATCTTAATAGTAATGCTAATATTTCTGGAACTCTTGTTCAAGGTGGCATTGCTACATTCCAATCTAATGTTAATGTTATAGCAGGTAATGGTGGTGCTACTAAATTCTCTGTAGCTTCTGCCTCTGGTAACACTGATATTCAAGGAACATTAGATGTTGCAGGTGACTTAACTGCTGCATCTGATCTTACAGTCACAGGAAATCTTACAGTCAATGGAACAACAACTACAGTTAACTCTACGGTCACAACTATCGATGACCCTATCATTACTGTTGGTGGTGACACAGCACCAGCGTCTAACGATGGTAAGGATCGCGGTGTTGAATTTCGTTATTACGATGGGTCTGCTAAAATTGGTTTCTTTGGTTTCGACAGATCATCATCCCAATTCGCATTCTTAACAAGTGCAAGTAATAGTTCAGAAGTTCTTTCTGGTACTGATGGTGCTCTAAGAGCTGGTTCTTTAAATCTTACTGGTTCTGGCACATCTCTTGATGTTGATGCTAATGCGAATATTGATGGCACACTCACAGTAGATGGTCAAATCACATCTCAGGTATCATCTGGACCTGCTCTTGTTATCCCAACAACAGATAAAATTAATAATCTTAACGCAGACTTACTAGATGGTGCTACAACTGCAACTGCTGCTACTGCATCTACAGTTGTTCTTCGTGATTCATCTGGTGACTTTGCTGCTAATCAAATCACTGCTGCTAGTGCTGCAGGTTCTGGTGCAGGTTTCTTAGGAAACGCATCTACTGCTGATGCATGGAAGACTGCTAGAACACTTACCATTAGCGGTGTTGTATCTGGTTCTGTAGTCATTGATGGAAGTGAAAATGAAACACTTACAACAACATTTGTTGATGGTGATATTACTGCACTTGCTGCAATGTCAGGAACTGGTTATGTCGTCCGAACTGCTGCTAACACTTATGCCCAAAGAACTCTCCAAGTCACCGCTTCCTCAGGAATTACCCTTACTAATGCTGATGGTGTTTCTGGTAATACTACAATTAACGTTGCTTCTGCGAGTACTAACTCTGCTAACAACCTCGTAATCAGAGACGCATCTGGTAACTTTGCTGCTGGAACAATTACTGCTGCCTTAACTGGTAACGTAACTGGAACAGTTTCAAGTATTGCAAACCATGATACTGATGCATTATCTGAAGGATCAACTAATCTTTACTTTACTAATGAGCGTGTTGACGATAGAGTTAATGCTCTTATCGTTGCTGGTACAGGTATCACTAGGGTTTATGATGATGCTGCCAACACATATACATTGACTGTAACTCAAGCGGACATTGATACTGACAATGTAACTGAAGGATCTTCAAATCTCTTTACTACTGCTGCTAGAACCAGAACTCATTTCACATATGGTAATGGTATTGCACTTGCAGGATCTGGTGAACTATCTGTAACACAGTCTCAAATTAATACTGATAACGTAACTGAAGGATCAACAAATCTCTTTACTACTGCTGCAAGAACAAGAACTCACTTTACATATGGAACTGGTATCACACATAGTTCTGGAACTTTATCAGTAACACAGTCAGATATTAATACTGATAATATTACTGAAGGTAGCACTAATGTATTCTTTACAAATGCTCGTGCTGATGCTAGAGCAGACTTGAAAGTTGCTGCTGCAACTGGTGCAAACCTTAATCTTGGATCTAAGTCTACTTCTGATCTTTCTGAAGGAACTAATCAATATTATACAGAAGCAAGAGTTCAAGCAAAACTTGACAATGCTTTCTCACAACTTAAAGCAATGTTAAATAATCTTGCTACTACAACTACGTTAACTCTTAACTTGTCAGGTGATCCTACACCTGGTGCTGTTGTAGCAACGACTGTTTCTAACGGTGGTGGAGGAGGATTCTCTGGTGCTACTGCTGTTGCAACCTCTGGTGGAACTGGATCTGGATTGACTGTTAACACAACAGTTGATGGTAATGGAAATATTACTGCTGCTGCGGTCAACGCAGGTGGTTCTGATTATCTAATCTCAGATACAGTTACAATTACAAACGCAAATGCAGGTAAAGCACTAACACTTAACTTAGCATCTATTGTTGGTGGAACTGGGTATGTTAGTGGAACTGGAATTGCAGTTACTGGAGGAGATGGATCTGGAATGACTGCTGATATTACAGCATCTTCTGGTGTTCTTACAAACATTGTTATCAATGATGGTGGAACTGGATTCACTGCGGGTAATACTATAACTATTGTGAACGCAAACGCAACTAACGTTAAGACTTTAGGATCTATCGCGACTGCAGGTACTGGATACTCAGCATTGACAGGAGTTGCCACTTCTTCAAGTGGATCTGGAACTGGTGCAACCGTTGACCTTACTGTTGATGGAAGTGGTGCAGTTACAGCTGTTGCTCTTAACGCTGCAGGATCTGGATATGCTGCTGATGAAGTTCTAACTATCACAAATGCAAACGCATCTGGTGTTAAAACTTTTGGTGCTATCAGTGCTGCTGGTACTGGATATACTGAGGGAACTACAACTGGAGTTGCTACATCCTCTAGTGGATCTGGAACTGGATTAACAGTTGACGTTACTGCTAACGCATCTGGTAATGTAACTGGAGTCACTATTAATAATGATGGATCTGGATATGCAGCATCCGAAGTTATCACTATCTCAGGTGGTGGTGGAGATGCAACAATTCCAGTTTCTGAAATTCATGGAAACGGTGCTACCATACCTGTTTCTGCGATTCATGGTAATGGTGCAACAGTTGATATTGCTACCGTTGCAACTAATGCAACTCTTGCTCTAAGTGACATTACCACCATGGAGGTGGGAGCGACCCTCACAGGAGCAACCAGTGGCACTACAGGGGTCATTACTGCTCTAGGCACTAATGCTATCACTGTTGATAATGTTGATGGATTCTTCAAGTCTGGAGAAGTCGTCGCTGCTAATGATGTTTCTGCCTTGACTATCACTTCATTCAGTTAATAAAAAATGTCTGCAACTAAACCAGCTTCTAAAACAGAACTAAAAGATTATGCTCTTCGTAGATTAGGATATCCTACGATAGACATTAACGTTGCTACAGAACAATTAGATGATCTAATTGAAGAAGCAATCGATTACTACCAAGAATACCATTATAATGGTAGTTACAAAACCTTTATGAGAATTGAGGTTACTGAGGCAATTAAAACTGCTGCACAAGAATTTTCTCAAGAGGGTTCTACTGCATGGTATGAAATGGATAATTATGTTTCATTACCACCAGGCACTTTAGGTGTTAATCATGTATATTCAATGATTGGTGCATCTAGTATAGTACCAGGAAATATATTTAATATTAAGTATCAGATATTTTTGAATGATATCTATGCAATGACGCATGGACATATTCTACATTACTTTATGACTTCGCAATATCTTGAGACATTAGATTGGGTTACTAATTCTCAAATGAATCGTAGAGTAAGATTTAATGAACATCAAGGTAGATTGTATCTTGATATGGATTGGGGAGATTTAAAAGCTGGTGATTTCTTATTAGTTGAAATGTCTTTCAGACAAGATCCAACTACATATACCAGTATGTTTAATGATAACTGGTTGAAAGATTATGTTGAAGCATTATTCATGCAACAGTGGGGAAGAAACCTAAGTAAATATGATGGCATTCAAATGTTAGGTGGTGTTACACTTAATGGTCGTCAAATTTTAGAAGATGCTTCTAAATTTAAAACAGATTTAGAGGAGACTCTTCGTTCAACTTATGAACTTCCACCTTTAGACTTAGTAGGTTAATTACTAATGGCAATCTCCAATACACCAGCACAAGATTACGTCCAAAGTGATTATTCTAATAGTGCGAGACTTAATATTAATGGGTCTCCACAAGAACAAAAGTTCATTGAAAATCTTATTGTAGAAACTATTGAAATTTATGGGCAAGATATTTACTATGTTCCGAGAACGATTGTCAACAGGGATACAGTCCTTGGAGAAGACGCGGATTCGCAATTTGACAGTGCAAAAGCAATTCGAGCATATGTCAATAATGTTGAAGGATGGGAAGGACAAGGTGAGTTACTTAGCAAATTTGGAGTACGTATCGAAGACAAGACAACTTTTATTTTCTCCCGTGAAAAATTTAAAGAAAAGGTTGACGACTCTACAGTTCTTAATGTCGAAGGACGACCCAACGAAGGGGACTTAATTTGGTTTCCTGTAACAAAACATCTATTTGAAATTAAATTTGTAGAAGCAGAAAAACCATTTTATCAATTAGGAAAAGGTTATGTTTGGGAATGTCAGTGTGAACTCTTTGAATACAGCGACGAGGATCTCGACACAGGAATCGCAGAGATTGATGCAATCGAAACTGCCTTTGCTAATGCTATTACAGTTAACTTTGCTACTGGAGGGTCTGGTGATTTCACAGTTGGTGAGATTGTTGCTGGAGGCACATCTAATGTAACTGCTGAAGTCAAGGCATGGGATTCTGGTACACGACAATTACAAGTCTTTAACAGAAGCGGTATCTTTACTATTCCTGAGACTGTCACAGGACAGACCTCAGGTGCTGCATGGACATCTGCATCTTACAATACACTAAATAATGTGAACACTGCGGACTCTATAGATCAGAACTATGACTTTGAGACGCTAGATAACGATATAATCGATTTTTCAGAATCAAACCCATTCGGGACATTTGGTTCATCTACTGATACTACAGTTTAATTATGTTAGGCACTTATACATACCACGAAATTTTTAGAAGATCTGTTGTTGCATTTGGAACTTTGTTCAACAACATCGAACTTCGTCGTAATGACGAGGTGATGAAAGTGCCTTTGGCATATGGTCCTAAAGCAAAATTCTTAGCAAGGTTAGATCAAGTTCCTGATCCTACTAACAAAAGAGTTCAACTTACGTTACCTAGGATCTCTTTTGAGATCAATGGTCTTGAATACGATTCAAGTAGAAAGGTTTCTCCAACACAAAAAATTAAAATAGCAAGCACTGCTGATAAAAACAAATCAATGTTTATGCCAGTGCCATACAATCTGTCATTTGAAATGGGTATCATTTCTAAAAATCAAGATGATGGATTACAAATTATTGAACAGATCTTACCATATTTTCAACCTCATTATAATTTGTCAGTTAAATTAGTTCCTACGATGAATGAAACTAGGGACGTTCCTATTGTTTTGACTAATGTAGAATACGAAGATATTTACGAAGGTGAATTTGCAGTAAGGAGAGCAATTACATATACTCTTCAGTTTACAATGAAGACATACTTATACGGTCCTGTCAGAGACGAGAAAGTTATCAAGAAGGTTATCACAGACATGTATACAAGTACAAATACTACATCTGCACCAAGAGAAGTTCGTTATACTATTCAACCAGATCCTCTTACTGCTGATGCTGATGATGATTTTGGATTTGGTATTGTAGATCAAGACTTCACAGATAACAAAAAACGTAATCCTGTTTCTGGAACGGATCAAAATATATGATAAGAATTTTTGTTATATTAACTTTGGTATGGGGAGTTCTAATAGGATTACCAAAATTTGCCAATGCAAATCATCTACCAGTNATGTATGTTCAAGTGCCTCAGTGGGCAGATGATTGGGCAGTGTGTGCTGTAGATATACCTGATGCTAAATGTCATTGGTATGTTATGTCACCTGACAATACATTNGGTGAAGGTTTTGATTGGGAAGAAGCACCTTGGTTTGATGCCAATGGACTAAATGATATTGCACCCATGCAAGCAAAAACAGTTGTAGAGAGGTTACAAGAACAATGACAAATCCATTTGACGGGTTAGATGAAGAATTTGGTGTAGAGAAATCTGCATTACAAAAACATGTTGAAAAAGTAAAACCTGCAATTAAAAAATCTGATGATGAAGACGTTAAATCTGACTATGAGGTTTCTCGTGCTGCATTGCATAGTCTTGTGATGAAAGGTCAACAGGCAGTTGATGGCATTCTAGATGTTGCAGAAGCATCTGATCATCCTCGTGCATATGAAGTAGCAGGTCAACTTATTAAGAACGTTGCAGATACTGCTGACAAGTTAATTGATCTTCAGAAAAAAATGAAAGATCTTGATGCAGAAGATAAAAAGAATACACCATCTACAGTTAATAATACCATGTTTATTGGTAGCACTGCAGAGTTACAAAAGATGTTAAAGAAACAAAAAGAGATAAATAATACCGACACGAAATAACGAGACACGACATGTCAGTTCTAAATGTACTAAGCACTAATACAGTTGCAGCAGGTGCAACTGAATATCAAGTTATCCAAACAGGATATTACAGAGTTGGATCTACTGCAGGTGCAGCAACTGTATCACTTAATGGTGGTCCTGCAATCACACTTGTTCAGAATGAATTTATTCTTCTTAAAGGTGGAAAACCTGGTCAAGCAAAGATTGTAAAAGCAGTATCTGATTCTACTGGTGACTATATCCTAGGTCATCATATACAGGCAACAGGTGACGCACATCCATTCTCAACTGGTGATTTTATTGCAGTTGAAGATAACGAGACATCACCCGCTATTGATAGTAACTTTCTTTCTGCAGGAACTGCAGGTAAAAAGATCACTGCTGTCACAGGAAATACAATCGCTACTGATATCGATTCATCAAGTGCATCAGCAGATTATACTTTTGCTTTCTCAGGTCCTCAAGCGATCGTGAAAAGATGCATCAAGATCGTAGCTGCAACAAGTGCAGTGATCGTTGAAGAAATTCAAGTCGTTGGTGGCTAATGCAAGAGGCGAAGAAATACTACGGAGGTAAGAACACCAAACCAAAAGGTTTTGGTGTTCCCGAACTTGGTCCTGTTAACCAAGAAGCAGAGAGAATTATCCGTGGTATGAAACGTCAAAGTGGATCTAGATTTAAAAAACTATATGGTAAGCGTGACAAAGATGTCATGACTTTAACCGCTAACAAACTGGCACTAAAAGACAATCTGAAAGTTATGTATTACAAAGATTTCATAGATTTAGTTGAAGGTAATCCTACTACTAGGATGCTGACAAAATCTAAAACCCAAACTACTGGGAATATTTCTGCTGATCGTGGTACAGATGAAAAGAAAAATAGAGCAAGTAGAAAATCACTTGAGAAAGATCTCAAGAAGAAAGGTATTGGATACAAAAAAGGAGTCGGAGAATACAAATATTCATCAGGTGAAGGCACAGGTCGTGAGGTCTCATACCAAACAAGTCCTGGCAAGGGAATGTCCAAGCGTCGTTTCGGCAAAGTCATGCGTCGTCTTGGTAGAAAGCATGGTCAAGAATCAGTGATCACTAAGAAGGCAGGTAAACCTGCAAGATTACATGATACTGAAAAGAAAAAACCTGATAAATCTTTTACTTTAGGTAAATCAAAAGCAGGTAAAAATCCATCTGGTATGGGAGAAACTTCTGGCACAAAAGTTAGAAGTGGAAAACTATCTAAAAAAACTAATAAACCTGCAATTCATTATGGAAAATAACCTTACTGAAATTGCAATGAAGACCGATAAAAAGGTTCCTCTTGGACGTAAGTCTAATCCTTATGGAAAGCGTGCTATACTAAAAATGGTCGGGTCATCAATTATGGATAGAGTAAAACAAAAAGCAAAAGCTTTGACAACAGTTCATTCAGAAGAGATGACTAAATCACAAATTAAAAAACGTGATGAGATTGCTGACTCCATGAGCACTAGAGAGTTCAATAAAAGATACGGTAAAGATCGTGGAAAGGATGTCAAGTACGCGACTGCTACTAAACTTGCTATGAAAAAAGAATCTAATGAAATTGTCGAGAAAAACAAAAGCGGTGATAGTTCTCTCCACGACTGGTTTTCTAAGAGTAAGTCTTCTGATGGGAAGCCTGGTTGGGTGCAACTCGGTGGTAAATATGCAGGAAAACCCTGTGC
>FUFK010037837.1_pt1 | contig 51280 bp, 79 predicted proteins | sample 1021851 | NCBI WGS metagenome assembly FUFK01 (sample SAMEA51879418, study PRJEB19060) | metagenome | reverse complement strand
TTATCAGAGGAAGAAAAAGCAAAAGCAGTAGATAATTTCATCAGAATAACCAATATAATTTATGCAAAATTAGAATTTGTTAAAAAAATATAAAAAAACTCTTTTTATGGGTTGACTTTTGTATATACAATTATTATATTTAAAAAATAACGATCAACAAAAACTGGAGAAAAAAATGAAAAAATATACTTTTTGCGATGAAACAGTTTCAGATTTACATAAAGATGCATGGGGTCATAGACCTTCTAACTCTTTTTGGTTTTATTGGAACTGTGGTACAGATGATGCCAAACAAAANATNTGGGATNANCTTATTGACGATATGGTCAAGAACGATGCAGAAGANGCTANAATNAAAGCTGACAATGTATCTAATNTAGCTAAGAGAATAAAAGANACTTGTAAGCTAGGTGCTANAAACTACAGAACTGCAATCAGATGGATACTTGAGGCAGATGGTTTAGAGCACGATAAGTACTATGGTGGTGATCAATTATGTTATGAGTTCAACATAGGTTTCAAGCATAATAAATTATTTAAACTTGCAGGAGTAGCGTAATGTTAGATACTAAAATTCAAGAGGCGTTAGAAGACGTATCATTCAATATAGATATTAGGGATATTCAAGGTATCCCTTCTCATATGGGCAGAAAAGTAGTACGCCTAAATCAATTTGGTGCTCAAGAGGGTGATCCTCTTGGCATCGTTAAGTCTAGATATAAGCCAATACATCATAAGGATGCATTTGGTGGAGCTATCCAAGCTATGAAATTAGGTGGTTTAGATTTTACTAATAGTGAAATTACAATCAACTCTTATGAAAATGGTGCTATGGCTAAGATGGAATTACTTCTTCCAGCACACCATGCAAAGGTTGGTGATCACGATTTATACCTTAAATTTATAGCTAGAAATAGTTACAATCAAAAATGGAAGTTTCAGTCATTCTTTGGTTGGATGAATGAAGTATGTTTTAATACTTTGGTAAGTGGTCAAAAGATCGCCTATACATCTAATAGACATACTACTCACTTCAATGTGGATGCATCTAATGANAAGATCAAGAATGCAGTAAAAGCTATTACTGATGAAACTGAGACTTTCAATAAATGGTGGGATACTAAAGTAGAAGATGAGCAAGTTATAGATCTTTTCAAATCTACTATAGCTAAAAGCCAAGCTAATGATATCAAGGTTGCTAGTGGTCAATCAGATACTAACAAAAAGCAACTATATCATTTAATGGGTCTTTACAACGATGAGGTAGCTCAAATTCATGGTAAGGGTGATTATGGCAGAAATGGAGCTAAAGGCTCTCTATGGTGTGCATATCAGTCTGCAACTGCATGGTCTACTCATCTAGGAGATGTAAAAGACACTAGCACTACTAATCATATAGTTCAGCAACGTAGACAAAACGATGTAAGAAATATGATTAATAGTAAGAAATGGAAAGAGCTAGAGATAGCCTAATATAAGGGGAGCTAACGCTCCCTTTACTTTTAAGGGGATAAGTATGGAAGATTTATTTGATTTCAAAAGCAAAGTTTTAAAAAGTAAAGTAGAAATGACTGAAATAGATAAAGTCATTTTTAAAAATTTTGACTACAAATTTGAAGGCACTACAGAATTTACAATACCTCATTTTTCCAAAATGGATGAAGAATTTGGTATTGGTGTAATTTATGGGTCTAGTGGTAGTGGTAAAACGTCTATCCTAAATCAGTATGGTAAAGAAGAAGAATTACATTGGGATAACAATAGATCAGTTGCATCTCACTTTGATTCTGTAGAAGACGCTATAGAAAGACTTGGAGCAGTAGGATTAAATACAGTTCCTACTTGGGCAAAGCCAAGAAGTGTTTTATCCAATGGTGAAGGGTTTAGATGCGATCTAGCTAGAAGATTAGGTAGTAATATAGTAATTGATGAGTTTACATCTGTAGTGAATAGAGATGTAGCTAAATCATGTTCTTTATCTTTATCTAAGTATGTAAAAAGAAATAAGCTAAAAAATATAGTTTTAGCTACTTGTCACGATGATATTTTAGAATGGCTGGATCCAGATTGGGTTTTCAATACAGACGCTAAAAAGTATTCATCAAGGGGGTTAGTTCGGCAACCCATTAAAATTGACATTATTAAAGGACACAAAAAGTATTGGGAGTACTTTAAGAAACATCACTATCTAACTGAAGATTTACCTTCTACTGTTAGATGCTTTTTGGCTTTGTGGGATGAAAGAATCATAGGTTTTTCCTCTAGTGTGTCTTTACCTGGTTATACTCCACCTATGTATGAAGGCGATAGGAGAAAGAATTGGAGAGAGGCAAGGACTGTAATATTACCAGATTTTCAAGGTTTAGGTCTAGGAACTAGATTGTCTGATGCAGTAGCTGATATTCATGTTGAGAGTGGTGTAAGATATTATTCTAAAACTTCACATATTAGGATGGGTGAATATAGGCAAAAATCACCATTATGGAGAGCTACTGCTACTAACTTGAAAGATAGGAGTACTGACAAATATGATTATAAAAAAAGATTAATACCTTTGGAGACAGAACGAATTTGCTATTCTCATGAATATATAGGAGAGGACAAAAAGGCATATGATCCTAAATTTAACGCTCCAGAGAGTTTGCAAATCAGTATGTTCTAGCCTTCATTCTTGATTGTGCCACCTAAAGATGTTGCAGTAAAAACAACTCCCATAGGTTTTTTATTTACCTTTCCATATTCTATTTCATTTACGGCTGCGGGATCATCTTCAAAAACCAACTCATCATCCCCTGGAATTGTTCGTGTATTCATGACTTCTTTACAGTATCTTTTTAGTTCATAGTTGTTGGCAAGTTCACTTTGCCCAAGACACTTATAACATTTCTTAGGTCTAGTCCTTACTCTTGTAGCTCCTCTAAGTTTTTCGCCACATTGCATACAATGTTCGTAGTTCATTTTTCCCATACATAAAATACATGATCTGCAATGACCTTAACTTTCTTTTTCATTTTTGTCCAATAAGGCGATACATATACTGCATGATAATGAGTAGATCCATTTACAACTTCAATGTTATCAAATAAACCATTTTGTACATACAAAGCTAATCTCATTGATTCTTCCCATGCTTTTTTATCTCTTGGTCTATCTGATTTACCATCACACCACCAACTAAACTGACACTTATTTTTTATAGGATTATTGTTGGTATAATAACCCTGATAAACAACTCCACAAATATTGTTAGGAAATCTGTCATCTTTAACCCTATTCAATGTTACCTCTGCTACTGCCAATTTGCCCACCAGAGGCTGATTTCTAGCCTCATGGTATATATTAAGGGCAAGGCACTCTACTTCATCTCCTTTAGCCTTAAAACAGACTAGAAGGAGAAGAAATAGTATAACCCAATACTTCATAATAACCTCCCAGATATTACTACTGCATTTATTTTAAAAGTTTCTGTTTTCTCCCTCAAGTAGTTTATCAATACATTTTTTTAAAACTGTTGTTCTATTAGTATTGACTTTAAATTTTCCTCTTAGCAAAGAACTCTCCCAAACATCTTCAAATGCCTCTGTTAAAGACCACATAGAAACATCATGGTGTCCAAATTCTAGGTTATATTCTTTGCCCTCATATTTAATTGTTATGTCTGCAAAATTATCATCTATTATAATTTTCATTAGTTTGCTCCCTTTGCAATTACATCCATTTGATCCCATACAGATCTTCTGATCTTAAACTTGGTGTTGCAAAAAGGTGTTTGCACCCTAACCCATTTATGACCTACTACTGCCCATGCAAACCTAAGTCCACATAGTGGTATATTCATTTGATTGAAATACACTTGAAATAATTTTGCAGTTACCCAACTTTTCTCTTTGGGTTTTGATTTGAACAATTTATTCATAAAAAAATCTCCTGTTTTTGTTGTTCGTTATTTGCTCAATAATTGATTTTACCATATGTAAATACAAAAGTCAACCCATAAAAAATGTTAAAAAAACCCAAATTAGATGTTGACATATATATTTACATCGGATAGTATAAAGAAAATGAAGAAAAAAATTTGGAGGTCAAAATGAAAAAATTAGATTATTACAATAGAGAAATCAAGGTTGGCGATTTAGTTAACTTGGATTACGAAATTGGAATATCTGAGGCTAGAGTTATTGGCTTTACTTCTAAGCGAGTGAAAGTTCGCAAATTATTTGATGAAAGAGAAGTATACATAAATCCTCTGAATTTAACTATAATTAACGATTAACAAAATTAGGAGAAAAAAATGGGAATGTATAATTACGTTGAAGGTATTGAAAGCGAATTTATTGAGGAAACAGTTCCAACAATAATCAAGACTTCTGAAACCTTGCAAGAGGCTATAGATAGATCAATTGCATATCATGATATGTGGATATTCCATAGGTCTACTTATGGCTTAGATGATGTGGTCACAGAAATGTGGAATGAGTATTGGTCTAAATATAATATGGGGGGTTGCTAATGATAGCTTTTGAAAGAGATACTGATCATGAAACCAAACATAAGTTTCATAGATATTACCAAGTAATAAAGTATGAAGGTGGGAATAAATATATTCCTTCCTTCAATAAGTACACTAGAAAGCATACTGCTTGTATCTACAAAGAATTTAAAGATATTAAGAGTTGGGTTTTTTGGTGTTCAGATGATGGTGGCAGTAATGCAACATACTGTGATTCTATTTCAATAGCAAAAAAACAAGCTAAACTTTTTTGTAAAGGAGAACTCTAATGGAACTAGATTTTAGATTTCATGATGGTGGTAGGTCAAACTACTTTAAAGGAGAGGCTGGTGATTGTGTCGTAAGAGCAATCGCCATTGCCACCAACACAGATTATAAAGTTGTCTATGATGAGCTTTTTCAAATCAACAAAGATTACGTTGCTAAGAAAAATACCAAACTTTCTAAACAAATGAAATCAAGAGCGAATCAGAAAGGTGGTACGCCTAGAAATGGTAATTACAAAAAGATATATCATGATTACCTAATTAACAAAGGATGGAAATGGGTAACGCTGAGAAAGTTTGGATCTAAAGAAAGAACTAAATTAGATCAACTAACTCATCTAAAAAATATTATAGTAGCAGTAAACAAGCATATTATGTGTATGAAGGATGGCATAGTCTATGATACTTGGGATAGTCGTTGGTCATATTGGTTTGAAAAGAAATCAATTAGAACTGTTAATGGATATTATACCAAGTGATCAGTATCTTTGATTTAAAACATACCAACTTGCATATTGATTGCCATAACGTCATAAAAAACTATCAGTATCTAAATGATCATGATCTAGTTAGAAATGGCAAAAGCAGTCATGCTGAAGGTTGGTATGAACCTAATTCTAATGGTGACATGGTTTGGAAGACTGCAGTTGAGGGAAGTGAAATAGGTGTGCATTTTTTAGATCAGCCTCAACTAGTTGATCTTAGATACGCTATCCAAGAATGTTGCATAATATATAACAATAGAGCACAACTAGATATAAGTTGGTTTAATATCATGGGTAAAGGATCGTATATAAAAGCTCATAGCCATAAGGGTGCATTTGTAAGTGGTGCTTATTATCCTTATGTAGAAGAAAACAGTTGCCCATTGATTTTTGAAAATGGTGTATCTATTGCACCACAAATTGGTATGTTAATTTTGTTTCCAGGAATACTTGAACATAAAACTATGCCAAACCAATCTGAAAAAAGAATTACTGTAAGTATAAACTGCAATCCTATTATGTAGGTACAAATGGCTATAATGAATATTATAAATGGTAAGAATACTATTTTAGATTTTCTAGAAAACGCTATTGCTGAAAAAGACTATGAAAGAGCACTATATATAATCAGATTGATCAAAAAAGCTAAACACGCTAAAATGTCTAAGACGTAAATACGTTTTAGGATCAGCAGTAAATGTAAAGGCATTTATCCTCTAGTGCTTTCCCCGTAACATTTATTCCTAAGAAGTAGCTAAAGCTGAGATAGGCTACTTCAGTCTTTTATACTTCTTAGGCTTTCCATNACTTTATCAATGTCAGGTTCTTCACCATTAGGATCATATAAACATTTGTATTTTTTTGGACACCAAGTTTCTATCATCATGGTAAATGTTTTATTACCACCTTCATATATACAAGCTCTTTTATTAGTATACTTTGATGTAATTCTTTTCTTTAATCTGCAAGTTGTGTATTTTTTTTCAATTATTTTACCTTGCCATACCTTTTGTTTGTAGGTGTAGTCTTTTGGTGCATTGTACATTTTACCATCAGCAAAGGCTTTTACTCCNATTACAACNAATAACATTAATACACCTATGCCTAGTAGGGTAAATGCAACCCATTTCAACGCCTCCCAAATTTCTTCTCTTTGTTTTTTTGCCTGTAATCTAGCTTGACGTTTAGCCTCTTTAGCTTGATTAATTCTTTCTGCTCTTTCAGATAATATCTGATCCCAGGCAGTCGGCCCGAACCTCATGTTGATAATCATTTTGAGTTCGTTACGTTTTTCTTCTAATAGTTTTCTATCTATGAAATCGTTAGCAGTTGATTCTATGCCAAACTGCTCTTTTATTCCTATACCCTTACCTTGCTTTTTATTCATTTGTTCTTCGCCAAGAAAAAAGCCATCTATTTGTTTGGCTATTCCTTGAATGTCTTGAACTGTAGAAATATTTTCTTTTATGAAGTCAACGCTTTTTTTGACTAGTGCTATACCGGTAAGTATTTCAGCAACGACCATTTCACCTCACTAACAATCCAATCAACATCACTATCGCAGTCCCCGATGTTCCGATCATGATTGCCTCTAGTCGCTTAATTCGTAAAATTGTCTCTTTCCAACGCTCATCTGTAACGGCGATGTGTTTCTCAAGACTAAGTTGTATTTCGTGTGTCGTAGGTTTAGGCATTATGTGTTTAATCCTAATATCTTTTGTCTTGTTGTAGGTGTTATTGTTCTACCTAACTCTTCAATTACTTTATAATCGTCTGGATCTATTTCTTCAGCAAAGGCTGGTGAAACAATTGATGTTGCATTTGGCACTAAGTCTGTAATTTGTTGTACAGTTGCTCTAGCACCACCAGCAAGTATTTTATCAGATAAATCATTAACTAACTTTATTAAATTATCCCTTGCCTCTTTATTTGTTAAAGCATTTCTAAGTATTTGTGGGTCTGTGCTTACCAAAAGATCTGCTACTTGTTGCATTTGTGTTTCATTTAAAGTATTTGATTTTGTAGGTATAATTTTTTTAAGAAGTTGTACTCCAGCACCTATATCTGTTCCTCCAGACGCTATTACTCTAGTTAGTGCATATGCATCGTCTACAGTTCCAACTTTACTAGCCTCTCCTAATCTTTCAGCAGTTGGAGATCCACCCATAATTTTGCCTTGTGCCATTATGGATGCTTTAGCTAAATTAATTTTGTTTATAATGTTATCCAAAGCCTCTTCTGGATATATTGTTTGTAATATTAAACTTTCACCTTTATCTAAATCTCCAACATTATTAATGAACCTTACTTTAGTGCCACTAGCTTTTTTACCTCTAATAGCAGACGCTACTCCCGCTCTGAAAGCATCTATTTCGTCTATATCACCTTTACGAACTAGTTTCTCAAACATTAGTTCTACTTCGTCTGGTTGTTTAGAAAATACTTTTTCACCCTCTTTGAATGCAGTTTGTGCATCTTTTAGTTTACTCCAAGTAGCTCTAGTCATAGCTAAATCAGGGCTTGTTTCATCAATAATGTTTCTAAGACCATTTTCTAATTGACTAGCAACTTTTCCTAATTCTCCATCGCCTTTGGTAAATAACTGATTTTTTCTATCAGACAAAAGACCTCTGAGCTTTTCTGCAGTCCTTAGATCTATATCTTGAGTTATTTTTAATACGCCATCTTTTATTTCAAATGGTATAGGTTTGCCTAAACCAGTCATAAGGGTTCTTAGTTTACCTCTTAAACTTGGTTGTTTCTGCAGTATTTCTTCTACTGCCAAATTAATTTTATTACTTCTAAAGCCTTCAAAATTTTTGTATATCTGTTCGTAGCTATTACTTGCCGCCTTCTCTAAATCCTCTTGACTACCACGAATAAACTTGAGTACATTGCCTTCCTTAATATTTGGTGCAAGATCTCTTTGTAAAATAGCAAACACATCTGATATACCTTCAGCTTTTCTAGAAACTAAAGAATCAGCTATTGTGGGTTTAGCAGATCCAGCTACTGAATAAAAACCACTAACTGCCGCCGCAGAAGTCTCTGATAACTCTGGAATAGTTTTACCCATCAATATTTGTTCTATAATGTCATCTACTTCTAAACCTGAATTTTTTGCTATACGAGCAAGTTCATCTTCAACAGGCTTACCTAATTGTCCTTTTATTTTTCTTATTATTGGCTCTGCAATCTTAGTTGCACCCTCTATTATTTTACCACCAGCCTTTTGCACCAATGGGTTTAACAAAGCACCAGTTGCAGTTGATGTAGCTATGTCAGCTTTGTTCTCTNTAACTCTATCTATTATATCGCCTTCTTGCCTNCCTANAGAGCTTANACCACCTTGNACTGCNCCTTGTGTNNNNAGTNTNCCACCAGTTCCTATAGCGTATCTACCAACAGTTGCTGGAATAGATGAACCTCCAGTAAAAGGTGCTAAACCNAGAGCGGGCAACATAGCTCCACCTATTTCATATTTAAGTGAACCTGGTTTNTCTTGTGCTTTAGATAATTTAAATCTTTCATCAGCGACTGCCTCTTCATATGTTTCATCACCAACTGCAGATCTAACCATAGCAAAGAACTCATCACTAAAGTTCATNAGTGCACCTTGTGCCATCAATCTAGCTCTATCTGCAAAAGTTAAATTTTGTAAGGCTAACTTTGCATCAATTAATCTTTGTGCTTTATCTAGATCGCTATCTTCGCTCATTTATCTTTCTTTCTAGCTTGTTTCTTTTTCTGAATAAGATTACTTATAAATTCTAATTGTGGTTTAGTTAATTCTTGAAAACTAATTACGTCAATCAATTCTTGCACAGTCATTTTTTCAATATTTTCTTCTTTGAAAACAAATTCCTTCTCTAATGGTATTTTGCTTAAATCAACTTTTTCAAGCTCTGATTCTGGCTCAATCTTATAATGAAGAATATGATCTATTTGATCATTTCTACCAATTTGTGCTGACCAAGATTTATTTACTGCATCTATTATCTCAAGTGCCTTTTTTCTTTCTGTATTAAATATTTCAATAGCTCTATTATATATACCCGCTCTAACCCTTTGTGGTAATCTTCCATTTCCAGTAAGAGCATTAAGCAATTGTGCCTTTAATGTGTCTGGTATAGATCCAGAGTTTGCTACTGCACTTACTTCGCCTTCTCTTGCCACACTACCTGGATCAATCATCTTAGCGTAACCAACTGCCAAAGAGTAATCACCAATTGGGTCACGATTATTATAAAACTGTATAATTTTAAGATAACCCGGTTGTATATCTTGCCTAAAATCTTTGGTTTGATCCATAATTGTTTTTCTAAAATCTTTAGCTTGNGAGTGTTGTGCTTTTGTCAATCTCATAAGGTTTGGCTTTGTAGATACAATACTTCCATCATCATTTTCTGTTTCTGTATCTACATTTTCGTTATTATCTATTTTGTTTTCATTCTGAACATCTTTAAACAAGCGACCATCATATATACCACCTACATAAACTTTATCACCAAAATCGTTTTCAGTAACTTTGCCAAAGTCTGGTTTATCTACAGAATATCCACCACCTTTGGCAGTTAGATTTAAGTATTCTGCACCACCTTCAATAACTTGCATAGTATTAGCACCAGCTTTTTTATTGTCAGGCATCTTGTATAATGTAACTACTTTAGGCTTTANTTTAGCTAGAGCTAAGTCTTTAGCATCTTGAGCAGACTTGAGTTGCATTGCGAGACTAACTGCACCAGCCTTTTGAGCTTGTTTAGTCTTTTTCTTAGTTTGCTCTTTTATTAGTGCTCTATTTAAATAGTCTTGTGCTAGAGATTGCCCAGCAGTCACTCCAGAGCTTAATACAGTTGCACCTGGTTTNCCTGCCGCAACACTCATATCAGTAAAAAACTTCAAAGCCATCCTACCTAAATTGATGTCTTTTTCTCTTGGCGTAGGCTCATCTATCTTATAAACATCTTCCATAATAGCCATAGCTGGTTGCATAAACTGACCTAAAGTTCCCATATTAGAAAAGTCAGTAGTAACATTTGTGCCTGACGCTCCAGATTGTAACGATTGTGCATTTAGTTTGCTGACTAAATCTTTATCTTTAGAATAATATTTAATCAAATCTTCCATACTTGTATTTTCGTCTGGTAGATGACCTAGTTGATGTGGCATTTATTAATTCCTACTTCTATTTCCAAGATAATAAGCACTTGCTAAAGACCCAAGTCCACCTATTGTTTGCCCATATATACTTGGTGACTGTGCATATTGCATACCTTGTTCTAGTCCTATAGTCCTAGTGTTATAAGGCACACCTTGTAATGCACCTAGAGCAAAATTAAGTTGTTCTTGTGGAAATGTTCTTTGCTCAAGGTAATCACCATACGCTAAATCTAAACCTCTTTGATCTAATTCTCTTGTTAGTCCTCCTGATGCCAATAAACTGGCTGCGGCTTGTTCTTGTAAACCTTGTGCTAGTGGTGCAAAATCTCGTAACTCTTGTGTCGCTCTAAGTCTACTTGCCTCATCTGTCTCAAAGTTTCTTCTCATAGCGTCATCTACTGCAAGTCTTGCCGCTCTTTCTTGATCAAACCTTTGTGCACCAAACTGCAAGGCATCTCTACCAGCTTGTGCTCTTAGATCACCAGCAAGTCTAGCACCTTCAGACATAGTTTCAGCCTCTCTCAAGCCTTGTCTAGCTCCACCAAAAGCACCCGCTCTAACTGCAGAGGCACTATCACCTATAAGGTTTCTATCTGTTTGTCTTTCTATTTCTCTTACTGCTGGATCTAAACTTGACTGATATATATCCATAAAAGGCTTTACTGCATCTGCTGAGAAAGCATCTCCAAGTAGCTCTTCGCTAGTTGCTCCTGTAAAACCTTGACCAAGTGTTCCAGCCATGTCAGAGGCACTATCTAGATAGCCTTGAAATGTGTCTGTTCCTTGCCTTAATAAATCTTGACCCGCTCTCTCGTCTGCAGTTAGTTTGCTTTGTTGAAATATTGGATTACCATCATCATCAGTTCCTAATTGTATACGATCACCTTGTGTGGTGANCTCATCTCCAAACGTAGCTATTCTGGGTCCTTCGTACTTTGGAAANTCTTGAGCGGCTATTTCAGCACTTTGTTCATAAAGTTGTCTACCCGCTGCCGAAACCCATTCCGGTATATCTGTACCACTTATGACTTTTTTGGGATCTGGTAAAGGTTCTGTTTGAACTGTGCAAAAACTGCCCATATTATATCTCCATATACGTTGATCCTATCTTTTTCATGCCTAATTTAGAGTAGAATTTGTCTTTACGATCTAAATCACCAGAAAAGATATGACCTAATCTTGTTTTTAGTTTAGCGTCTTTTGCTATTTTTATAAAGTCCATACATAAATTTTTTGCGAATCGTGACTTTCTATGCTCTGGGTAAACATAAAACCATAGATCTGATAAGTGACTTTCATCTGTCCACCAATCAGTAGTGACCAACCCACCTATAGATCCTACGATTTTTTTATCCTCAACTGCTACCAAAACTACACCCTTGTGCAATAATTCGTTTATTCTTTCAATCAGTTTATGGGTGTTTATCTTAGGCACTTCTACTTCTGTTTGTTTATGCATTTCATTCAGCATAAATATTAAAGCAGAAATGTCTAAGACATTCGCTCTCCTAATCATTACATACTGCCTAAAGCACCCATGTCTTTTGGCATATCATCATCATCTTCTTTATCCATCATCATTTCTTGATCTTCTGGCATAGCATCACCAACACCACCTTGTTCAACTGCCTCAATCAAGTCTTTTAGCTCTGGAAGTAACTTTATGAGCACTTGTGCTATGTCAGGTGTTATAGCCTTATCAAGCATTTGTAATTCTTCAGGTGTCATCTCCATAAGCCTTGACATAAGTATAGATGCAACAGTCTTTGATGATCCCATAATCTTTTGTCTTGCATCTTCTTGTGCACCCATTTGCATTTGACTTTCCATTGGTGGGTTGTCACCCATCATGTTCATTTCTTCAGCCATATTTAAATCTCCTTCGTTTTATATAATATTGACCAATCTGTTTCTTTGCAGAATAAGCCTACAGTCCAACAAATTGGCTCTAGGATCTTTCTATATACCTTACCTAAGTAGTCTGGCTTATCTCTTTCGCCATAGATATATGCTATTTCGTTTGCTCTGTGTCCAGCTATATGTGCCCATAAATTTACAAATCTACCTTTTCTCATTTGCTTTACCATCCATACTGCCCATACATGATAGCCTGATACATGAGTTGGGGTGAGGTAATCTCTAGTAAACTTATAGTCTAAAATCACTTGCTTACGATCCATTATACCTTGTCTCATAAGCTCATTACATATAACTCTACCTACAAAACCACCGACCACACCACCAATTATAGTGGAGAAGGGTGCTAGTGGTGTGGCGGCTAGTAATGCAGTCGTTGCATATTGTATTAACCCAGCATCTGCGGCTGACTTTGCCGCCTCATCTACATCTTGTCCAGAGGCTACTCTAGCTACAAAGTTAACTCCAGCACCAACACCTGATGCAGTAACATTTTGTGCTCCAACATCTGTGTATGGGTTTAATCTATCTGTTACGTTACCTAACCTTGATGTTTCTGTCACAATTGTGGTTGGAGCTAAAGCTCTTTGGTCTGGTCTGGGCCCGAGATTGCTCGTTACTGCATCTTCAAATCTATCTGTAGGTACAAAAACATCGCCTCTTTCAAGTAATGTTCCAGTTTCTAACCCTCTATCATATTGTGCTAAGTTTCCAGTAGCCTTTGCCACACCTCTACTTGATAGCTCTGGAACATAATTATCTGCAAGTCCACTAGCTTTAAGTACATCTTTAGTTTTATCTCCAAGCTCACTAAATCTTGCTAAGTTTGCCGCCTCTACACCAGTTGTTCGCCCAGTTTTGAGTATACCACTTGTGATCCTATCTAGCGTATCACCACTAGCATATGGACTTGTTAATTCACTACCAATACTAGTACCAAGAGACATACCTAATTGTCCAGCAGATCCTTGTAATGCTCTTTGTGCCATGATTTCTTGTGCTGATAAATATCCAGGTGGTAGCTGACCAAANTTNTTATACTTTTCCATCATGCTTTCATCGTAGTCATCACCAGGTGTATATGTTCTNTCACCAGTCTTNATCTTCTTTGCCCATTCAAATACTGGCATAGCCTCTGTACCATAGAGTGCTTGTATTTCTTGATCTGACATTTCTGGGCGAAAACTTTTAGTTTGGAAAACATCATAGACTATTGGTGCTTTATTAGCAGTATCGTCTGTAAATGCTACTGCATTATCTGCCATAAGTGGATCATCATCTATATTCAATATATCTGCAAAAACACCAAATTCATTGTCTTGTTCAGCCATTTATGTCTCCTTATGTAATTTCTAAAAAACTACCTATTACATGAAGTCTATCTGCATCCGCTGCCGTTACCTTCAATATTTCACCCTCCATAACAACTAACGCCTCTGTTAGTAACTCCTCAGTCGTNTTTGCACCTATGCTCTTTACATTATATACACTAAAAACTGCACTTGCACTATCTGTAATTGTTACNGTTATTGTNCTACCACTACTTTGATCATTTGAAACTAGTAAAGATTTGAATACTGCAGTAGTCGCAGAAGGTGCAGTATAAAGCGTTGTAACGCTATTTGTAGATAGATCTAGCTTTGCATTTTTAAAATTATTAGCCAAAGAAAAACCCCTTTGCAGTTGCTTGATCTTCTGATTCTGTGTTTATACTACTGTTACCTTGCTCGTTCTGTCTTTGTTGTAATTCAAGCGTTTGCACCAATAATCTTGCCCAACTTGGGTAGTTTTCTATTGTAGTAGGTTGAGGTAGCCTAATCATCTCATGCCATCCTTCCTAGCGTTTATTCTAAAATCGCCTAGCAACCAACTGTCATTTACACCATTACTAGAATATTTTACTGACATTTGTCTGCCTTTTGCTCTAACGCTTATTTTTTCTGTTTCTGTAAGTACTGTAAATGTACCTTTATTTATCTCTGGAGCATTTGGGTATTTTCTAGTTTTAAGTTCTAGAAACAAGTTAGTATTAGATCCCATAGTTGCATCTGGAACAATTTTATCTACTAAAAATAGTTCTTCTCCAGCAGTACTTAGCTCAATATCACCTGTCTCTATATGGCAATTCATCGCAGTACCATTATCACTTGTGCCTGTTTCGTGCTTATATAGCCTTCCATCTTTATCAAATGCAAAAGGCACTTGTCTAAAACCAGTTGCATCATGCCATATATTTCTTTGCAGTTCGCCTATAGACCAAGCTCCATCTTGATAGTTGTATGTAACATAACTATCAGGCTCTGGATTTGTGTTTCCATTATTTGTACTTACATAAAACCATGTAATCTCATTAAATTTTTTGTTGTGTCCTACATAGGTTTTATCAACGTATTGTCTAGCCAATCTGTCAAAAACAAAGTATTGAACAGAACATGGTAGCTCTTTTACTGTGCCATCGTATGCAAAGAAATTACTTTTACCCATCCAAAATACGTTGCCATCCACATTTATAGTTCCATGCAAAGCCTCTGCTCCACAATTGACTGCTAATAATCTAAATGAAAATGTAAAGGGCGGCCCGACAAAGCTCATACCATAAGCCGCCTCATCTGTTTGTATAAACATTTCATCTCTAGTTGGGGTCATACAAACTATTCTTGTGCCTATCTCAAGNCTTTGATCGCCTGATGTATTTGTTGATGTAGGTGTAAATACTGCTGGGTCTTCTTGATCTGAAAATCTAATCAACATTGGGTCAATTGTACCACCACCTATAGGTGTACATCCACCAACTATTAAATGTCTGTCTGGAAAGGTTACTGCTACAGNATTGACTTCTGTAGGCACACCAGTCGCACCAGCAAGTGTAGATACATCAACTGCTCTTGCACTTTCGTTTGCGGCTGAAGTATCCCAATAATATAAACGACCACCTCTATTATTAGCGATCATATCTTCACCCCAATTGACAAGTGACCAATTAGTAGCAAGTAAGTTGCCTTGTGCTGACGCTATATCTCTTGGTGTACCCCATGTATCTTCACTCCATCCATCCACACCAAAACCAAGTGCTGGTATGGTGCTTTCTTGACCCATGCCATTGGATGCACCAATCAAATACTGTATATCTATTGTAGTTCCACCACCAGTTGTAGTGGCGTTTGCAGTAGTTGGAGATACAAAACTATAAGTATTACCATCTATTTTTGTGACTTGATAGCCTTCTAATCTATCTAAAACAGTATTAGTTATATTACCTATAGTTGTACTATCTTTTATGACAATAAAATCTCCAGTTTCTGCTCCATGACCAGTATCTGTAACAGTAACAACTGCACTTCCATTTGTTATAGATAGTGGATTTGTCATATTTGATGTTGTTTTTCTTAATGGCGTTATGTCATGAAATGTGCCATTAGCTAAGTTGTAGAGATGATTATGAGTGCCAATACCCATTCTATCAATACTATCTGAAGATGATCTCCACGCTAATAAATGCTTTGGCTTACCAACTATCAATGCATTTGTATTTGGATCAGCAACAAACGTATAGTTCTCTTGTAACCAACCACCAATTTTTTCTGGAAATCCATTTCTAAACCTTACCAAGTTACCATCCACATAAAACCCAGCCTGTCCAGATGCATACTCTGTTATGTCTTTTACTATGCCTGGCTTGAATTTTAATGGTACTAATGGCATTACGCTACATTCCTCATTCTCTCACAAAGTCTTTCTGCTCTGTTTGGTACTTGTCTTGCCCAGAGCGAATCTTCCATCTGAATTGCCGCCTCAATCCAGTTGGCATCCATAACTGCCTCATACATTTTCTTAAATTGACTTAATCTTGGTCTACCCATATTGAACATCATATTACATATGATCCTTTGTACTTCTTCTGGAAGATCGTCAAAGTGTTCATAGAGCTTTCTGCACTCTTCTATTGTTATATCTAAATCTTCAGCAAACAATTCGTTTACTCTTTCAACAGAAACTGGATCTCCTACCTCTAGTTCGTTCTCTGGATCTGTAGCTCTACACAAATGCCCTACGCCGCAAGTCTTATATCCAAGATGATCATTATACACCTCATAGATAATGCCCTCATCGGCTTTTATTTCTTCTTTTAGTTTTTCTATGTCCATGTTATTTGTTTCATAAAGTTACAGTTTATCAAAATTCTTCTCTTATGCTTTGTTGGCGAGTGCCCTGAATGCATCAACTCTCCATCAAATATAACCAACCTATTTGGCTTTGGCGATACTCTTTCTTTTATCTCACAATCTTTATTATATTCATTTTTTTGGACATTGTAAAATACAGTATCACCATCTGTTTCATTTATATAAAAAACACACGCTTTATGTGGGAACGTATAATCTTGATGTGCCTCATGTAAAAATGGTTCTTTAGTCCATGTAACCATGTCTGCTCTAGCTCTTAATATTTTATCACAACCAATTTTATCTTGTATTTGTAATAATAATGGCTTTACTAAGTATCCTACTGGCGATTCTACTTGCCCTTCATCTTTGTAAAACCAATGATCAAACCCATAATTTTGCATATTGTCTAAATTATCTTTGTTTGCCCAAGTTAGGTTTTTTTTATAAAGCCAAAGAAAACTTTCACTTTCTATGATTTCTTGTAACTCTTTGAAATAAGATTTGTTTAAAAAATCGTCTATAACTTCACAAATCATTTTTTCATGTTCTCTCTTGCTACGCCTTTTGACTTTTCAAAACTTCTCATGCCACCAAGACCGAGTAATGAAAGGGTTAACGTCATAAGTTCACCCGTATTAAGCTCTGGAAGTAAAACCTCAGGCAGCCAGATTGCAGTTGCCCACTCTGCTATTGGCATAATAAAAAACTGTGTAAGTAAACCTAANGCACATATCCACATNATNGCTGGNCGNGCNCCAGCNACAAATAANCTAGGNTGTTTNGCTTGTTGTGTGTTTGCCTCTATNTGACCTTTTGCNAGTTCCTGNGCGTGTTTATCAGCCAACGTAGCTAAGTCGTGTGCCAACTTATTCTTTTGATCTTTGTCCTCAATAAACTTGCCTACTAAGGTACTGACTGGCCCGATTAGTGCTTGTATCATTTTATCCTCCTAAAAATAATTTATATTTATGTTCATTCTGACTTTATCATTTGTGCAAGTAGTAGAGGAGTGCTCTTTGCTTGAATCAAATAATAACAATCTATTTGCAACGCTATCTACTCTAGTTCCATCGTCTAAAACAGTACAACCATCACAAGTATTGATGCTAAACAAAGCACCCTTATGCTTGTATGGGAAGTCAACATGACTACTATGCTGAATAATTTTCTTTGTGCTTGGGTATAAATTGGCTTTCACTCTCATTAATGCTTTCATTTTAAGTGCATTTAATAATGGTACTACAATGTCAAAACTTGGTGAGCATGGCATACTTTCAGAATATAACAAATGGAAGAAATAATAATATGAATTATTAGTTTTCCCATTATCTTCAGGTGTTGCCACACTATCTAAGTAGAACCAGGGCATATCTTTGTTCATTGCATCATTTAAATTATTAAATTCATCCTTTGGTAAAAAATTATCTATAATCTCATATTCAGCCATACATACTTCCCCGTTTCGTATTTTAATCTGCCTGGTGGCAGTTCTTTACATCTGTATCTAGTGGGTTTCCATAGTGGATAGTATTTGTGTACTTGTCTGCTAATATCCAAAACTCTATCTTTACAAGCACTTTCAGTCTCATACGGGCCCAGTTGATCCTCTAATACTTGGCAGTCGTTAGGGAAACCAATCATACAAATGGTTACTAACGCCTTAAACATCACTTCTTATTCATAAAAGCAGATGCACCCATATATGCACCCACAATACCAGCGCCGCTGATATAAAAAAGATTACTGATATCCGCCAAAGCCTTAACTCTGTCAATATCAACAAAAAACATTGCACAAGTAAAAGCACCCATAGCAACCAAACTTGCAGTAGCCATACGTCTTTGTGCTCTCTGTTTTCGTAAATCATGCTCAAGTTTCTTTATTTCTGCTACATGACTAAGCTCGGCATCGGAAACTATACCATCTCCATCCTCGTCATATTCAGCATATATAGATTGTTTTTGTAGTTTTTTCTGTGTCATACAAAAGGCTCTCCACAAATCCAAGCGACTAAAGAATATCTAGTTCCATTTTTNATTGGTCTTACTCTATGCACCATATATGATGGAAAGATAATTACAGTTCCAACACCATTTGTCTCTACAGGTTTTTGGTGACCTAAAAACTCAAATTCACCACCCTCAAACTCATCATTTAGAATTATAGATACAGACAGTTTGCGAACTTTATTTGTGCTTGAAAGTCTAGTAAANCCATTGGTATCTGCATGATAATTAAAAAAACCACCTTTTTTATATCTAGTTATCTGCAGATCTTCTATTGAATCTGTTTGAAAATTCCAATCTGCAACAGAATTAGCATCGTTTACTAGACCATCTACCATTTGAAAAAACTTTTGTTTAGTGCACCACACTACATCAGATTGTCTAATTCTTCCAGATATTTCCTTAGTTTTCGCTACAGTCTCAGCACTTTCCCACTTGCCTTCTGTATAATCTAATATTTCTTGACATTGCTCTTTGGTCAAAGCATTTGGAAACGCTATATACTCTTTTGGAGCATACATAGGATTTTGTTGTTGTTTTATAGCCTCTAACATATTTTCCCCTTAGTTAGTCTTTGGAGAACGACAACGTACCTGGGTTTGTTACTGTTACTGTTGCATCTTGGTCTTGAACTTTTAGTTTGTTAGTTGATGCATCATATGTAATGTCACTAGCTACAGTAGCAACTTCTGCTCCAGATGTGTCAGCATCCGCCAAACTTGATATTGCTTTAGTTGAAGTTACTGAAGATCCAGAAACAGACCTTGTTACTGCAACAGTAGTTTGTAAACTCTCTGGCTGACCTTGTGTTGTTGTTTCTTCAAATGGTGTTGTGTTACTGCCATCATTTGCAGTAATTGTTATAGTAAAGTCACTTGTGTTTTCAGCAGTATCACTTGTAAATATCACTACTTTATGTGCAACACCACCAGGCGATTCATCTGCATCAGTACCAGTATCAAACTTAGACTGAAATGTACTGTTGCCATTTAGGGCGGCTTGTATTCTATCTCTGGCTGCCGATGCAGTCTCACCATCTGCAAAAGTACCACTAACACTAATAGTTCCATCTGCATTTGCTATAGAAAAGGTAGCTGGATTTTTTTGTGCAACCCCTTGTAATGTCCATGATTCGTTTGTGCTATTTGCAGTTATAAATGCAGTACTAGCTCCAGCATTTAATGTTCCAGTCGCAAAGTTGCCACCAGCACTAAGACCACCACCATTTACTGTAAATGGTCTGTTACTACCATTTTGCACTCTTGCTCTTCTGCCTGTTGTTGAAACTGTTGTGGTTGTATTATAGCCTGGATAGTATATTTGACCATTACCACCATTAGCACGACCAGCACCATAATGAGGATGGTTTCCAGTAAACATCAAGCCTCTAGGTGATTGTATATTTATACCTACACTTCCAGTACCCCAACCCGGTATACCAACTTGCCATGTTGCATTATAGTTACTTCTACTATTACACGCTCTGACTGATAAGTTACCACCAGCATAACTCACATTATAGTTAGTGCCCCCAGCCTCTGAAGTTGTTTTAAAACCAAGCGGCCCAGCTTGAAAGAACTGATTTCCTATAGTGCCAGTAAAATATGCAGAGGTAATACTACCACCCCAAGTTTTTGTGTTATTAGGTTTAGGATAGCCAGTATTGTAGGTAGCGTTGACAGTATAATTACCAGCTAAAACTGCACTAGATCTACCACCTCTTTGATAAACATTACCACTACCAGCACCCATATAAGCTCTGTCTATTGGTGCTGACATAGATGTGGCGTTTATAAAGTTAACTGTGATACCATTTGAATCTGATGGATCAGCCGCTACAGTTGTAGTCGTATTGTATGTATGACTGCTATCTACATCAATTGATAACCCTGATATGCCACCTACATTATTTGTGTCACCACTACCACTATTACTTATGCTTACATCTGTGCCACCAGCATTAAAATCATTACGAACACCAAATCTAACAACCTCATTTACTGGAGATTGTATAAGATTACTTGTGCCTGATACTGTAAATGTAGAAAAATCTTCAAATATTAATCTGACTGTACTGCCATCCAAAGAAAATAATTTTTTAACTCTTCGTGGTGTTGATCCATCTAGAGCAAAAAGTTTAGTTATTTGCCTTACTGTGCCAGAATCTAAACCAAATAATTTTGATGACATTGATCACTCCTAATATTGTCCTACAAATAAAGCACCATTTGTAAAATCTCCAGCAACTGGATCTCCAGCAGATACTTGCTCAATAACCACAATATGACCTAACTCTTGCTGAACGAATGCAGTTGATGCCACTTGTGTTGTGTTTGTATTTGCTCCAGCAGTTGGTGCAGTTGGTGTTCCAGTCATAGCCACACTACCCATGCTAACACCATTTGTTGCCTCAGAGACTGCGGCACTTGCTCCAGCACCATCAAAACTTAGTATCTTAGTTTCACCTGGTGCAATACTAATCGTAGCTCCAGACCCTTGTTTCATCACTATGTTTTGCGATCCACTTGTACCATTTTTTATTATTTTAACTATTTTAACGTCATTAGGTGCTAGTGTAATTGTGCATTGCTGACTTAATGTTCCAGTATATGTTAGGTAAAGAGATCTTGGTGTAGCAGACGCTCCATTNGATACTGTAGATGTGTGTGTAGCACTATCTGAAAGACCCTCGCTATTATTACCTAATGCCTCACCAATTAACTCTAGGTTAAGATTAGTAACTGTACCCCAAGTACCACTTGCATCACCAGTACCTAGTTCATTTAATCTTAAATTATTTATATATGTACTAGCCATTGATGTGCTCCTACTTAGTCTATTCTAACAATTGCTGAACCACCCGCAGCGGGGAAAACGATCCTAAATGTACCACTTGATACAGTAAAGTCTCCACCAAAGTTTAATACTGCGATTGCTTTATCACTATTAGTGCTATTATAAATCAAAGCACCTCTAGCAGTAAATGATGCACTTGTCCATGTTGGGTCATCTGCATCAAAGAATGCAGTTGTACCAGACGTTCCAACTGTTGTACTTGTTAATGTTACACCACCCGCTGAATACCCAGTACCACTTATTTCATTGGATGTTGAATATGCAGTTGTGGCGGCTCCTAAGTTCGCAGAACTTGTATAAAGAGCTATCTTTATAGTGTCTGACGCTAGATTGTGTCCTTCTTGCAAGATTTCAGACTTGAAAGAAGTTGCCATTGCTTGTGTTATTGCCATTGTTAAATACCTCCTTCGTATTCTGCTTGGTAATTACGTTGCATTTCTTGTTGAAACAATGCTATTGCCTCATCAAATTGTGCCTTATACAATGTTACACTATCTGTAGCCTTTAGAAAAGAGGAACTTTCTAGGAGACTAGCAGTTAGCAGAACTTGCTCGGCGTTATCACCTACCCAACTATTAGCGTTGGTTGTAGATAATCCTGTTTCTAAACCTACAAAATCTACCTCGTAACCAAGTGCGGCATTTGGTACTGGAGCTAATAATATTTTAATCCCAGAGGTTGTGGCAGTTCTTGTGGCGTACATAAATGGTGTACCTTGTGTCGTAGGACTAGGTGTATAATCTCTCAGATAGCTATCTATTCTGTGTTTTAAAAAGACAACATCGCCATTACTTTGTGTAACAGTAACTTGCCTTATCATTCTAGCTCCATCTACATCATACTCTTTTGTGCCTACACCAAGTGTGCCAGTTAGCTTTTTTCTAAAACAAGGTAAGTTAGGCAGTCTAGCAAAAATCATGCTTTCTGCTTGTGTTATAATTGTAGGTATAGAATTTTGAAATTCTGTACTATCATCTTCCATAAAATTTTGAATGTTATTTACTAAACTTGTGTAATTCATTTATTCACCCCAATCGCCTTCACTCCAAGCACCTTCACCAAAACCCGGATCAACTTGTACTACTGTAAATCCTGCCTCAAGACTTGCTCTTCCAGTTCCAGCTATTCCAGTTGGATTAACATCTTGATTTATTGTTGCACTTCCTATAGCTCCAGTACCTTCAACTCCAGTTACGTTTAGATTACCTTGTACAATAAAGTTTCCNGTTGCTCCAGTTCCAGCAACTCCATCATCTAAGATCGGCCCTTTGAATATGTCAAGAGTTACAGTACCAGTTGCACCAACACCCACAATCTCTGGATCACCACCCCAAGTTCCATAACTCCACTCTTGTTCACCAAAGCCAGTATTATTAGCCTCTCTTATTTCTGATTCTGCTACTTCAGATCCTACTCCTGCAGTTCCTGCGGCACCTACACCTTGTACAGTTAGGTTGAGTGTTGCATCTCCACTTTCACCAAATGTTCCTAGAGCACCAGTTCCAGCAACGCCATTTGCATTTATGTTACTGTTATTATCTACAGTACCAGTTGCACCTGTTCCATTTACACCAGTTCCTATTACATCAGTTTGTGGTGCTGAAGTACCAATTCCACTTGATCCTTCTACGCCACCATTTGGTAACTCAAATATTCTATCGTGATTGATTGCCTCAGTTCCAATAGCACCTGATGCATTAACACCACTAACAACTGCTCCAGTTTGTGCAGTACCAATAGCTCCAACTCCAGCAAGTCCAGTTGGGGATGTAGAAATTTCATCTTGTGGTGTTACTGTACCTATGTTTCCAGTAGCCTCTACACCACTTACATCAAAACCAGCGGCNGCCGTTCCTATTGCTCCAGTNCCAGCAAGTCCAGTAACTGTTTCGCTAGTTTCAAGTTGCACAAAGCCAATAGCACCTTGACCTTTTATACCTACACCTTGTTGTGATCTTAAAAGTCTAGACTGAAATGGATTTGCAGTAAAAGCTAATATAATCTCAACATTTTCTACGTCTGTGTCTGGTCTTGGGTTTCTAAGAGCAGTAGCATCCACAACATTTTGTGCGGGAGTTAGTTGAGGATGCTTTGGGTCATATTCTGATGGCTCTACTCTAAGGTTATTCCAAGTAGTTTTTAGTTGGGTATAGGGTACTTTTGCACCACTAATATCACTTATGGCTACTGATTTTTTACCTTGAGCGAACTTTGTTGCCATTACCTTAAATTAAGCCCTGTTGGTTGTAGCTTTAACGACACACCATCATTATCATTTGATGATGCATACTCAAAAGCCTCATTGTAAATTTGTTTTAGCAATGGATATTTATCAGGTGCAAACTTTACAGATAACTTACTAGCCAATCCAGCACATATACACTCTGACCATGTGTAAGGTATATCTGTATCTTGATTTGACAATGTTATGTCATCTAACTGTGTCATTGCCCAATAGTTAAGTTTGTATGTACCAATATCAGGTGTCTGCCATACATATATCTTTGCTATGTTATTAGAGCCAGTTTGCCTACCTTTATCTAGCATATATTGGTTTGGTTTTCCAGTACTAGATTTGTTAGGTATCTGATTATATTCAGAAATTGTAACTCTATTAAGTATTGTATCTGTTCTAGTAGAATCTGCACTATTGTAGATTACTACATCTAAGAAATCTAATATACCTGCGGGTAAATTGTAATTGTTTGTTCCTGCAGATAAATTAAGAGTGTTTTGGGTAACTGCCCAATAATTAATTCCACGATTTGCCCATTCTGAAAAGAGTAAGTTCAAACTTCTACGAGCAGATATGGCTTGATCTCCAGTTCTCGTCTGAATATCAAGACCACATCTCTCATAAGCCTCTGTAATTATCTCTTCAACATTTGGTCTAAATGCGACTGTTCCAGATGTTGCCATTTACTGCACCTTATAGTTTTTCTTTAATCTCATAACTATTTGGTAAGAATCATTAGCCGCGGCTCCAACAGTAGTAAATAAAACATCTCCAGTAGGATTTACTAGTGATGCAGTATTACCCATACCTTCACCATGTGCAGTACAGTAATAAAACAAGTCTGGGGTATCTGCAGTTGTGACAATGGTTGTCTTTGCTCCAGCTTGACCTAATACTCCAGTAGTTGTAACTCCAGTAGTATAAGCCGCACCTCCAGCACCTTGTTTAAAAGCTATTTGGTGACCAACATTTGTACTATCTGACTGATCAAATACATAGGTGTGATTTTTTAACAAGTTGATTGCTGGGTTTGTAACACCACCTAAAGCAAACTTGTTACCACCACTATTTACAACTGTAACTGCATAAGTGCGAGTTGCCTCTGTAAGTTGTGTGGTTGAAGGTAAACCACCTACTTTTGAAAAATCAAAATATCCACTTTGATCTTCAGTAAGATTTAACATTATTGGATCTTGTGTATCACCATCTTTTAAAACTTTAATCTGCATCCCAGCTACATTGAAGTTACAATCCAAAATTCTAACTCCAGTACATGGATCGCCATTAGAGTTTGCTTGTAAACTAGATACATCTATTTTAGTTACTGCTGATTCGTTACCAGTATCTACATATTGATAATTAAATTGGTAAACCACTTCTCTGACATTTTCAGAAAGTATCTTGGATGAAACTATATCAGCCATTGTAACCTCCTATTAAGCGTCAGCGAATGGTGTTGCTACTGAACCAGATCCTATTAAAACGCCTTGAACTAAATACTCTGCAGTTGCTAAAGCAGTAATCTCTACATATGAGCCTACTTTACCACCCTTAGTGCCATTGTTCATGTCAATAACATCATTGGTTGCACCAGGTAAAAATGATTTCTTAGCACCATCATCTACTGCCACCATTATTGATCCAACGTACTTATCTGTACCATCTGTTTGAATTTTACCTGTCATATTAGTGCCAATAAAAAATGTGTACTTAGCACCTATTTCACCACTTTTGATAGATGGTAAAGTCATAACACCATCAGCATCATTGATCTCCATAATTCTTCCAGCGTGATCATTGAATGTGAGTGTAGTGTTTGCAGTTAATTCTACTCTATTATTTGCTCCAGCTTGTATAAATCCATTATTGGATACTACTGGACCCGAAAAGGTTGATTTAGCCATGTTAATTCTCCTTGTCTTGGCTACTGTCTGCTTTCGCAGTCAAGGTTAATTAAAAGAGAGGGTTTCCCCTCTCTTCATACTAGGTTATTAAGCGGCACCTTCTGAACCAAAAATTCCACGCCAATCTGTGAAACCAAAAGAATATCTTTCTCTCACTTTATAACGTACATTTCCAGTCTCAAAGTCACCTTCCATGCCCTTCTTCATAGGACTTCTTTGGAACATCTTTAAGCCATCTGGCACATCTGTCTTGATGAAGAACTGATCTGAATCAGTTAATCTTCTCATTACATGATAGCCTTGAGGTAAATAACCTCCAGATCTGATAGCATTGATATCATTATCTGAAGTACCAGTTCTCAACTGACTTTCTAGTAATCTTTCAGCTACGAAAGTGTATGCAGTAGGAATAATTAACATTGTTCCTTGTGCGGCGATCCTAAGACCACGATCATCTTTCATATCAGCGATTTGTATCAGAATGCTCTCTAAAGATGTCTCTGATAAATCCGCTGCCGTTGCCAAAGTNTTACTTTGATTTCCAGCTTGTGCAGTTGGGTGTGCAGTACTTAATAATGCCGCACCATCACCACCAGCATATACACCAGCAGTTGTAGCATTATTTAATACAGTTGCGGCTTTGATCTCTTTGGTTGTTGCCATAGATCTTGCTAAAGCCTTAGTGTATCTTGAGGCAATTGATCCATAAAGACCATCTTCCTCTGCCTCTTCAGTAATTGAGAAGGCTAACGCTACTGTTTCATGTTGATATCTAGCAGTCCATTGCTGGGATGCACTATCATAGCTTACTCCACCACCTTCTTCTTTCGTAGGTGCGGCTCCAAACCCTGTTAGTAATACATCCTCTTCAAAGGCTTTTTGTGATGTGTTTGCATCAAAAACTGCCTCATACTCTGGTGGATAACTGTCATACTCTAGCCCGAACAAGGTGTTTAAACCTGGCTCAAGCATCTTTGCAAATTGTGCTCTATTCATTGCCATTGTCTAAATCTCCCTTATATTCCAGCAGTCGCTTTGAGGAGATGCTCATTTATAAGCACTTCCATAACTGCATTAGTTCCAAAAGCATTATCAGGGGCATCGTAAAGTCCTAAGATCTTACAAGTCGCAGTACCATTACTCATTGTACCTGATAGCTCAAAGCCAGACTGTCCAGTACTTGTAGAACCAGCTCCAGCAACAATATCACAACAATTCATGATATTTGTTTGAGCGGGTGAACCAGCAGATTGTGCTTTAAATACTGTATATGGATCGTCATATACATATGCTTTAATGTCTGTCGCAACTGTGCCCGACGGCCAGTATTGAGAATAAACATAAGATCCATCTTGAGCGGTGTAAGATACTCCGGCAAACACGCCTATATTATTAGTTTCAGTTGCTGAATGAGGTGTAATAACACCATCTGCAGTTACGATAACCACATCACCTGTGAAGATGTTTTCAGCTAATCCTGATGTAATCGTATAAACATTTGCTCTTGAGTAACCATTACCACTAAGATGACGAGTTGGCATTAAGCCAAAAGCGGCGTCTACATTTGCCATTTTTCACTCCTTAGTAAAAGTTAATCATCCATAGCAGACAATTGNCTGCCACCACTAACTGAACTCTTTCTCTCTTGATAGATTTTGTGTCCAGTCTTTTGCCCTAAAGCATCAAGGTCATTAGCCAAAGATTGGTTTTGCTCATTGCTCTTGCCCGCATAATAGTCTCTCATCTGCCGATGTTTCTCAATTGGCATTTCGCATAGCAACATTCCTTCAATGCCTATACAACCTTCCCATTGTCCATGATTAATAGTCGGAAACAACTGATTCTTCACAGTACTCGCAGGTCTAGCTGACCACCCTTCTCGCATACGTTTGTATACGTTATCGGGGGTTTCCTTTCCCTGTATTGACGTAGCTACCCATCTTTGNACATACCCAGGTCTTGGACTTGGAGCATCTAACAATGCTGGGGGTGTCCATGNNGTTTGAGGTCTACTCTCNNCATCACGAACATTTTCTCTAATTTCTTGTGCTCTTACATTTCTCTGCTCAGTCATATCTATCTCCCTTGACTTCTTTGTATTTCAGCGGCGTATTTTTTCAAACTCGCCTCATCATTAATTCCAAGTTCTCTAGCCATCCTAAGTTGATCCTGTGTCATTCGCACTCTATTACCTTTGTAAGAAGAGCCACCGGCAGAAGGTGTTACTATATTACTGCTCTTTCCCTTCTTCTTACTTTCAGCAACATCATTTGTAGATACTAACTCTGGGAAAACCTTTTGTAAACGACTATTTAAATTATCGTAATACTCTTGGGTGTTCTTATCAAAGCCTTCAATGTCCAACTGAACATCAATTGCTCTGGCTGCCGCACTTTCTTTCTCATATCCTTTTGCATTAAACCATGAGTTTTCTTGCCACCATTTATTTGCTAAAGCTGGTGTATCATCTCTCTTGGCTTGTTGTCTTTGAGGTTGAGTTTGTGTTTGAGTGGGTGTTTGTTGTCTCAAGTTATTTTGCAACTGACCAACTCTAATCGTAGCTCTCATATCAGCTAACTGATCTGTGAACTCCAATTGTGCATCTGTGTCACCCTCTTCAATAGCTTTTGCCAACGCTTGTTTAGTTTCATTGTAGCGTTTTTGGAAATCATTTTGAGCAAATTGCTGATCTCTTTGTTGGGTTTGTTGCTCAAGTCTTTCCAATCGTTTTCTAAGCTCTGCATTGCTTTCTTGCAGATCTTTTGTTTGTTGCTCTGCCTCATACCTTTGCCTGGTAAGTCTATCAATTTTTCTTTTGACGTTGGCACTATATTTGTCTTTTTGTTCTTGTATTTCTTCTTGTGTTGGTTCTTCTTTTTTTGCCTCAGTTGGTTCTTCTTTTTTTTCTTCAGTAATCTCAATTTCAAAATTGTCCTCACTAGCCTTACGCTTAGTTTCAGCAATTTCTTTTTCTATTTCTTCAATTACTGGGTTTGGGTCTTGTTCTTGCATAATGTCTACTCCTTATAAATATGCAGTTACTTCTACGTCTTTTGGTAAGATAGATGTTATCTCGTCATCATTAAGTAAAAGAAACCTAACACCATTGACTATTAGCTTTTGCCCAGCGTACTTTCCATAAGTCACCTTATCGCCTTTCTTTGGCTTGTTGGATATCTTCCAACTATCTCCAGTTCCTCTTTCTCTGTATGCAAGTTCACCAATAGACACAACTTCACCATGAGCAGTTAAATACGCCTCATTTTCTTTTGCTTTTGTAGGCAGTATGATGCCACTTTTAGTTGTTTGCTTGATTTGGTTTGGTTGGATAAGAATTTTCCAACCCATAGGAATAGGCAGTTGATGCTCTGCACAAGTGCCCTTTGTTTCTTCGTCAGTATATATTTTGGCTATGCCATCATGTTGATGAGACATGGTTAATCCTCTTCATCTATTTTGGTTAATGTTTCGTCAATAATAACACAAGCCTCTTCCAAGCCCTGTGCAATACCAACGTCTTTTTGATATGAATGAAAGTCTGTTTCTCTACCTTCAATCATCTTCTCAGCTATCGCTGATCTCTGCTCCCTCAACTTTTGTTTGATCCTCTTCAGAAGTTCTACTGTGTTCATTCTTTATCTCTGCTTTCCCTGACATAGATACACCAGTTACGTTAATTTCTACGACTTCCTCGTCTTTATTAGTATTTTCCATACTTTTTAACCTTTTTTGTTTTTGTCTTCTTTTTAGTTTTTTTCTTAGCCACACTTGATTTATTGCCATGTTTCATAACTTTACCTCCTTTTAGTAATTTTGAAAAATTAGCTCTTAACATGACTAATATAGTAACTAATTCTAAAAAAAACACAAATAATTAAAATAAACCTTATTTAAGGGTTGACTTTTGTATGTACAAATATTATATTAGATACATAACGAACAAAACAATTAGGAGAAACGAATGAAAGTTAAGGATAAAAAGTCAAAAGTTCACTCAACTAGTAGAGGTTGGGAAAAAGCTCTCAAGAAAAGAGGTAATAAAAAGCAAAGACAATTTGATAAAAAACTTTCAAACGGAGGATATTAATATGGAAGAAGTACAAGCACTAAATCATATAACTAATTTAATAGAAGAAAAAGGTGTAGATAAGTGCACACCTAAAACTCAAGAGGCATATGAGATTTTAAAAGAATTAGCACATAAATTAGAAACTGAATTTGTAATCTACAGACCATAAGAAAGGGGAAATAATTATGAGATATTTAGAAGTAGAAAGCATTTATGACAAAAATGGTGACAACATTGTCAATAGAAAAAGTGAGCACCAAGAGTTGACTTTTAACGTCAATCACAACAGAGGAACTGCAAAATGTTACCTTATGGAAGATCAAAAAGAAGAAAGGATCTTCATATTATCAACTGGTGCTTGTATTAAATCTCACTATACTGATGCAGATCGTGCAGAGGGTGAGAGACTTTCTAAAGTTTTACCACTTAATCATGGTGACATAGTTCAAATCATAGGTAGATTAGGTAAGAAATATAAAGTTCATGTAAATGGTAATTATTCAGATTTAGGTGAATTACTACCTATCTAAGTCAAATTAGCTTGAGTGCTAGGCATATTGCCTAGTGCTCCTATTTGCTCTTGTAATCCTAGAGCAGTACCACCACCCACAGTAAACAAAGACAAACCTTTCAGTATTTTATCTTTAAGTTCTGGAGTTATTGTGATTGTTACTGATTCTTGTAACTGTGTACTATTTCTAACTTCTGCATTATTTTCAGCCGCCTCTCTTGAGGTAAAAGATGCAACTGGCATTTTAAATTCGTTTCCTTCCTCTCTAACCATGAAAATTGGATCAAACATATCTTGAGTTGCCTCTTCTGTGACTATATATTTTTTGTCTGGTTTTATTTCTACTTTTCTTCTGCTGACATTTGCCTTTCCAGCAACCTTTTCAGCCATTTTAGGTATCATAACATCATAATGTTGATACAAGCCATCGTTACCCCATCTGTCCACTTGAACTTGCCCTGGCGAGAAGGAAACGCTATCATGACCCTCTTTTACTGCTCTTTGCAACAATCTCTTAATACCAGCCTTTGTCCAATCCTCTGTTTTTTCTACAAGATCGCCACCTGGTATATTACTTCTCATTAAGTTGCCAGTCTCAGTAATGTTGTTTCTAAGCTCATCAGCATAACCCGCAAATGTATCCAAGTCATCAAATCTGTTGCCTAAATAATATCTATTGTATGAAATATCTTGAAGAGAAGATCGTAAAAGATTTAATTTTTGTTCTTCTGGCAATAGTTCATAATTGATGCCTTTTGGCATTGTGTCTAAATTTTGTAAAGCTAAAGCATTAACATTTCTCATAAGGTTATATGTACCAACCTCACCTTTTAATGGATAATTTGGATCACTTAATAGCTCTATGTATTCTGATAATTTAAGTGTTTTGTATTCGTTTGGCATCCTACTTTTTTCATAATCGTAAACTATATCTGGAACTGTTGCTCCTTGATTGTATTTCTCTGCCATTAATAAAGATGTATCTTCTCTTAGTGGTACTCTTATTGGTGGTCTGTTTGGATTTTTAAGTTGATACAATAGCTCTTGCTCTGGTGCTTTTAACTTAATTTCTGTATTAGCAAAATTATCAAGTAACTCTTTGTTATACCCTTTCATTTTCTGTTCTAATTTGGCGTATGAACGACTACCTTCTCTAAATCCCTTTTTTCTNCCAGCTTGACCTCTATCTGATTGCATCTCTTCAACATATAAAGTTTTACTGCCATCATCTAAAGTTCTGTCTTTTGTTCTTATATGAACTATAGGGTTATAGTCTGGAAAGTGTGCATCTTGTTTAAAATCANATTTTACGCTGAACTCTCCTCTGGCAGCCAGTTCAGGATCAAATGACTGTCTACCTAATACAAACTCCCTATAGTTAGATCCACCTAATTGTGTCAAATCAGAAAACCTAGTATTTGTAGGTTCTAAATCTCCATTTCTAATAGCATAACTTTCTGTTTGTAGTATCGCCTCATTCTTGTTGCCTTTGCCCGCTATCTCGTTAAATCTCATATCATCAACATCGTCACCCATGTCCATAAGATTTATGGCTTGTTCAGACTGCTTTATATCGTTGATATCTTTGCCTTTTTTAAATGTTAAATAATATTCACCTTGAGGATCGTATGTAATTTTGTATCCAGTTTTAGTATCTTCTAATACTTCTGTGGGTATCATTTTTTCATATTCAGCCATTATTGCTGGGTCTTCTCGCAGAGCATCCTCACGAGTTCTTGTACCTACATTAAAGTCAATTTCATTTTTACTGAATTTTAAATATGAAGGTGGCGTATCTATTTTTTTAGTTATGTCTTCAAATATAAGATTAGAACCTTCTGTTATACCATCGCTCTGATATGTTTTTTCATATAACTGAAGTTTATTAGCTTTAATTGTGTCTTGTATTTCTTTCTTTGTTACTGTGTCACTTTTAAATAACTCTTCTAGCCCAGTATTAAATAACTCTGTTTCAGTTATACCTTGACCTTTGAAGTAATTATCAAAGTCTGCACCACTACCTTTATTTTGTTTCATTTTATTAGCTAATTCTTCTGATTTGTAGAAAAATCCAAACTCATCTAGCACTCTTGGGTTAACCATAGCTAGATTAGGTGATGCTCTTTTGGTGCTAGGTAACATCGTTGGTACTGTTTTATCGTCTAATATTGATGAGAATGCACCTATTTGTGGAGTTTCTTGATTAGGTCTTATTTTGTTTTTGAGTGAATCTGCAAAAGATTTTAATTTTTTCCCACCTCTTGTGGCTAAGAAACCAAATGGCAATACACTAGCTAAATCTAAGCCAATCATTGCACCACTCAACACTTGACCACCAACACTACCTTGTTCCCTAGCTCTCTTGAAGTTTTCTATTTCTTCCGGCAAATAGTAAACCAATGGTGCATATGGTGTGAAATCAAGAAGTCCAGTACTTTCTATTCCATCTGTTAGATCCGGTCTTCCTATCAAATCTCGTGCCAAGCTAGTTGCCTTCATAGGAGACATACCTAGTGTCTCAAATCCACTTATTAACTGATTAGTATCTTTTTCTCTTTGATTTAGTTGGAGTTCTTTAAAAGGTGCACCCTTTAATTCTTCTAACTTTGCTTGTGTATCCATATAAACTTTATCAGAATAATCTGTTTTTTCTTTCAGATAATCTGCTGGTCTAAAGTCTTTATATTTTGTAAATAGATTTTCAGCCATTTAAAACTTATACCTTAGNTTTGCACCTATAAATTTATCTTTNCCTAGCATTTGCCCATCTACTGGATCTACATAATATGGATTGATTCTAGCGTTTACATCTAAGTCTAAGTTTTCTGTAATAGGTGTGTTTAGGTATGCTTGTATTTGATCTACAGTCAAACCTCTACCTATTTTCATGCTCTCTGGAGCACCATACTTTTGTACCTCTTGGGGAAAGTCAACTTGNCCTAGCATATATTGACCACTTGCACCCANNCCAAANGATGTNGGNACNCCTTCTACCATTGANGGAGCTTGAAAGTTAAGTCCTATATCACCACTAGCTCTATTTATCTCTTCTNTNGCGTTTACAGTACCCTCTGGCAGCCGAATAGGTATAGGGTTGACCTTTTGCCCACCTTCTATGTTTATCGTTGGTGCTTTGGCTTTTATGCTTGATAAAAACTCTTTGATATCCATTATACTTGTCCACCACTTAGCTCTCTAGCCAAAATCTCTAGAGTTTCTTTGAAACTTTTGTCAAGTTTCTTTGCGGCTTGTGCAAACTTCTTTGGACTTACTTCTTCTGTAGACAAACCTTTTTTATTTAAAAATGTTTTTGCGGCTCTTATTTCAGCATTCGCTACTTTTTTTACTTTGGATCTAGCCATCTTTACTCCTCACCAAAATCAATTCCAATACGTCTAGGATTGAGCGGCCCGTCTACGTTCTCAGATCCTCTGAGGTATCTTATCTCAGCTTTGACAAAAGGTCTATCTGATAAATACGCCTCTGCCACTCTATGATTGCCCTCTGTTATAAAAGGCACACCATCTTCTCTTACATGAATTAATATTTTATCACCATCATCAATGTAACCCTTCTCAGCAATACTTTCTTGAAGTATTCGCATTCTGGGCCCGTCCATTCTGTATTTTTCTTCTCCAGCGGCACCTTTTATATTTATTAGCTCGTTTGGTGTAAATTTAATGTCATCTACAAAGCCAGTTACTCCACCAAAGTTACCTATCGGACCCGAGTTTGGAAATCTTTCCATAAACTCTTTATTTTCTCTAATTTTTCTTTGTACATACGTTTCGCCAGTTATTGCATCTAAAAAGGGTGGATTATCTATTCTAATCTTTGCACCTTTTCTTAGTTCGTTAGCTAAAGGCAATGCACCAAATATTTTTTTCACTATTTCCTTTTTCATTATGTGCCTTCTTCTAGTCCTGATAATGCACCAAAACCACCAAAAGCAGTATAACCTACTCCAGCGAGTATATCTCTAGAGTCAGCCTTTTTGGGATCAAATTTAGCAAATTGTGATCTAATATTCTTTGGATCAAATACTACATAGTCTTGTCTTGGTCTACCAGTATCTGTAGTACTTCTTGATATAAGAATACCATCGTGACCCTCAGATTGTAACTTTTCTCTGAATCCTTTACTGCCAATATCATCAGTCATAAATTTTTTACCACTTTGTAGTTGTTCTGTCATAAAATTTTCAAAATCTTCTTCAAAATCGCTATAAGAAAAATATTCTTTTGGATTTTCTAGCTTTAATTTGACTGGATACACTTGTGCTGAAGGATATTCACCATCCCCAGCAAAGTAACTTGCAACATCTGGATCTTCACTAAAATATATACCTACATCTTGTATGCTTGGTGTATCGCCTTCGTATTCACTTTTATCTAAAAACTCTTTTATAGGTGCACCTTCGTCTTCAACTAGAAACCTACGACCTTCTTTGTTATAAAATGGATTTATGGCTACCTCTTGCCTAGTTCCATGATAAGCATCTATATTAAATTTATCTTTGAAGGCATTTTTAGCCATTTTCTTCAATACACCCTTCATTATGTACCATCCTCTAACCCAGCAAGTGCACCCAAACCTATTGTAGTAGTTGCTGGTGGTATAATAGATGCATATATATTGCCTTCATCTACCTTCTTAGGATCAAATTGTGCAAACACACTTCTTACATTGCCCTTACCTGGATTAAATAAGCCAACTGTTCTTTGTCCAAATCTAGCAGTTTCGTTGGTTAAAAAGCCTTCAAAACCTAAATCTTTAATAGCTTTACTTATATCTGGCTCTTGTAGCTTGAATGCATCTCCAATCTTTGTATCCATGTCTAGTTCTTGACCTAGTTTTTTTTCTAACATATCTTGGTGTTCTTTGTTTTGGTAATCATAAACTTTATCAAGTTTCAGTTTTACTGGATATATTCTAGAGCTTTCTAGTGGCTTATAGTCCATAATACCACCTCTATCTATTGGCATTCCACCTCTCTTGGCAAAAGCCTCTGTATATATTGGGTTTTCAGTAAAAAAAGTTGTTGGTGGAGCGTCAGCATATTTTAGTTTGCCATCTGTACTAAATCCACCAAAGGTTGCTCTATTTTGTGCTTGTGGAACAAACTCCATAATATTTTTTTCTGGGCTACCATGATAAAATGTTTTGGGGTCAAAACCCATATCTATTAGTTCTTTTTCGCTTGGTAGATTGCCAAACTTTCTTAACTGATCTTCAGTAGGCATATTGTCTAAAACCTCACCAGCACCTTGATATGGTACTGCATCTACTGGTCTGCCTTGCCTTACTATCTTTCTAAATACGCCAAATGGGTTCATGTTACCAACCCTTCAATTCAAGTGGTAAGCCTAAGTGCCTTCTTCCATCATATTTATTTGTATCTTTAAATTTTCCATATAAGTCATTGTAATGTAGGAAAACTTGTGAATGATGATTGCCTTTGTATACATCTCTCCAATGTTCTAACTCATCTCCACGATATGCTATCAGATCTCCTGGATTTAGCTTTACTTCTTCATCATTTATATACATACCCCAGTTGTAATCTTCAGAAACATTTGAGTTATCAAAACCTAAACATAAAGTAGCAGATATTTCACAACTTTCTCTATCTTTGTGCTTTTCTAGTTCTGATCCATTGTTATATATTCTGTGATATGAATATGTAGGTACAAGCGTTAAGCCAGTCACTAACTCCATTTTAGTCTTACAATCGTCTAATAATGTCTCCATTGCAAAGTCTGAATATGCAGAAAAGCTACCTAATGCTTGTGGATCTTCAAAACTACCACAAAAAGAGTTTTTGCTTATAAATGCAGTTTCACCCATAACAGTAACTGCTTGTTTTTTTAAAAGCGTATATTTGTAAAGAAAGTTGGCTAAATTTGTAGGTATAAAATTCCTTACAACTACATATTTATCTTGTTTAAAGGTATCTTGGTGATTAGTGAATTGCATTCCATCCATATTACCACGCCTTACATGACCAATACCTAGCCTTAGTCTTCGGGCCGGGATTTTCACAGTTATGTCTTGCTCTAAAGTTTTTTCTTCTACCCTTTTGATTTTTCTTGATTTTCATGTTTGGATCACCAAAAGTAACACGCTTTACTCTATCTCCATCTGTAACAAATACTACAGACTTCTTTTTACCATAAGACGTTTCACCTTTTCTGATTCGTCTAGGTTTATTTAGTGTAACTTTTTTGCCCTTGTAGGTAGCCATTACTTGCCCTTGTGTACCTTTTGCACTTCAAATGTTGCCTTTTTACTTGCACCTTTGTGTGGCTTATATCCACCACTTGGGTCTTTCATCAATTTAAATCCGCTGCCAGATTTCATCCAATGGAAACCTTTTGGTGCATCAACTGCTTTTTTTGCCATTCTTTTTCTTCCTTCTAACTATTGTCTTTACGTTTGTAGGTTTACCACCAACACCTTGTGGCTTTGCTCTCTTTCTTTTAACTGCAGACTTAATCTGTGATTTTGTCATAGCGTTTGCTTTTGCTCTAGGCACACACTTTGGATATTTTCTCTTNGCATCTTTCTTTTGCTTTGTTCTACCACATTTGGCGTAGCCACCACCCTTCTTAGGTGAGCCAATATCTACCCAATCTTGTTTAAACCACTTTGTAAGTCCACCACTAGTCTTTGCCATTATGCTGACCTATAGCCTCCACCTCGTTTCTTATATGTCCGCACAAGCCAGGCATTTGCATATGCGGAGGGATATACCTTGAACTTACGCTTTGCCTCTGCTTTAACTCTATTATACAGAGCTTTGTTTGTAGGTATAGAACCTTTTTTCTTGGTAGCCTTCTTTTTTTTCTTCTCTGCCATGTCAACTCCTATGTTGCTGGGATTAAACTTTGTGCATATTCATATGCGGCTTTATCACCTTGTAATCTTTTTATTTCTAGAAATTTAGATGCCTCATCAATCAGTTGCTGATCTACTACCTCAATATTGGAAGGTGACATTTCTAAAGTTTTATAGTCAGGTGCTTGTGGCTTGAAATTACCATACTTGCCAGCATTTCTACGTTCTTGCATTATCTTTCTAAGCATTATTGTATGAGGCACAGTAGTGCCAAATGTATATGTTTCAGCATCTGGTGCTTTCATAAGTTGGCTATCATAAGAAGGATGTTTGCTTTTTACCACTCCCATTTTTGGATCTAAATCAACAAATCTCGTTCCCATACCTAACCAATCTTCAGCATACAAACCAGGATTAGTTGATGCTAATCTAATCTTACCTATGTCTGGTGCTCCAGCTTTTTGTAATACATCTTTGTCTAATCTTTTAACTAGCAAAGCTCTAGCAGTTCCAGGCAATTCTCTGAAATATTTTGCAAACTCATCCATATTATTTAGATTTGGAACTTTTTTAAATGGTGTTTCTCCCAAATCTACTGTTTCTTTTATCAACTTTGTAATTTTGTTGAGTTTTGATTTTGGCAAATCCATCGCTTTAAAACTTTCAATAATCAGATTTGCAGTATCTAATGAAAAGTCTCCACCTCTTTCTGCCATTGTGACTGGCATAGCGACTGGCTTACCACCCATTTTGTCTATTGTTTCAATAACATTTTGTTTACCTTGCATTGCACTTTGTTTAGATGCCCAAGCGGCAAGGCTATCATCCATAAACTGAATGCCACCAAAAGTTTTTACTGGGTTTGGAAAATCTAATGCACCTATGCCAGTAATCTCTGCACCTCTGATTGTCCTATCACCTACCATTGGCACTATTGTCTTACCTTGCAAGACAGAGGCATCAGTAACTAATGTAGGATCTTTGTCTATAGAGGTTACTTGCCCTCTGACAGAAAAGTCTTTTAAGGGATCTCTGACTAANCCTGTATATGATTCTTGAAATGGCTTTGCACTTGGACTGTACATATCAATAGCTCTAATTTTACTTCCAACTACATCTCTAATTTGATCGCCTGTAATTTCATATTTAGGCAAACTACCAAACATATCTATAAGGTTTTCTCTACTCGCAACATTACCCAAAGCTCCAAGCTCATTATCAGAAAACAATGGCTTGAAGTTTTTAGTAAGGAACTCCTTAATTAACCTTCTAGATACTGCATCAGACATTAGACTTTTTTAGTAACTTTCTTTTTCTTCTTTTTCTTGAGCATAGCAAGTTTTTTGAAGTCAGCACCAGTCAACTTATTTGATGGCTTTGCCATTTTAGCGATATTTTTTTGTTTTTTTGAATATACTTTTCCAGGCATTTTTACATCTCCACCTTTGGTGATCCATGACCAAGTATCTCATCCATTACATTTCTCATGTCACCACTATGAACTTTCATGACTTTGACTTTTACATCTCCATCCATATCTTCCATTTCTTCCATCTCTTCTTCTTCCTCAGAAGGCAAGACCATGCCTTGATAACAAAGCAATAGAAAGTTTACTAACTGATCATCTGTAAGCTCTAAGCCTTCAGTATCATGAGCAAACCCCATCTTTTCCATGAAAAGTTCAGCGTTTCTTTCCATGTTAGCTACGTCTATGTTTTCCATACACTTCTCCTTTTTTAAATTTAATTTTTGACATAAGTCCTAAAGCATAACATATGCCTTCACCTATTTTGCTAATTACTTTTACAACTGTATTTTTCTTGCCATGTCTACCTTTTGATAAGTCATAAGCCATTTGCTTTGCCCAAGCTAACGCTAGTGGCTTTGCAATTCTGTATGTCCAACCTTGTCTTTTCATTTTTGTAGCTACATAACCACCCCATAAACAATANCCATCATAAATTATAGGATTTACTTTTCTGCCATATAGCTGATCGTATTTATATATATACGCTCTCATATCACCCATATCATATAATGCAGTACAAATATATGTGCCACCATCGTCTGATGCACTTGCCGCATCGTCTGCAAAAGTATTTGAAAGATCTTTGCCTTCGCTAGTATCTTTAATAGATGTTTGATCCCCAGTTTGCTCACTTTGTCTTGGGTTGACCCCTTCTGCTCTGCCAAAACCTAAGAAAGAACCCTTACTTCCTTTATACCCAGATCCAGTTGCACCACCTAAGTCTCCAGTTGATCCTACTGCACCTGTGTTTACACCAAGACCAGTTGGGTCAACATTTGTTATGTTGGTCTTTCTTATGTTTCCAGGCTTGTATCCTTCAAGTGGATTTATACCTACATCATATGCAGTCAAACCTTTTTTCATGCCAAAGTTTTGTACTTCTCTACTAGTTATGTTTCTATCTTTATTAACATCTATTTCAGAGCGTAAATCTTTTACAGATTGCTTATTTAGATTTGAAAGAAAGTCTGTAGGTCTATTAAGAGCTTGGTTTGCAAGTTTGTTTACGTTGTAATCAGATATCATGCTACCCAATGCCAAAGGTGCAGATATTTGAGGTGCAACGTAACCAATTCCAGTAGTTAGAACATCTTGTGGCTTTATATCAAAGCCATATACATTTGCTATTGGATTGTTTCCAGACTGAAGACCCTGTGATAAGGTTTGAAAGTCTTCTTTTCCCAATCCACCTAATGCACCTATTCTTTCAGCCATCTTATACCCTTATGTGCTTGGAGCGTTTCTAGATGTTATTCTATCCATTGGGTTCATAGTTCTATCTGCACCCATATCATTTGGCATTGGTGTTGGCATAGGTGTTCGTCTAGGTTGTCCACCCATCATGCCATCTGGTCTATCCATAACTGACTGACCAAGCATAGGAACTCCACTAAGTGCTCCCATTCCAGCAGTTGCCGCTCCCTTCATTGCCTCTTCTCTATCCATTCCAGAGAATGCTCTTGGATCTATTTCACCAGCACTTTCTTCCATCGCTATTGCATCTATAGCCTCGCCTTCTGTAAGACCCATATCCATAAGCAATTTCATCTTTTCCATGACTGACATAGTTCCACCTCTGCCCATTTGATCTGGTCTATTTGCAATAAATCTACCCATGTTCTCTGGCATTGGTGTTGGTGTATTTACTGGGTTACCTGTAGTTGAATCCACCATCTCTCCATTTGGCATTATTACTATTGGCATTATCTTAGCTCCTTTTGTAGTTTTATAGCGTTCTTTTCACGCTCTAGTTGTAATTCTAATTCTAGTTTCTTTACTTTTGCTTGTAAATCTTGTTGTAGCTTGGCTTGTTCTATAGCCATGTCTTGCTTTGCCTCTGCGGCATCTATTTCAAGTTTCTGTCTTGCTTTTGCTTTATCAGCCTCTATCTGCACTTTAGTTCTAGCCTCTAGTGCTTGTGCCTCAAGTTTAGCTAGTTCTTGTGCATATGCTAGTGGGTTATTCTGTTGCATATTCTGTTGCATAGCTAGAAGTGGCTTAATCGCCTCCATTTGTGGTGCTTGTTTAACAACCTCTGCCGCTCTCTGACTAATAGCCATATCAAGTGCTGGATCTATGTCCTCAAACTTAAAGTTTGGATCTTTTAGGTCTGGCAATGGTGGCATATCCATATTGATACCACTTTGCATCCGCTGCCTGTACAATAAGGCTATATGCTCTGCTATATGTGCAATCAGTAATGGTTGCATAGCTCTTGCTCCCGGATTACCACCCAAAGATGGATCAGATAAGAACTGCATATGAACTGCTATGTGACTATCATGATCTTGCTCTGGAAAAGCTCTGATAGGCTTTCCATATAGCACACTCATATTCTCATCAACTGGATCCAGTCTTACTGCTTGTTGTGGTTCTTTCAAAACCTCATCTATGTTTGGTATCCTTATTGCCTCATACATTCTCTTGTACGCCTCGTATTGATCGTGNAATTGAGGAGCGGCTTGTGACATTTGCAGAACTGCTTGTGCTTGTGCAATTCTTTGTGCAGTACTGAAGATATTAGGATCACTTACTGGAATAATATCTATTCTGCTATCAAAGTCTTTTGCATAAATAATTGTATCTACACCACTTTGTGCAAACCTCATTTCTTGAGGTAGGTATTCTGCATTTAGCTTTGCGAGTAACTTGAACTCTTGACCTTGCGAGTAATGAAGTCTTTTGTGGATAGCACTAAATGACTTACTGCCTTGCTCTATGAGTGCAACTGTACTACCAACTGGTGCATTTGGGTTTACATCACCTACGTTTAGATCTGCAGTATTGGCAAATCTTCTACCTATGTCTGTAATCGCATTCATTAAGTTGAATAATGTGCCTGATGGTTCTTTAAATGGTAAAGGCATAATTGCTTTGTTTACGTCATCTACAGTAGCGTCTAAATCAGCAAACTCTCCTGGATTTATCTGCATCTCTCCACCAGTAACTCTGCCTTTGAGCTTGAAACCACCTTGCATATTGGCAAAAGCCGCACTATCTAGTAATGCTCTAAGTGCTCCAGTAGCCGCCTTACCTAAACCACCAATCATGTGATATAAGCCAAAACCATAAAAACCTATGCCTGGTAAGAACTTATAGCTTACAAACCAATCTCTACGCTTTTTCTTTTCGTCTGTTTCGTTCCAATTACGTCTGACTGCAACTATCTTTTGTGCATCGTAATCTATTGTAATTACATAAGGTAGATGAACTATGTCATCGTCTTCTGCATCTACAACGTCATCAATGCCATCAAAACTGATGTAGCAATGCATCTCAAGCAAAGTCATNACTTCGTCTTTTGATTCACTATTNTATGGNTCTACACCTTCTATTTCGCTTGTATAATCTCCACTTGGGTCTATGTCCTCTGACATATACTTACTTGGCAAGTAAAACCCAGCCTCAACGTACTTGTTAAAGTCGTTTCTAGGCATCCTAATTACATGGGTGTATCTTATTGATGTATATAAGTCTTTACTCTCTGGTGAGACTATAAAGTCCTCTGCTTTCACGAATTGAGAACATTGTCTGTCTAAGTTCGCATCCCACCATACTTTTTTAAATGTGTGTCCAATAAGTGGTAACTGAAATAGCATTTGATCTAAATCAGTAAAATACTCTGGCATCTCTTGGGTAATCTGATAATTCATGAAGTCTTTGACACGCCTAGCTTGTTCTTCTAGCTCTTCACTTGGATCACCAACTATAACTGTCTTGACGGGCCCGCCACTTGGGTAAAGCTCTGCAATTGCTCTAGCGTTAAACTGTGTAGCCGCCTCTGCAATCATAGGATGCACAACTGTACTTAGTCCTCTAGATGCTCTTTGGTCTTCCTCTTCCTCTTGACCACCTTGTGGATCTAGCGTTTCTAGACCTTGCTTGTATCTATATTCCCACTCTGATCTAGCCTCTTTGTCTGTTTCGTAAAAGCTAATAAGATCTGTTGCTACTGCATTTAGCTCTTTGGCATCTATCTGTTCTGCAAGGTTTTCGTCAAATGTGCTCTCTCNNTCCTCTACTNNNTCTAAGTTAGGATCGCCTATNAGCACTTCNTCTTCATTGAGNTTTTCTACTTGAAACTCATCGCTAGGCATTGTTTCTGCAAAAGGGATTACTTGAGGTTCTCTAGCCATAAATTGTCATCCTTCTTTCTTCTGTACTGTCATCTTCGTCATAGTCTGTAGAATGAGTAATAAACCAACCTTTTCTCAATCTTAGCCATGCCTGTGTACAAGTGTCAACTATATCATCATTATCACCCGCAGGAAAGGCTGAACATATATCTATTAGATTTTTTGCCCATTTTTTACTTGCTGGATAATAAATCCTTCCATCTTCTAATAATGCAGAACTACTATGTGCTCTTGCAATCTTGTCTCTGTCTGGCGAGTAAGCCAAGACGGGTATCCCACCCATCCTTAAATCTTGAAGTAAACTTTGACCACTAGCCTTCTTTTCTATCAATACTGTATCAGGCTGCCAGTCATCATATGCCTCTTGAGCTAGTGCTCTTAGCTCTGGGTAAGATACTTTATCGTACCACATCTCTACAACTATTGCATTAACTTGTCCATTCATTCTGAATATTCCCCATGTAGTCCTAGCACTATAACTGCTTGTTTCTTTTGTAGAAAATGCAGTATCGTAGCTTTGGACTAGATATTCTATATCTGGCAAGTCATCTTGTTCCCAGGGAACCCACCATTCCTTCTTCAGTATACCACCACCTTTTGGCATAGGTCTTTGTTGCAGTTGCCCAGCACTTGCATATGAACCCAAACTTTTCTCTAGCTGAGTTAATGTATTATCATCTATTCTACTTTCCCATAATAANTCACCCTCTTTAGTTCTAGGATCAGTAAAATNNANAGATGTTTTTGTAGGCGTAGGATGACCAATCTCATATCTAGCGGGTAAACATAGGTGATCCCAATCGTTGTATTCATTTGCAAGTATGTGTCCAGTTAGGTCGTTCTCATGTACTCTTTGCATGATAATAATAAAAGCACCAGTCTTAGGATCATTAAGTCTTGTTTGCATAGCTTGATCCCACCAATCAAGAACTCCCTCTCTAACTGCACTTGATTCAGCCTCTCTTACGTTGTGTGGGTCATCTACTACGATTATGTCACCACCTTCACCAGTAAGTGCTCCATCTACTGACGTTGCTATCCTTATGCCAGTTTTATCGTTTTCAAATCTTTGTTTTTGGTTTTGATCTGTGGTTAATGAAAATGTATCTCCAAAATATGTCTTATACCAAGCACTATCTATTAGCCTTCTACACTTTACGCTATCTCTTATGGATAAAGTTCCTGCATAACTAGCAAATAGAAACCTTTTCTCTGGCTGAATAGTCCAAGTCCAAGCGGGCAATGCTACTGCAACGCTTATAGATTTCATATGTCTTGGTGGTATATTTATNATTAATCTTTTGATATCGCCTTCTACGACTGCTTGTAGGTGTTCTGATATAGCATCTATATGCCAATTATCATAAAATTCTCTACCAGGCTCAATCGTTGCCCAACTGCTTTTGGTGAACTCCTTCAATGATCTCCTCATTCGCTCCGCTCTTACGTTCACTTTCAATTGAGGTAAGGATTGATTCAAGTTTTCTAAGTTCATTATCACTTATCCTAGTTAGGTCTATTACTTGTTTCTGCTCTATTATAGTTTCTTTCTCTATCTTATCTTGCCATCCAGCCCTGTTTTTTAGGTAGAAGATCATAGCAGTATTGTCACCCTCTAAGGCTTTCTCATATAGCTTATTGGTAACTCTTTGTATTCCTCTGCCTCTACCTCTTTTTATAGCCTCTCCAAACTCTGTAAATTCGTTCTGTTTATCATACAAAGTTGATTCACCTATACCCAAAGCTAAAGCTATTTGTTCAGATGTAAGTCCTTGTGATGCATAAGCCTCTGCTCTCTCACACATTTGTTTTGTAATTACAAATTTAGGTCTACCAACTTTTTTACTTTTCTTTGTTGCCATTTATAAATCCCATATAAAACTAAACCATCCAGTTGCTATCATCTTCTCTTGTGTATTAGATACTACACCACAATGTGTATGTGTAAAGTCACTCGGCCAGATTAAGGTCTTTCCCTTTACTGCACTTTCAGTATGATCATAGTATTTAAAAGTAGTACCACCATCTGGTACATCGTTTAGGTATGTCATAAATACTAACATCCTTTTGATAGTCTTATCTAACTCACCAGTTCTTTCATGATGCTCTGCTTTAAAACCACCACCAATTGGGTAATGCTGAAGGTTAAATGATTCAACTAAGCCAAATGGGTTTTGTCTTTGTATGTCTGGATACTTATCCATATAACTCATCATAGCATCACTTAGATGTTGTTCATAATTAGCAAAGCCAGTCATTTGTGTTTTTGCATCATTCATATTTACATACAAGTCTGTTGAATCTTTAATATTCTTGTCAACATTACCTTTAACGCCTTGTGCTCCTCCAGTATGCATCTCTGGATTATCTTTGTAAAATTGAATTAGAAAATCAACTATGTCATGTGGACATTGGTATCTTCCTATAAAGTCTTCGTATTTCCCCATTTATAACTCCATTTCAAATTGTTCATCCTCATTTATTCTTGTATCTACATTTCTTACAGATCCAACTAACTCATTAGCTCTTAGTCTTTTGTATAATTTTAAATTAATCTTTTTTAATTGCTCCATCAAATCTTCATATTTTTTGTCTAGTTCTGCTTGTGTAGCCTCATCAATATCAGACGTTAGTTCCATCAGTCTACCATATAATTTAAGTTGCCGGATACTGTAATTCTGTAATCTTCACTTGTATAAAAAGGATATACTAAATGTTGTAAACTTGCAGGGAATAATAACATTTTACCTTCAAAACTTTTGTCCACATTTATTCTTATGTCTCTTACCCCTGTAAGATATGAATGACCATGAGTTACNAAGAAACTTAATCTTGAAGTTGCTTTTCCTGTGTGATGAACAAATGGAAACACTTTATCTTCTTCCTCTAAATCATATGGAATTTGTAAGAATACAATAAAAGAAAATAACCCTGAATGAAAATGTATAGGATTAAATTCATATTTTTTTTGAAAATTTACCCACATTTGATTTAATGCCATTGGTTTTTTTGATGACAGAACATTAAGACTTTTGTGGTAAAAATCAAAGAAGTCTAGGTTAGCTTTATTTATTATAAATCTTTCAACTTCTTTAGACCACTCTTTATAAAAATATTCTTCTTGGATGTGTCCAACTAGTTTTTTATTATTTTCCCCATCATCAATTATATAGTTTGCATAATTCCATAGATAATCAAGAAAATCATTTGGTATATCTTCAATAGGCAATATACCATGTTGGACAACTATTTCTCTTGTTTCTTGCCAATTATCCATCGTAATCACTCTCAATAATTTCCTCATAAACTTTAGTTGTATTATTATATGAAAAATACTTCTGACCTATATGACCATATACACCTTGCTCTCTTATCTTTCTTGTAATGATTTTAGTTGAATTATCTTCAAAGTCTCTATGTACAACTAATGCAGTATCACTCATGTTTGCCCAATGTGCTGATCCACTAACTTGNTATAGATCCGGTGGTGGAACTACTCCACTATCATTTCTCTGCAGTTTATGTGGATGAGCTACCATCCAAACNACNAACTGATGNTTTCTTGCAAACTGCTGACACTTAGCAATTATGTCACGAATGTGTTCATCCTCACGCTTTGAGTAATCTCTATTAGGACTAATCTGATTAAATGGATCTATGACTAAACCTTTGATGCCAAACCTCTGCTTGGCTACTTTCGCCTTGCCTAATATAAATTCTATGTCTGGGATCTCTTCTGTATTCTCAATAAATTTGAAGTGCTCATCTAAAAAGTCTATGCCACTATTCAGTTCGTCTTGTGTAAGTCTAGCAGTAAAACCTATATCAAATGGCTTTCTACATCTCTTCTCAAGTAATCTTCTAATGTGATTAGGTGTAGAATGCTCTGGACTAAATACTGCAAAGTTCCAATTATTATTCTCTGCAAGATTAAGAAGTATCTGATCTAAAAAGTTACTCTTACCATGATTTGGAATACCAGTTATAAGGTTGAAAGTTCCAGGCATGATTTTGTATATCTTGTCTAACTCTTTGAAACCAGTACTAAAAGCCTTCTGCTCATTACCATCATAAATGTTCTGCACACTATCATGATANTCTNTTACACCATGNAANCCTTGTACTGGAAACTCTTCAGCATATTGTATACATTCTCTAAGAACTTGTTTATCATATTTTATTAAACATTCGTTGGCATCTTTACATTGCCAACCATCTTCACGAGGGAAATTGACAACCTTACATATGTCTTTACCAAANCTATGAATNATCTCCAACCTCAACGCCTTGCCATTTTCATCAGCATCTGTAGCTACAATCACTTCGTCAGCATCAAAAATCCATTTAGAATGTTCAAAAGCCTTAAACCTTTTATCGTCAGATTTAAATTTTGCTGTTTGAGGTGCTCCATCTGGTAGGCTTACTACATTTCTAAACCCAGCCTCATGCAATGCTAACACATCCATCTCACCTTCCACAAAGATCACACTCTTCATGTTGGTTTCTTCCCAAAATGTTTTCAACATATCTATATTATACAAGCACTTAGTTGCATTTTTTTCCTGCAGAAACTTCTTATCTTTTGTTCTGCTTTTGATATTTACTATTTGACCATCAAGATAATATGGAAAGCATAGCTTTTGATCTTTTGTAAACAACTTAAATGTTTCTGCAGTCGCTTGAGTTATCTTTCTATTCTCTAACCAAACCAAAGAATTAGGCGATAAATCGTGATTCGCATTTGATAATATTGGNATTGGTGGAGCTATATTTTCAACTACTGCTCTTCTTTCATTATCTACTTTTTGTGCATATTTGTTTATCATACCTTCTCTTACGCCACCACTCCAATCACAATGATGACACATCCAAACGATAGAATCATGTTTAACTGTTACAGACAAACATGGATCATTCTTTTTTCTTCTGTGTGGACTACAGTTTGGGCAAGTGGTTCTGTGATCACCTTCNCTATATCCTCTTAAATATATTCCTTCTTCTTGAGCTAGTTCTATGATTGTTTTTTCATTGTTCATCATTTTATTATCCTACTAATAAGTTTAAATTTGTTTTTCGTTGTTTTGTTTGCTCTACATCATTAAAGCGTTTTTGTGATAACCAAGTCTTGGCATGAGGAATGAATTTTTCATCTTTCCCGGTTTGCGACTTAGCAAATANTTTAGTCTTATTTATTAAATTTTCAAAAGTAATTTCTTTATTTCTCATAACTAAATTAAACTTTTGTGATGCTCCAAACTTATTGTCGTTTGGTCTATTTGGATATTCTTTCCAAAATATCTCAAATTCCTTACTATATTCTTTTTTATTATTATAGGTTATTGGTGTTGCATTCTGCATGGGGGGTGGGGTAGCATTTTGCGACTGGGTATCTATATTGAGCTTATATATGTTACTTGTCTGCCTATGATTGTTATTTTGTGTAAGCTGAAATCTTTTCTCAATATCAATAAAATTCAATTCTTTCAGACGTTTAAGTGATCTTATAACTGTATCTGTACTGCACTCACAAAGCTCTGCAATTTTTTTATGTGATGGATAGCAAGTGTTTTCAGCGTCTGTGAAGTTAGCTAAAACAATCAATATAAGTTTATCAGTAGAATTACCTACTTTGACTTCTGATGCCCATTTTAACGCTGACCAAGACATATATTCCCCTATACCTCTGTAATAATTACTGGTGGATCATAAGTAGCTAATATTTTCTTTCGCAACACATAGTCTCTAGTCTTAGTTGCTCTAGATTTAACATCCTCTACAATAACATCACTACCCTTTTTGTACCTAAAGTCTGCAGTATATCTTCCTATCTTAACGCCATTGACCATTAAATCAAACTTAGGATGAACTTCTAAATCTGAAATTTCCCTAGCTCTCAATAATATCTCAAGCTCCATGAACCTATTCAGTTCTTTTTTGCTATCAAAAATTTCACCATTATAAGTTTGCTTGATGGCGTTGTATTTGTTTCTCGTAAAAGTCATGACCTGTAACCTCATTATTAGTAAAATCAAAAATTAGTTTCGCCTTTTCAAATCTAGGTAAAGTTTCGCCTCTGCTCCACTTTTCTATATTCCTAAACGATACTCCTATCTCTTCACCAAAAGTTCTGTAGTTGTAGCCATTCCTCCTAATCCATTCACCTAATTGCATTAGTTTTCTCCATAAAAAAATCACAGTAATATAAATTTTAAATAATGTAAACTAAAAAAAAGGGTTTGACATACATTTTAAATGGGTGTAATTGTAAATATGGAAGTGAATGGGGAAAGTACCAGCGGCGTGTTGGCGTTCACTTCCAAACACAACGAACAACAAATAAGGAATAAAAAAATGTGGAAACAAAAATACGAAAGTTACAATGTTGAGTTCAACATTCGTAAAAATCTCAAAACAAAAAGACCCACAGAGGGATACAACACAGAAGAAGAAAGAGTGTTTTCAGCTTGGTCTAACGTATCTGATTGGGTTCTTTGGCATCAAAATACTATAATTGGTGAGATATATAAAACCACTCATTATGCTGGGGATTGGGCATACTGTTCAGCAGATGGCAANATCAAAGGTTTTGCACATTTCAAAGGNGANGCAGTNAGAGAGCTATGGGAGATGTGGAGAGTGCAAAAAAATGAGGAGATTAAAGATGCAGAGTAACAATCCTTTTAAAGTTCATAATATTGAACANCTNTCNCCATCTAAAATTAATCTTTGGGTATCTGATCCAGCACTTTTTGTAGGCACATATTTGTGTGATATGAAAGGTAGCTTTGGTGTTGGTGCTTTCAGAGGCACTGCAGTTGAGTATGCATTGTCAAAAAGAATTACAAGAAGTGAGCTAAGTGACTATGAAGTAAATGAAATGCTTTACGCTAAATATCAGTCAGAGTGTTTAGAGCATAACGTAGATCTTGAAGATCCAAAAACTATTAAAGAAAGAGAAACTTTAGAAAGCTACTATGATTCTGCTTTTGATATGTATAGAGATTTTGGTGAGCCAACTTATTATCAACATAAGATATATTATTCTATACATGAGGACTTACCTATACCATTTCTTGGCTACATAGACTTTGTGTATGATGACTGCATAAGAGATTTAAAAACAGTTGGAGCAAAGCCATCAAAGTTTTCAGACGCTCATCAAAGACAATTAGCAGTTTATTCAAAGGCATTTCCTGATAAAGAACTTTGGTGCGATTATGTCACCAAGAAAAAAGATACAAGAATGTCTTTTAAATTAAATAACGTAGAACAACGCCTAAAAGAAGTCGTGAAGATTTGTTTTGGCTTACAAAAATTCTTGAGTATCAGCAATGATCCTTATGAATTAGCATCTATGATCTATCCTAATTATGATAGTTGGATGTGGAACGATGAAATGAAAAATCAAGCAACTAAAATTTGGAGTAACAAATAATGAAATATCAATCAGAAAATATTAATCTAGTTTTACAAGCTATTGAAGATGCAAGACTAGAGTTCATGCCACTAGAAAAAAGTGGTGTTAATAATTTTTTTAAAAACAAAAAGGGTCAGCCACATTTGTATAGCACATTAGATGATATATTTAATGCTTGTATGCCCTCGCTACATAGACACAAACTGTCTGTAATGTATCAAGTTCAACTAGTGAATACAGAGCGTAATTTAGAAAACGTACTTACAACTAGTATTACACACATACCTAGTGGTCAGTTTATTTCATCTGCATCTACGCTTGGCAACCAAACTGCCAAAAGCCAAGATGTAGGATCAGCTATAACTTACCTAAGAAGGTATCAGATACAAGCTATGCTAAATCTTGAGGCAGACTTTGAAGATGATGGCAATCTTGCGTCGGGTAACAAAACTGGAGAATCAAATATCATAGAGACAAAAGAAACTGTAGAAAAGCCTAAGAGAGACTTTGTTTTATATGATGAAAAAGGTGAGACTAAAACTGTAGTAAATAGTTTCAGTGTCTATATGGGTGAGTTAACTAAAGCCATACCTATGATAAAGAAAAGTCATGCTTGTAGTTCAGTTACAATCATTCAACTACAAGATATATATGGCTGGGCAGAAATGTTATCTGAAAAGAAAGAGCATAAAGCAGGTGCTAACTCAGTTATGAGAAAGTGCAAAGATTATATTAAATTAATTAAGGGAGAATAAAATGACTAAAGATAATACAAATTCTGGAATATTATATAAAAATTCAGATGATTGGAAAATCATTCAACAAGGTAAACTTAATATTGAGGGTGAGGAGCAACGCATCATTGGTGTTAGTCGTAAAAACAAAGATGGTCAGCCTATGGTAGAATTATATAGAGCTATTGGCACTCTCAAGAAAAATGAGGATAAACAGTCTGATAAATCGCCAAATGCAAAGGGTGTAGTTAATAAGATCAAAGACAGTGGTGCTATGACTATCTCTGCTTGGAAAGAAATATCAGAGGCTGGAAACCCATACACTAGTTTGAAAGTCAGAGAGTTTTCATCAGATAGCTCCTACACTGATCCAAACAGTGAAAGAAATACAGTTTATAACAACAATGGAGATGAAGATGAAATTGGTTGGTAGTTTACTAATAATTTTAGTTGCATCTGCTTGTAGCTCTAAACCTAATACAGATATAATCGTAGAAAAGAAAGAGCACCTTATGCATAGACAAGAAGTTATAAACGCAATA
>FUFK010038426.1_pt1 | contig 51284 bp, 47 predicted proteins | sample 1021851 | NCBI WGS metagenome assembly FUFK01 (sample SAMEA51879418, study PRJEB19060) | metagenome | reverse complement strand
ATAATATTAAAAAAGGAGATCCCTTAATTCAAATAAACTCTCGCCTAATTGATCTAAAAATCCAACAAATCAAAGCTGAGTATAATACAAAAAAAGCCGAGTTATCCAAAACATCGGCGGAACATAATATGATAGCCGATCAAATCGAAGCTAAAATCGAAAGTGAAAATGCAAAATTATTAGAGGCACGGGCGAATAAAAGAGTGTTCGATCATGAAGTGAATTTTCTAAAAAAAGACTTTGCACGCGTAAAAAAACTTTTAAAGAAAGGGGCCATAAGCCGTTCAAAGCTCGAACGAGTGGAAACAAACTTCCGTAAAGCTGAGCAGCAACTTATAGCGGCAGAAAAAACCGTCGTTGCATCGAAAGCGCGCATTGGGCAGGCAGAAGCGGATAGAAAATTATTGGACGTTAAAAATGCTGAAAAGAAATCTCTTGAGGCAAGACTTTTAGAAATTCAAGCAAAGATGGCCCGAGAAGTAGAAGTGGCAAAACAGTTTCAAATAACAAGCAATATGGATGGAGTGGTTGGAAGAACGCTGGTAAACGAGGGGGAAGTAGTTTCGAAAGGACAGAGACTATTGGTGCTTCATAGCCCAGAGAAAATTTGGGTAGAGACCAATATTCGAGAAACTGATATTAGCAGATTGAAATTGGGTCAATTAGTTAAGATAGAAGTGGATGCTTATCCGGACGAACAGTTTGAAGGAATGATAAGTAGAATAGGGAATGCTGCGACCAGCCAGTTTGCTATTTTGCCAAAATTAAATGAAGCAGGCAGCTTTACCAAAGTCACTCAAAGACTAAGGGTTAGGATAGAAATTGATCAAAGACAGAGCATGCTACGTCCTGGAATGATGGTAGAGGTATTTATCAAGGCAAACGATTCTCCGTTCAGAAATTTTCTAATGAATTAACCCGTAAACAGACTTAATTATGCAAAAAATAAATCCATTAGGTCTTACAATCACGGCAATGATTGCGATGATTGCGATGATCATGACCTCTACGATGGTAAACGTTGCAATACCTAATATAATGGGCGCATTTGGAGTTGGGCAAGATCAAGCTCACTGGATATCCACCGGCTTTCTCTCAACCATGACAGCCGGAATGTTATTAAATGGTTGGTTAGTAGCTACGTTTGGGCCACGAAATATATTTATAGCTTCCTTAACTTTTTTTTCTATAGCGGGCGTTCTTGGGCAATATGTGTCGAGTTTTGAGGCTGCCGTTCTAGCAAGGTTTGCGCAAGGACTTTGCGCAGGAATAATTCAACCGCTTGCATTAAGCACTGTCTATCTTGCTTATCCACCTGCCCAACGCGGCGTTGCAATGGGGTGGTTTGGCTTAGGAATAGTTTTTGGTCCTACAATAGGTCCTTTTTTGGGCGGCCTGATTATAGATCAATTCGAATGGAGGTTGCTATTCTCAGCAACTGTACCAATCATGGTGGTCGCTGCCTTCATGGCATCAATCTTCATGCCTGGCCGTGACCCAGATACAAAGCCCGTTTCATTAAACGTAATCAGTTTTATTCTTATTATTACCTCTATAATGCTGTTTTTAAATGGGATAAGTAGTGGGCAGCAAAATGGTTGGGATACGGACTCCGTTTTTGTAATGCTGTTTGGGGCCATTGTGGCGCTCATCATTTTTTTATTCAGAGAGTTGAAGAGCAAATCTCCGCTGTTACAATTGAGATTGTTCCGTTACAGAAATTACGTAGCTTCGGCACTCATAGCGTTTATATTTGGGGCAGGCATGTTCGGCTCTTTATATATTATTCCGGTTTTAGTCCAAACTATTCAGGGGTTCTCGGCTTTCAAGGCGGGTCTAATGCTGTTACCTGGGGGTATTGTTTCGATGATCGTATTCCCAATAGCAGGGAGGCTTTCTACAGCAGTCGATCCATCTCATACAATAGCTGTAGGATTAGCTATCTTTGGCTTATCGTGTTGGCTTTTAGCGGACATAGGGATGTTGACTGGTTTTTGGGTTATAGCGCTGTTGGTTGCATTTGGAAGAATAGGATTGGGTTTAGTCATGCCATCTTTAAACTTAAGCAGCATGAACTCAGTTCCGGGAGATTTAGTTCCGTATGCTGCTGGTACGCTGAACTTCATACGAATGACAGGCGCTTCGATCGGAGTGAGTGTGCTTGCTATTATTATTGACTATAGAACCATTGGACATGGAGCTGATTTACTTACAACACAAACACCTGATAATACCCCAACAGTTGAAACACTACGCATGATTAGTCAAAAACTCTCTCATCTTGGTTTGAGTGCCGATGAGGGATCACTGGCAGCAATATCGTACTTTAAGGCACTTCTCTCGTTGAAAGCACAAGAATTAGCATTTCAGGAGGGCCACGTAGCTTTATGCATATTATTTATGCTAGGTGTTATTGCCACCACATTGCTATTCCGTAGAAAGTCAGATAATTAACTCGACTTAAACTAATCCAGCTCNGGGCTTTCCCCCTCTGGAAGAGGAACCTTAAACGCGTTTAAAGTCATTGATATCAGGGTATAATACCCTAATATACCGACCAAGTCGACCGTACCTTCCTCCCCAAACTCGTTGACTGCGGCAGCGTAAGTTTCATCATTTACACGATGGTCGCGGTGCAATTGTGTGGCAAATTCATAAATAATTTTTTCTGACTCAGTATTAAAACTTGGAACACGACGCTGTCGAATAGCCTCCACCAAATCAGGATCTAAACCTGCTTCTAAGCCGATTTTTTTATGCGCATACCATTCAAACTCCGCCCCCCAAAATCTACCAGTAATTAATATAGCTAATTCACTTAGGTGTGTCGGTAGAGACGTTTCATACCTGCAAAACTGACCAAGCCTCTGTGCTTTATCCGCTAGGTTAGGACTTGTCAGCCAAACCCGAAGTGGGCCCTGTAGTTTACCCCTTGGGCCCGCGACTATTTCGTCCCGGATCTTTTTTTGCGTTGTTGTCATTTCATCATCTGAAAGCTCTTTTATGCGCATAATAGTTTCCTTTATTAACCTCTTGCTGTTTCTTTCCTAGCTAATCCATCATATAAATCAAGCATACGTTCACGCCAATCAGTAATTGGGTCGTGCTCTTCTAAAATGTCAAAGGAGCTTGTTATTCGAGCCCACATCATTGCACCAAATACTGAATAGTCAGCAAATGATGCTTGTGTTCCACCAAGAAAAGGACTTAACTCTAACACTTTCCTGACAGGAAATAGCGTTCGCTTTAGTAAGGTTCTTGTTTCTTCTCTATTCGCCACAATTTTTTCCAGCGACATTCCAAATCGCTCCTCACGAGAGCGGCGAAAATATTCCCTATCATTTGGGTCAATGACATCTAGAATATCTCTCACTACGCATTTAGCTACCAAAGGGTGAATTTGGCTATCTACCCAACTGGAAACAAATTTTTCATTAGCTTTATCGGTTGGACTAGAAAACAGTGATGGTTGATTTGTATAATTATTCTCAAGGTATTCGGCAATTCTCCAACTATCCGATATTATTGCGCTATTGTCCTGTATCACCGGAACTAACTCTTGCCCAGAAAACCTTAATTTATCTTTTTGAGAAAATTTTACCAATTCAACCTCAGTATGTTCCTCCATATCCAGATGCGCTAGCGACATTCGTACTCGCCAACCGAATGGACTAAAGCGTTTATTATCTGCACCGGAAAGGTCGTAGAACTTCATATTACGTCCATTAAGAATAATTAGCTTTTGATAGTTTTTGAATTAGAGAGTTGTAGAGTTTACTTCAAAGTTAAGCATTTACCTAGGTTAAACAAAAATCTCTGTAGTGCAGTTTAAAATAATCTACAATGTGTTGAATGGTTTCGTAGTGTGCGAAACCATGCTCGACTGAGTTATCCTTAAGAAACAATTCATTTTGGTGCGCATCTTTTGTTTAGAATTAATGTCTTTCAACCATTCAAAGTGAAAAGTTTTCGATTTCAGTGGCCAGCAGACCTGATGACCTCATGGGCATTTGAAATGGAAATCTTGATTTTAGGTTGGTATGTGATTGTTGAGACACAATCAGTACTTTCNCTTACNCTTTTTGCGTCACTCCAATGGCTGGGTACCCTCTTGGCGCCATATCTCGGTGCGTTGGGGGATAGACTAAGTCGCCGAACCTTACTTTGTTCCCTCAGATTAATTTATTTAGTTCTGAGCCTTGCGCTAATGACGCTGGCGCTAACACAAGCATTGGAGCCTACGCACGTTTATGTGGTCAGTTTGTTAGCTGGTTTAGTTCGACCATCGGATCTCGTGATGCGGAATGGGTTAATTGGCGATACAATTTCAGACTCTAAACTGATGTCGGCTATGGGTCTGTCACGTACCACGATGGATACAGCACGAATAATAGGTGCTCTTTTTGGTGCTGGACTATTTTCTCTTTTTGGGCTCGGTGTGGCATACATTATGGTCAGTTTGTTTTATGCAATTAGTTTTCTTTTGACACTTGGTGTTTCCGGCATAAAAACCAATCCCGTGGGGTTAAATGGAAAAATACAAGACTCAGTATTTTTTAATTTAAAACAAGGTCTTATCTATGTCTGGAGAACCCCAGCTTTATTAGCAGCAATGTGGTTAGCGTTTCTTGTAAATTTAACAGTGTTTCCAGTNAGCCATGGCATTTTGCCGTATGTAGCAAAAAGTATTTATCAAGTTGACGAGAGTGGGCTTAGCCACTTAGTCGCTTCATACGCTTTTGGAGCCCTTCTGGGCTCAATTACCATGGTTTTAATTAAGTTAAAGAAAAATTCCGCACGTTTTATGATAATTAATATTTTTCTAATGCATCTGCTAATAATTGTCTTTGCCCACATTGAAACTAAACTCGGTGGTCAAATCCTTTTATTTTTTTCTGGTTTTATACAAAGCCTGGCTATGATTTCTCTTGTGGTAACCCTTCTAGCTGTAGCTAGTGAAAAGTTTCGTGGGTTGGTAATGGGAGTTCGAATGATGGCGGTCTATGGTCTTCCTTTGGGCTTAATGTTTTCGGGATATCTGATTGAATACTTAGGTTATGATTGGAGTGTGATGCTGTACGGGGTCATCGGCTTGATATTAAGCGCATTAGTAACTTTTAACTGGCGAAATGATATCCTAGTTGAGCGATGAAAATTGAAGCACTCAGCTATTTTTTAGGTTCAGAACTTTCCTTAATTTGTCTAGTATATCGGATTGGCTTTCATCGGAAAAACTGGCTGCTACATATCTATCAGGCCGCACTAAAATAATTTGATCCCGATGAGCCCAAATTCTGTGTAATAAAACATCCTCTTTAGGTAAGAGGTGTGTAACACAATGCAACATTTTGGATTTCGTTCTGCCCATAAAAATAATTTTTAGTTTTTCTCTATTAAAAAGATTTTTGCTAACGCCGATTGCTTTTTCGATTAGACGCTCATCCTGAATAATTATCGCAAAACCGTTTCCTAAAAAATCGTCGAGCCGTGATGCTTTTGAGTCTGAGTTTTCAAGGATAACTTGCGGTAACATTTGGCCAACTAATGATCCGGAAAACTTTTGGCTGTCTAAATCTAGAAAAGCACCATTTTTATAGTGAGGATGTGGTTTAAATTTCATCGAAACAATGTAATCTCGTGCGGCCGGAAATCTATCTAACCATTGAACAAGCTTATTTCTAAATTCGATGTCCTCTTCTGTTTGAGGCATAACAATATCCCCCATTGCTATTGCCAAGTCTATCATGGCTCGTGTGGGCTCCCGTCTTTCTAGTTCATAGGAATCCAAAAGTTTTTCTGATGCCTCCTCTTTCAAAACAAGGCTCAATTTCCAAGCTAGATTGTGAGCATCGCGCAAACCATTATTTAATCCTTGTCCTGCAAATGGAGGTGTAAGATGGGCAGCGTCTCCAGCTAGCAGTGTTCGCCCACAACGCCATCTTTCTACAATTTTGGCTTCAAACGTGTAGATAGTGGAACGAATGATATCTTCTGGGCGGATTGATCGTATCGAGCTCAATCTTTCCCGAATATTATCAAAATCTAATAATTTTTGGCGCGCGTCTTCTTGTTGAACTCTATATTCATATCGACGACCTTCATCAGGAGCAGGTATACTGACGTAAGGTTGATCTCTTCGGCAGTAAAATTTTGACACTGGTTCTTGGTCTGGGTCGTTTTTAGTATCAACGATTACCCAGTCCTCAGGATAAGTTTCACCTATCATTTTTATACCTAATTTTTGTCGAACGTCACTCCTTGCGCCGTCTGCTCCAATGAGGAATTTGCAGAAGACATCATGGCTTTTTTTGTTAGGGGTGAAAACCTCGACTTTGGTGCCGGTATCAGTTTCGGAAAAACCCATTAACTTATGCCCAAAAAAGATATTTGCTTGTCGATATCTGTTTAAGCCATCAACAAGAATTTTATCTAGGTTTGGTTGGAAGAAATGTGTTCGTTTGGGAAAACCAAACTCTACTGGCCCGGGGCCAACCTCGGCAAATGGGCGATTATCTTCTCCATAATACCGTGCGCCTTTTCCCCGCACTGTTGAGGGCAGAAATTGTTTGTCGAGAGCTGCCGCCTGAATAGTTCTGCAGCCTTCGTCATCTAAGGTTATGGCCCTGGGGATATCAAAGGGAGAGTCATTTTTTTCCAGTATTATTACCCCGATTTGAGCTTGCCCCAATAGATTGGCAAGTGTAAGCCCTACCGGTCCTCCACCTGAGATAATAACATCGGTCTCTCGNGGTAAAATGGTCATGCTTCTNNCACTCCAATGTNAGGTATGATTTCACAATGGTTGGTGGATTATTAAAATTTATATAGATTAGGATTCAAAACTTGTCGTATGTCGCATATCGGCTACCAAGCTTAGTAATATCTTTACAATTTGAATTCTACCTTGTGGGTCAGCTTTTAAAGTAGATCTTAATCAATTTTAGACCCCTTCAACTACCACCAAGGTCCCATATGAACCTGCCTGGCGGAGCTTCACTAATTGACTGTACTCGTTTGAGTGATACCATTCCAATGCCCGCTCATAGTTTTCAAATTCCACAATTACAGTGCGATTTCCGATAAAGGGCTCGCCTTCCAGTGTTTTTTGTTTTCCGCCCCGTGCTAGGTATTTTCCACCATAGCCCTCGGTCACAGATGGAACTTGAAGCCTATATTTTTCAAATTCANTCGCGTTAGTAACATGCACGCTTGCAATAACATATGCTGAGCTCATCTTCCCTCCGATCAGTGATTTGTAATTTCCTATGATTGTTCGTAAAAATTAACCTCTCTCAAAGATGATAAGGGAAAATAGAGTCTATAGTGTAATTTTTTCTTCTTTTCTGTTAGATAGGGAATTTGCTTGTCGATTTTAGAAAATTTTCGCATTCTCGTGACTTGTAAAACATTTAATATGGCCCAGAATCTAAACACATTAGAACCAATTTGTTTAATCGACATCTATTAGAACAGGCAATTTTCGATGACTGATAAACTTGTTATAGCACTAGCCCAATTAAACCCGACAGTAGGGAAAATCGGCGCAAACTTAGAAAAGCTGCGTGAGACGAGGAAAAAGGCTGCCGAAGAGGGCGCTGATCTAATATTAACTTCGGAACTTTACACTTGCGGATACCCGCCCGAGGACCTCGTTCGTAAGCCGCAATTTATTTCATCGCTACGGAGCGCCGTTGAGGCGTTTGCCTCCGAAACAAGTGATGGTGGACCAGCGGTGCTTTTAGGAACGCCTTGGGTAGAAAGTAACCGTTTGCACAACTCACTAGTTTTAATCGAAGGAGGTGCGATAACTACGGCGCGGCATAAATATGACCTGCCTAATTATGGCGTCTTTGATGANAAGAGAGTTTTCGATCCTGGCCCGATGCCTGGCCCAATAAGCTTCAAAGATGTTCGCATTGGGGTACCAATTTGCGAAGATATTTGGACGCCAGAAGTTGTAGAGTGTATTACCGAGACGGGGGGAGAAATTATTTTAGTGCCTAACGGGTCGCCCTTTGAGGCCGGTAAAACAGATATGAGGGTACATCACGCCGTTGCAAGAGTGGTGGAGTCCAAACGTCCGCTCGTTTATCTCAACCAGATAGGTGGGCAAGATGAACTCGTTTTTGACGGTGCGTCTTTTATTATGAACGCCGACCGGACTATTAGTTGGCAGCTTCCTGCATGGCAAGAAAATCTGGCCATCACCCACTGGAAAAGAAGAGGTGACGGCTGGATATGTGAACAGGGAAATACCTGTAATCTAGAAACAGGATTGGAAGCAACCTACCAGGCGATGACCCTTGGTTTGCGAGACTATGTTAACAAAAATGGTTTCCCCGGTGTAATTTTGGGGATGTCTGGTGGTATCGATTCTGCCCTAAGCGCTGCGGTAGCAGTTGACGCATTAGGCTCGGATCGCGTTCATTGTGTGATGATGCCCTCCCCATATACTAGCGAGGAAAGTCTCGAGGATGCAGCCGTAGCTGCAAATATGTTGGGCGTTAAAATAGATACAGTTCCCATTGGGCCGGCTATGGATGCTTTCGACGAAATGTTGTTGGATCATTTCAAAGGATCAAAGACCGGAATTACCGAGGAAAACATCCAGTCGCGTTCAAGAGGCTTAACATTAATGGCCCTGTCTAACAAGTTAGGAGCAATGGTGTTATCTACTGGCAACAAGTCGGAGATGTCGGTTGGCTATGCAACTCTATATGGTGACATGTGTGGTGGCTATTCTGTCTTAAAAGATGTCTACAAGATGACTGTCTTTGAACTCTCTAAATGGCGAAATAAGTTCAGGCCTAATGGAGCTTTGGGACCTGAAGGTGCAGTTATGCCTGAGAGAATAATTTCTAAACCGCCATCTGCTGAATTAAAACCCGACCAAAAAGATGAAGACACTCTTCCACCATATGAAGAACTAGATGCTATCCTGCATGGTTTAATTGAAGACGAGGCAAATGTTCAAGAAATAGCGTCTAGAGGGTTTGATATTGACGTTGTTATGAGAATTTGGCAAATGCTTGACAGAGCTGAGTATAAGCGAAGGCAGGCGCCTCCAGGCGTCAAAATAGGTCATAGAGCTTTCGGAAGGGATCGAAGATATCCTATTACTAACTCTTACAAAGCTTCTTACCAAATAAACAACAACTGAGAGCGTTCTGAGTAAAATGGACTTTCCAACCGCCAAACCACTTTCTTTCTATGATACTTTCACTCGTAAAAAGATACCATTTGTTCCTTTAGATAAAAGTAACATCCGATTGTATGTGTGTGGTCCGACCGTCTACGACTATGCTCATATTGGCAATGCTAGGCCCGTTGTTGTCTTTGATGTTTTATATCGTCTTTTAAAATATCGGTTCCCAACGGTGACTTATGTTAGGAACATAACGGACGTTGATGATAAAATTAATGAACGTGCTAAGAAAAGTGGTAGATCCATCAAGGAAATTACAGAGGAAACGACAAAAACTTTCCATTCGGATATGAATGCCCTTGGAGCGTTAACTCCGGATGTTGAACCCAGAGCCACAGAGCACATAAGTCAAATGATTGAGATGATAGAAAATCTCATAGAAAAGGGAAATGCCTATGAAAAACAAGGTCACGTGCTATTCAGTGTTCCCTCAATGCCAGATTATGGTCAGTTATCTGGCAGGAATCGAGATGAGCAGATCGCAGGAGCCAGAGTAGACGTTGCTCCATATAAAAATGATCCCGCTGATTTTATTTTATGGAAACCTTCGGGTAGCGATGCTCCTGGTTGGCATAGTCCATGGGGTTTTGGCCGACCTGGCTGGCACATAGAATGTTCGGCAATGAGTAAAATGTATCTTGGCGAAACATTTGATATTCACGCGGGCGGCATAGATTTGATTTTTCCACATCATGAGAACGAGATAGCTCAATCTCGATGCGCGTTTGGGACGTGTAAAATGGCTAATCTTTGGATGCACAATGGATACGTCACGGTTGAGGGTGAAAAGATGTCTAAGTCATTAGGTAATTTTTACACAGTCAATGATCTTTTGAAGGATTGGCCCGGAGAAACCATTCGCTACGCATTATTGTCGGGCCATTATCGCGCTCCTCTTAATTATTCAATCAAGGGGTTATCAGATGCTCAGGCTGCATTGGATCGTCTTTATCAAGCCATTAGGATTTCTGAAGATAATGTGCATCACAATGCTTTGCCTGGNGTGTCGGTTTTAGATGCTTTGGCAGACGATCTTAATACTCCCCTTGCCTTGTCTGAATTGCATAAATTGGTGGGTGCCGTGAACAAAGCTAGTAATAATGAGGTCAAAAATAAAATTAGGTCAGAGCTCCTTGGGTCGGCCAAGCTTTTGGGCCTCCTTGATGAAAAACCGGAAGATTGGTTTCGTAGGGGCGCATTGAAAAGTAATAGTCCAACTTCCTCAGAGATAGAACAATTAATCCTCTCCAGAAATAAGGCTAGAGAAATCAAAGACTTTAAAAAAGCCGACGAGATTCGTGATGAATTAGAATCAATGGGCGTAACTTTAGAAGATAGTAAAGATGGTACTACTTGGAAGATGAGTTAGAGTAGCTTATTTTTTAATTGTTCGACATCCCACTACTTCCCTATTTACTCTGAAAGAAATGACAAGAATATTTAAAGCTAATAATATCTAAAATCTGGGTGAGAGACGTACTTCTTGGACAAAGAAAAAGTTCAAAATAATCGACCAGTTGTAATCCTTGTCGAGCCACAATTAGGAGAGAATATTGGTGCTGTTGCGAGGGCCATGCTGAATTGTGGATTAAGGGAATTACGGCTTGTGCGACCTAGAGATGGCTGGCCAAATCCGACTGCTGAGGCTATGGCGTCTGGAGCTATAGAGGTTTTAAAAAGTGCGGAGGTTTTTGAGCAAACCGGAGACGCAGTTTGGGACTTAAATAGACTTTTTGCTACCACGGCCCGTCAGAGAGATTTAGCAAAAAAAGTTGTTACACCAAAAGAGGCGGCAAAACTATTTTTTGATTCAAAGTTTGCAGGGGATAACATTGGTTTTCTGTTTGGCCCAGAAAGGTCCGGATTAGTTAACGATGATATAGCATTAGCTGATTACGTTATAAATGTTCCTTTAAACCCGGAATTTTCATCTTTGAATTTAGCGCAAGCTGTGTTGTTGGTGGGATATGAATGGTTCCAAGCGGGTTTAATGCAAACGATAGGTTCACGAAAATGGGGTAACAGTGAACTTTCTACAATCGAGGAAAGAGAGTATTTTTATAAACGGCTAGAAAAACATCTAGATGAAGCAGGTTTTTTATACCCGGAAGAGTTGGCCCCAACGATTTGCAGGAATCTGCGTGCAATGTTTAATAAGGCTACTCTAACCAATCAGGAGATTAGGACATTGCACGGAATAGTGACTGCCTTGAGTAACTATACACCCGGTAGAAAGTAGGTTTATGCGCTTCAGATTGAAACCAAATCTCGATGATTATTTGTGACTGTTTCTTTTCATCAGCAAATTTAGCGCCTCAACTACGATTGAAAAGGCGATAGCTGCATATAAATATGCTCGGGGAATATGAATATGTATACCATCGGCTACTAAAACAATACCAACGATGAGTAGAAAACAAAGTGCAAGCATTTTTGATGTAGGGTGTTTGTAGATGAACTCACTTATTGGTTTGGATGCCGTCAGCATAACCGCCATTGCGATAATAACTGCCGTTATCATAATGAATAAGTGTTCAGCTAATCCGATAGCTGTCAGGACTGAATCGATCGAAAAAACAAGATCAAGCACAACGATTTGTGCAATTACACCAGAAAAACTACCTACTCCTCCTTTTGAAGTGTTTTCGGGTTCTCCGTTGACGGTAACTTTGATTTCTTTGCACGACTTATATACCAAAAACAAACCGCCACTCAACAAGATCAAATCTCGCCATGACACTGCGTGGTCTTTTATACTGAAAATAGGATCTGTCAGTCCAACAAGCCAAGCTAACATAGAAAGGAAAATCAGGCGCAGTACGAGCGCTAAACCAAGGCCAATTTTCCTGGCTTTGTTACGTTGATTTTCTGGAAGCTTATTAGCGACTATCGATACAAAGATGACATTGTCTATGCCCAAAATGATCTCGAGAACTGTCAGTGTTGCCAGGCTAGCCCATACTGCGGGGTCATTAATCCATTCCATCATTTTACCGACCTTCAGCTCTGGATATTCTTTCGATGCTATCGGAAACCCTCTGATATTTAATGGACAGTGATGTGAATGCAATATTTTTTATTTCAAAGTTTGACTTTTTTCTCTTCTTCAATATATTCGCCAGCTATTCTCGGAAATGTGTAGTCTCTCATGGGGTGGCTACCGGCGTAAGGCCCTACCGGGACAATCTTCTGGCTTATGAGGAGCCACAAATGAGTAATAGAATTAGCGCAAAACATAAAATTGATCGACGTCTTGGAGTGAACCTTTGGGGGCGGCCGAAATCACCTTTCAATAAACGCGAATACGGACCGGGTCAACACGGCCAAAGAAGAAAGAAGCCCTCAGACTTTGGTGTTCAGTTGATGGCTAAACAAAAGCTAAAAGGTTACTATGGGAATATAGGAGAAAAACAGTTCCGGAGATATTACAGGGAAGCAGTAAGACGGAGAGGGGATACGGGTGAAAACCTTGTGGGCATACTTGAATGTAGGCTAGATGCTGTGATTTATAGAATGAAATTTGTGCCCACCGTTTTTGGAGCTAGGCAATTCGTAAGTCATGGCCACGTAAGTGTTAATGGTAGGAGAGTAACTATTCCATCTTTTCTCTGTAAAGAAGGCGACGTTATAGAAGTTAAAGAAAAGTCGCGCGAGATCCCAATGGTCTTGGAGGCAGTAGCGTCCAGTGAGCGTGATATTCCAGATTACGTTGATGTAGATACTTCTAAGTTAAAAGGTACGTTCTTACGACAGCCGAAGTTAGATGAGATTCCATATCCAGTCCGAATGGAACCGAACTTTGTTATTGAGTACTACTCACGTAACTAGACACCAAAAAAAATCGTGTAACATCTTTCATTAATTTCTCGCGGGTGTTGCCTCTTTGTCGCGTTCTCTTAAGGCGAGGCCGAGGGCTGCAAAACTTGCAGCTAAAAGCCACAGAGAACGGACCCATGGTGCGAAGAGTTCTATCGCAAGCATTTTACTATGCTCGTCGCGTCTGTAGAAAACGGGTATTATATCACCTATTTGCAGATTGGGACGATCAGACGCAATTTTNCCTNGCTTAGCTTCCATACCTGATAACTTTAATTTTGCCAGGTAAATCGTATATTCAGAAGTAGTAGCGAGCTTTTTACTGATTTCAGCCTCTCCAAGAGAGCCCTTTAGCAAAAATTGCATATTGGGTAGAGCGAAGTAAACTGCGGCACAGAAAGTAATTAAAGAAATAGCAAACAGAGTTTTGGCAGATGGATCTAGTATACGACGTAGTAGTGTCCGCGTATTGTTTCGAGATAGCATATTAACTCGTGGTTTCTNCCTTGTAGTTTGCTTATGCTTCGGAAGATAACTCTATTCCTTTTTCCACAAGAAAAGCACTAAGTTCACCAGTCTCAAACATCTCTCGTATAATGTCGCACCCACCGACAAACTCACCTTTAACGTACAATTGTGGAATGGTTGGCCAGTCAGAATAATGCTTAATGCCTTCTCGAATATCCATATCTTCTAGCACGTTTACGCTGTTGAATTTAACCTGCAGATGACTTAGTACTTGGATAACAGCAGCTGAAAACCCGCATTGGGGGAAGACTGGTGTGCCTTTCATAAAAAGAAGAACGTCGTTTGTATCAACTTCCGTTTGAATTCGTTGTCGGGTGTTTTCATCCATCATAATAAAACTCCGTATAGTTATTTGGTTTTAATTAGTGGTGTTTGGTGGAGACGTTTGTAATGCGAGAGCATGGAGCTCGTTTCCCATCCTGCCTTTAAGAGCCGCATAAACCATCTGATGCTGCTTCACTTTCGTTTTTCCAACAAAAGCGGATGATACAACTGTCGCCGCATAGTGATCTCCGTCCCCCCTTAGATCCTCGATTTCAACATGAGCATCTGGGAAGGATTCCTTGATCAGCGCTTCTATCTCTGAGCTTTCCATCGGCATTTGTAAGCGATCCCACTTCTAATTTAGGCGGTCTTCATATATTCCGGCAGCCATCGTTCATTAATTTCGAAACACCGCTTTAAAGATATGTTCCCAATTTTATCTATTGTCAACTCTTGGTGCTTAGTTGTTTTCCCTAATATTTTTGCTGTTACATTCTGTTTCTTGGCTATTTCCAGAATGCTGTTCGCGTCTGAGGATGTTAAAATATAGCGGCTTTGCTCTTCACCAAAAAAGAAAGCATGATCTGGAATGTTAGTTGGGTTCGTTATTTTCACCCCTANAAACATCGCATCTTTAACAGAGGCTAGAGCCATTTCAGCTATTGCGATTAAGATGCCNCCATCAGAAANATCATGACAGGCGCTAACAGTACCTTGTTTAATAAGATTTCTGACCAGGTCACCATTTCTCTTTTCTTCGTCTAAGTCCAAAGGGGGTGGTGCGCCCATTTCTAGCCCGTGGATTTCCCGCAAGTAGATAGACTGGCCTAGCCACCCACTGCATGAGCCTATCACTATTATATCTTCGTCGTGTCGTTTAAATGCAATTGTAGCAGACTTGCCTAGGTCTTCCAGTAGGCCTACCCCTCCAATTACTGGGGTAGGTAGGATAGCTACCCCGTTTGTCTCATTGTAAAGGGAGACATTACCTGATACGACCGGAAACTTGAGTTTTAATGCGGCCTCGCTCATACCTTTTATACAGCCAANGAATTGGCCCATAATTTCTGGTTTTTCGGGATTCCCAAAATTCATGTTGTTGGTAATTGCAAGTGGCTGCGCTCCTGTCGCCGTTATATTTCGCCACGCTTCTGCTACTGCTTGTGCCCCCCCCACTTTTGGGTCTGCCAAACAATAACGTGGTGTACAATCGACAGACATTGCTATCGCTTTATTAGTGTCATTTACACGAACGACGGCAGCGTCGCCTCCCGGCCTTGCTATTGTGTTATTCATAACGAGATGGTCATATTGTTCCCAAATCCAACGTCGGCTTGATAAGTCGGGACACCCGATTAGAACTTCAAATACATCCTGTAGCGAACCTTTTGGCCGATAGTCCGATGATCTTATTTGTTCTTGTTTTGGGGTTTCAGACCAAGGTCTATCATATTCAGGTGACTGATCGACCATTGGATCGATTGGTATATTAGCTTCTGAGATGCCATTTTTCACAACTTCAAGATATCCTGTATCATTGAGGGTTCCTATAACAGCGAAATCTAGTCCCCATTTATCGAAGATTTCTCTAGCAAGGTCTTCTGTATTTGGATCCAGTATCATCAACATTCGTTCCTGACTCTCTGAGAGCATTATTTCATAAGCACTCATACCCTCTTCCCTAACAGGAACATGATCTAGGTTCAGTTTCATCCCTAGTCCGCCTTTACCAGCCATTTCAACCGATGACGATGTCAAACCAGCTGCTCCCATGTCTTGAATAGCTATGATAGCGTCACTTTCCATCAGTTCGAGGCAAGCNTCTAGAAGAAGTTTTTCGGTAAAGGGNTCGCCAACTTGAACAGTAGGGCGTTTTTCTTCTGCATCTTCATTGAATTCTGCAGAGGACATTGTGGCTCCGTGGATACCGTCTCTACCTGTTTTAGCACCTACGTAAATAACTGGGTTACCGCTTCCGGCAGCTGCAGAATAAAAAATTTTATTACTTTGAGCTATTCCAACAGTCATTGCGTTTACAAGATTATTCCCGTTATAAGCAGAGTGGAAATCCACTTCGCCGCCAACCGTAGGAACACCAATACAATTTCCATAACCGCCAATTCCTGCAACGACGCCTGAAAGTAGGTGTTTGGTTTTTTCATTTTTTGGAGAACCAAATCTCAGAGCATTTAGGTTGGCCACGGGACGCGCGCCCATTGTGAAAACATCGCGCAATATACCCCCAACGCCTGTTGCCGCGCCTTGGTACGGTTCAATGAAGCTAGGATGATTATGACTCTCTATTTTGAAAACGGCAGCCTGCCCATCTCCTATCGATATTACTCCAGCATTCTCACCCGGACCTTGTATTACGTTTTCTCCACTTGTAGGCAGCGTTTTGAGCCATTTTTTTGATGATTTATATGAGCAATGCTCCGACCACATTGAGGAAAAAATTCCAAGTTCAGTATANGTCGGNGGCCTGCCTAGAATTTCCTGTATACTATTGAACTCGTCTCGAGAAAGCCCNTGCTCGAGTGCATNTTCAATAGTTGGGTTGCCACTGGTGGGAGTCATGTGATCGCATCCACTAAACTTTGGAAAAGTGGTCTGCCGTCTGTACCTCCAAGATTACAGTCAGTAGCATTTTCTGGATGGGGCATTAATCCGAGTACATTCTTTTNNGCATTCAATATCCCTGCAATATTTTCACAGGATCCATTTGGATTTGTTGACGCATCTNCTCTGCCCGATTGATCAGTATACTTGAAAGCGATCTGACTCCTGTCATGTAATTCCTGTAAAAGACCTTCGCTAGCAAAATAGTTTCCATCATTGTGCGCCACTGGTATAGATAAAACCTGGCCCTTTGAATATCGCGATGTAAAGATCGAGTCATCAGATTCGACTTTTATACTAACATTTCGGCAGATAAATTTCAGGTTCTTGTTTCGGATTAACGCACCTGGTAATAGACCAACTTCTGTTAGGATTTGAAATCCGTTACATACGCCGAGTATCGGAACCCCTTTAGATGCATACTCTAAAACCGAATTCATTGCAGGGGATCTTGCTGCCATTGCACCGGAGCGAAGATAATCGCCGTAAGAAAAACCGCCTGGCACTATTATTAAGTCCGTTTTTGGAAAGCTTGTATCATTGTACCAAACAAAGTTTGGTTTTTTACCACTTGCTTGCTCCACGGCCATCACCATATCGCGTTCGCGGTTGGTTCCAGGAAATATAACAATGGTAGAATTCATTTCACCATTCTCTGAAATAGTTAGATGCAGCCAAGTTACGGAAGGGTTGACACCTTTGCAAGCCAGACCTTTTTTTTGCTGATAAGGCTTTTGGAAACAAAGCTTTCAAAATAACTAAAAGCAAATGATTAACTATTTTGAAAATCAATATATTCACGAATCGATTTTTTAATTNTTAGTTTTTCACAACAATCCGCAATCGCATTAAATTGAAAGTGGATAAGGCCTTGAACCTGGATAACATTTTACCATAGACTTTAGATGCTTCACTGAAAACAATTGCAGAATCTTCGATTGGNATTAAAACAGATGAGCTTCAACTTCATTTTTATGCTCACATCCAACGATAGCACTATTCCGAATGCACTGGAAAAATTAGATGAAGTATTGGCTGGAGGTGTAAGACATATCGGCTTTAAAGATGTCGGTTTGCCTTTTGATGATTTAAAACGTCTAGCAAAAAAAATCAGGGAGGCGGGTGGCAGGTCATACCTGGAAGTGGTTAGTCTAGATGCAGATAGAGAATTAGAGTCGGCTGAGGCATCTGTAAAACTGGATGTTGATTGTTTGCTAGGTGGGACTCGAGCAAGAGAGGTAATAGAGATTATTCGTGCCAATCCANTACGGTACTTTCCGTTTCCTGGTCAAATAGTTGGCCATCCTAGTGANCTGCAAGGAACTTTGGAGGATATAGTTGAAAGTGCACGGTCTTTGGCAGCATTNGACCGGGTTCANGGTTTAGATCTTTTGGCCTATAGATACAAAGGTGATGTCGCTAGGCTAATGTCCGAAGTGTGTAGGGTGTCTGACAAGCCCGTTGTAATTGCAGGAAGTATAGATAGTGAGGAAAAAATAACTGCTGCAGCACAAGCGGGGGCATCGGCATTCACCGTAGGCACAGCTGCTTTTCAGGACATTTTCCCAGCAGACAAGGAAGGTCTTGTNCCNCAAATACGGTCTNTGATGGAAATACGTAGCCGCGCGGCGAAACTTTCGANGACCCCGAGACGGATTGCTGTCGTCGCTCATAATAGGCGTAAAGCACAACTAAACGCTTGGGTGGGAAGACATCTTAATACCCTTTCAAACCAGCGTATTATCTGCACTGGCGGTACTGGTTCAATGCTTCGCGAGATATATCCAAAGTTAAATATTGAAAGATTGCAGCGGGGTACGCGGGGTGGTGATCAACAGCTGGGAGCTTTGATCGCAACGGGTGAATTGGACGCAATAATATTTTTCGCTGATCCAGAGGCAAATTATTCGAACGACGTGGATCTCATAGCGCTCACCAGGCTCGCTATATTGCACGATACGCCAATTGTTTGCAGTCCTACTGCCGCAGATCTTGTGATGTTGTCTTTTAATTAATGGTTAAAAGCTTGATGTCACTTGTTAGTGCTTACTCTAGATCCACTCGATAGTTTTCAATAACGGTATTTGCCAGAAGTTTCTCGCACATTTCCGTTGCTTGCTTCCGCGCTTCAACAGGATCATTTTCGTCAATATCTAACTCAATAAACTTTCCTTGCCGAACGTTTTCTATTTTATCAAACCCCAAATTTATTAACGAATTTTCAATGGCCTTTCCTTGAGGGTCTAAAACACCATTCTTCAACGAAATATGGATCTGAACTTTCATAATGCTGTGGTCCTATTCGAAATCAATTCGGTTAGCGTTCGTTTAAAGATACTTAGTTCCCCATCTCTGGAAGCACACCGAGCCGCCTTGCTATATCCTGATAAGCTTCCCGCTCTCCTCCCAAATCCCTTCTAAAACGATCTTTGTCAAGCTTTTCGTTGGTCTTGATGTCCCACAGCCGGCAGTTGTCTGGACTAATTTCATCAGCAAGTACAATTTGAACGTTATCGTCGGTAAAGAGACGTCCAAATTCGAGTTTAAAATCAATTAATCGAACACCGATACCCAAAAATATACCTGATAAAAAATCATTAACCCTCAATGTCACCGCAACAATCTCTTCCAACTCCTGATGGCTGGCCCAGCCAAATGCCGTTACATGTTCATCGGAAATAAGGGGATCTCCTAATTCGTCAGCTTTATAGTAATATTCTACCAGCGACCTGGGTAGAGGTTGACCCTCGTCAAGACCCAGCCGTTTACATATTTGACCAGCTGCGATATTCCGAACGACCACCTCAATAGGGATTATTTCGACTTCCTTTATGAGCTGTTCACGCATGTTTAATCGCTCGATAAAGTGAGTCGTGATACCAATTTCTGTCAGACGTGTCATCATGTATTCACTAATAGTGTTATTTAAAACCCCTTTACCTGTTATAACGCCACGTTTTTCGTTGTTGAAAGCTGTTGCATCGTCTTTAAAATACTGAACGAGTGTTCCTGGCCTTGGGCCTTTGTAAAGAATTTTAGCTTTTCCCTCGTATAATTTTTTTCTATTAGCCATTTGCTAATCCCTGATTTTTGATAGCATGGTTGTCGTAAGCAGAGTTGACATCATATCAAATAACGTTGGCTTGACCACATTAACGCATATTTTTGTTTTGGTCATGGATGGGCCTCTTTCTTTGGAGGCGCACTAAGTGCTTATATTTCAACGAAGTCAAAAGGAGTTGTGTCTGGTGTGCCAGGGCAGAATTTCCATTGAACCTCNCTCTCTTGTGAGTTTGGAACTGCTAATAGAGAAGAAGACACCGTGCCAAAACCATAATCTGTTTTTATATTAATTGATGTCAAAGGATTGCCGTCGATGTATTCACTCTGATCTGCTAAAACTTTTTGCCAAGCATCCCAGTCATTGGTTCCAGGATTCGGAACGCTAGCTTTTCGTATTCTTTTAAGATATTTAGCAATCCTGGGCGATTTAATATCGTTTAGATCATCTGCTGTGATCATTGAAATTCCCTCAGGAATACTGTGTAAGGTGATATTATCTGTCTCTGTATGTTTAAGCCAGAACGCATCTCTATTGTCAGCCAAGATCATGTTAAACGATCTATANGCTTTTTCGTTTATACTAGTAATGGCTTCGGCTGCATCACTTGCGTCAGCATGATCCAGTGCCTCAAGAACTAACTCTCCCCTTGAACGTTTTCCTTTTTTTGGCCCTAGCGAATTGGAGCGATTCAAAATTGCAGCAACAACCCCAAAGTCATTAACTCCGAGCCAGCTGCCGCCTGCTGTTTCATCTATCCCAGCAATTATTTCAGGCCGGTCAGGCCAGTGCCTACCCGGTGGTTTCGATTGTCGGGTTTTCATCTCATCTCGATTGCTCCCTATGATCAGGGGCCAGTCGTCTCCTGGGTGCCATCGAATAATAAGTGTGCACATAGATAAAAAGCCAAAGCATCTAGTTTGTGAATTTAGCTTTATCTAATCTTTTAGAATTAAAAACAAGTTTTCTTTAACATCTGCTATGAATGATAGATATACTTGCAAATAGGTTAAAGTATAACCTCATTTTAACAATGTTAAAAACAACTGGAACCAAGCGAGATGTATTCTGAAAATTATTGTGTCGAACTAGGAACTAGATCTGTTTTAGAGATAAGTGGGCTCGATAGCGTGAAGTTATTGCAGGGGCTCGTCTCGAATGATGTCGAGTCCGTATCTGCCGAAAATAGTATCTACGCAGCATTACTCACACCCCAAGGTAAATTTTTATATGATTTTTTTATTGTGCAAGGCGATGAGAACACNGTGCTACTGGATTGTGAGTGGAGGCACCTTAAAGAAATTTTAATGAAACTGAAAATCTATAAACTTAGGTCTGAAGTTAATTTGCGTGACGCAAGTGATGATCATAAAATTTTTGTTGGCTTTGGGGAAAAAATTCTAGAGCTTTTGGATTTGCCTAAAAGGCCTGGTGCNACACGCTCATACCGNGNTGGGCATGTAATGGTAGATCCACGACATGAACTNATGGGCGTGCGAATTATTCTACCNTCGGGCTNAGNGGTGTCCNAACNATCTCTCAAACCTGNCTCTNTGGAATCTTATCAAAGAATGAGAATAGGTCTTGGGATACCCGACGCAACTTATGATTTGGAGCAGAATAAAACAATCTTGTTGGAAGCAGGCTTTGATGAGTTGAATGGTATTAGCTGGGACAAAGGATGTTATATGGGGCAAGAATTGACTGCGCGGACAAAATATCGAGGTTTGATTAAAAAAAGGCTTATACCATGCAAAATTGTGGGGCCTGCGATTTTGCCGGGAACGCCCATAACTTTCGATGAAAAGAATGTGGGAGAGATAAGGTCTGTGGCAGGTGATTTAGCGATGGCATTATTAAAAATAGCCTCTGTAAAAGATAGTAACGCGCGCGAAGAAACTTTTACTGCCAATGAGAGTTCTATTATACCTATTCAACCAAATTGGATGAAATTCTAACAATCAGTAGAAATTGATTATAAATTTTCTCCTTTTGAACTGCTAAGAAATACTTTGAATCTATTTAAAAAGCTTCAGACACGCTTCAGCGAATTACCTTTGACAAGCAGGGCAATTATTTTTATGGCGCTAGCATCGGTTTTATTCGTTGCTATGCATGCATTAGTGAGAGATCTATCAAAAGATTTACATCCGTTCCAGATAGCATTTTTTAGAGCTTCACTGGGACTTATTGTGCTATCACCGATCATTTTCAAAAATCGATTTGCAATATTAAGAACCAGCAAGATTAAATTACATGCACTTCGTGGCCTCTTGAATGCCGGCGCCATGCTCTGTTTTTTCTATGGCCTAAGCATCACCCCTCTGGCGCAAGTAACCGCGCTAAGCTTCGCCGTTCCATTATTTGCAACACTATTTGCTGTATTGTTACTGGGCGAAATTATCAAAATACGCAGGATAACTGCTCTGCTAATTGGTTTTTTTGGTACTTTGGTTATTATCCGCCCCGGGTTAATCGATTTTGGGCTAGGACCGATTTTGATACTGTCTCAAGCTATTATTTGGTCTCTTGCTTTGATGGTCATTAAGGTTCTAACACGCACTGACTCAAGTCTTACAATCGCTATTTATGCGTCAATTTTTCTATCCCCTATGGTTTTGATAGCAGCAATACCAGTATGGCAATCGCCTACGGTCTATCAGCTAATTTTAATGTTAATAATTGCGACGTTTGGAACCATAGCTCAAACGTTGATGAATGAATCATTGAAATTAGGAGAGACATCCGTTGTTATGCCGGTAGAATTTACAAGAATGATATGGGCTGCGTTATTTGGATATTGCTTCTTTAGTGAGATTCCAGATATTTTTACTTGGTTTGGTTCGGTTTTAATTTTTGGAAGTACGGCATATATTGCTGTTCGCGAGAGTAAACTAAANAAAGAAAAAGAGAATAATTCGGCTGATTAATGGATAAATTCTAAACCCGCAAACAAGATATTTAATCAAATTAATTGACCAAAGATGGTGTAGACAAATGAGCGACCTGATCTCTATTAAAAGAGCACTTCTTTCCGCATCAGACAAAACAGACTTGGTGTCCCTAGCGGAAAAACTTTGCAGATACGATGTTGAGATAATTTCAACTGGAGGTACAGCCCGTGCCCTTAAGTCCTCCGGGATATCTTCTACTGATGTTGCAGAAATAACAGGGTTTCCAGAAATAATGGGGGGAAGGGTAAAAACGCTTCATCCGAAAATTCATGGCGGTCTTTTAGGAAAACGAAGCGATAAGGAGCACCAAACCGCTATGAAGGACAACGATATACTCCCTATCGATCTTTTGGTGTGTAACCTTTATCCCTTCGAACAAACGGTTAAAACGGGGTCAAATTTTGATGTTTGTATTGAAAATATAGATATTGGTGGGCCAGCAATGATAAGAGCCGCGGCTAAAAACTACGGATCTTTAACAGTAATCATTGATCCCGTTGATTATGACGCTTTACTGGACGAGATTGAAAAACATGAAGGTTCAACNTCTCTNGAATTTAGAAAAAAATTAGCAGCAGAAGCGTTCTCTCGCACAGCTGCGTACGATAGTGAAATTGCTAATTGGTTTTGCAACGAAGTAAATATTAAAAATCCAAAGTATTTTACGGTTACAGGTTCAAACCCGAAGACATTACGATATGGTGAAAACCCGCATCAGTCCGCGTCTCTCTATAAAACGTCCAGTGACCGAAAAGGAGTGGGCACTGCTATACAACTTCAGGGCAAAGAACTCAGTTATAATAATTTAAATGATACNGACGCTGCTTTTGAGTTNGTNGCNGAGTTTGATGAACCNGCTGTTGCTATTATTAAACACGCTAATCCCTGCGGTGTTGCAATTGGAACTAATTTAATGGAGGCTTATCAAAAAGCAGTACAATGTGATCAAACAAGCGCGTTTGGCGGAATCGTCGCTCTTAATGCGGAACTTACCGGAGAAGTGGCGACTGAAATAGTAGAAATATTTACAGAAGTAATCATAGCGCCGTACGTTTCAGAGGAAGCTAAAAAAGTTTTAATGGAAAAGAAGAATTTAAGGATACTTGAAACGGGCGGGCTCCCTAATCCAAGAATAATGGAAAATTCCATCAAAAGGATAGCCGGTGGATTTTTATTGCAAGATGGCGATTCCGGAAAAGTCGAGGAAGAAAAACTGCAAATTGTTACAGAGAGGCACCCGAGTGACAGAGAACTAAAAGATCTTCTCATAGCATATCGTATTGCAAAGCACGTTAAATCTAACGCCATTGTTTACGTGAAAGATGGGGCTTCTGTAGGTATTGGCGCTGGGCAAATGAGCAGGGTTGATGCTTCTCGCATTGCAGCAAGTAAGTCAAAAGATGCCTCGAGAGCCTTGGGTCTTGAAAAATCTATATCAATCGGCTCTGTAGTTGCATCAGATGCATTTTTTCCATTCGCAGATGGNTTGTTGAGTGCGATTGAAGCGGGCGCGACGGCAGTAATACAACCAGGCGGTTCGGTAAGAGATCAAGAAGTCATAAATGCTGCTAATGAAAAAGAAATTGCGATGGTTATGACCGGTATTAGAAATTTTCGNCACTGATAATATTGATTTTGAGCGGGTTAGGGCTTGGCATTGATATCAGCGAAACTATTTTATTGTTTTTGAATTGATTGATAACCGTTTTAACGCTATGCAAACGCATCGTATGNTCAAGCTAAAAGTCGATAGATAAAAAAACGTGAAAAAACATGAACGGCAGCATTAAAAAAACTGATGTGATAATAATAGGTGCGGGTCCAGTAGGATTATTTGCAGTCTTCGAGCTTGGTCTACTCGATATGAAGTGTCATTTGATAGACATCCTTGATGTCCCAGGCGGACAATGTGCAGAACTTTATCCAGAAAAGCCTATTTATGATATTCCAGCGATACCGGTATGTACTGGACAAGAACTGACCNACAAACTTCTGGAACAGATACAGCCATTCGAACCGATATTTCACTTAGGCCAGATGGCAGAGTCTATCGTCAAGAGCGAGGATGGAAATTGGATTGTAACAACCGACAGCAATGTGTCGCTTGAAGCACCTGTGATCGTAATTGCTGCCGGGGGCGGAAGTTTTGTGCCGAAGAAGCCGCCGCTTAAAGATATAGAGGAATATGAGGGGAATTCCGTTTTTTATTCTGTTAAGAAGATGGAAATCTTTCGCAACAAAAATTTGGTGATTGCTGGCGGTGGTGACTCCGCCCTTGACTGGACTTTGAGCCTGCAGCCGATTGCTAAAAGTTTAACGCTGGTTCATAGGCGAGATGATTTTCGAGCGGCACCCGATACGATAAAAAAAATGCGAAATTTGGTTTCCAAAAATAAGATGGTGCTCGAAATCGCGCAATTAAAGGAAATCAAGGGATCTTCTGGCAATATTGAGTCGCTGGGAGTTAAGGGTGACAGGGGTGAATACGATATAAAGTGCGATACGCTTTTGGCTTTCTATGGCCTTACAATGAAATTGGGTCCGGTAGCTAATTTTGGGATAAACCTAGATCGAAACCTAATTCCTGTTGACACAGAAAAATTCGAGACGGACGTAGAGGGGATATTTGCCGTAGGTGATATTAATCACTATCCGGGTAAGTTGAAATTGATATTGTCGGGTTTTCATGAAGCCGCGCTCATGGCTCAGCAAGCTTTTAAGTACGTTTATCCGGAACGTAGGCTAAGATTTCAATACACGACTTCTAGTTCTGACTTACAAGAAAAATTGGGGGTATAATGAAACTTTATGTTACAGACCACGATGGTAATGAACACCAAATCGAAGGGGTGGATGGCTGGCAACTTATGGAAGCTATTCGTGATGAGGGGATGCAAATCAAGGCGGAGTGCGGAGGCGCCTGTGCATGCGCGACTTGCCATGTGTATGTAGACGAGGACTGGAAGGATAAAGTACCGGAAAAAAGCGAGGAAGAGATGGATATGCTAGATCTCGCTTTCGATGTTCAGGAAAATTCTAGATTATCTTGTCAGATTACAATCACACCTGGTTTAGATGGCTTAAAAGTCACGCTGGCGCCTGACTGATTTGGAATTGCCCAAACGCGCCAGAAATAGCTCGTTCGATTTGGAAATTTAAAGTTTTTTTGCTCGTATCCTTGACAGTTTGATTATCAGACACTACATGCTGGCAGTCGCGGCACGAGAGTGCTAATGATAAATAGAATGTTTTTTTAACGGAAACTTAGACATTAGATGGAGATATGGAATGGGATTTAGGCCATTGCATGACCGCGTTGTTGTTAAACGCTTAGACAGCGAGTCTAAAACAGCAGGCGGTATCATAATACCAGATACAGCAAAAGAAAAGCCAATGGAGGGCAAGGTTATATCAGTTGGCCCGGGTGCGAGAGACGATCACGGCAGAATTACGCCTTTAGACGTAAAAAAGGGTGATACTGTGCTCTTTGGAAAATGGTCGGGTACCGAAGTAAAAATAGATGGGGACGACCTTTTGATAATGAAAGAGTCGGACATAATGGGCGTTATCGGTTAACGATTGTTTNAAAATATTCAGTTACATNCATTAGGAGAAAGGCAGACAAATGGCTGCAAAAGAAGTTAAATTTGGGGCAGATGCGCGCCAAAAAATGCTCGACGGCGTCGACGTACTAGCGAACGCAGTTAAAGCTACGCTCGGCCCAAAAGGTCGGAATGTTGTTCTCGATAAATCTTTTGGGGCGCCGAGAATTACAAAAGACGGCGTCACGGTGGCAAAAGAAATTGAGCTCAACGAGAAATTCGAAAACATGGGTGCCCAAATGGTAAGAGAAGTGGCATCAAAAGCAAATGATAACGCGGGTGATGGAACTACCACTGCTACCGTTTTGGCTCAGTCAATCGTAAAGGAAGGCGCAAAAGCAGTGGCTGCAGGTATGAACCCAATGGATTTGAAGCGCGGCATTGACATGGCTGTCACATCAGTCGTAGGTGCCTTAGAAAAGAAGTCGAAAAAGATAAAGACTTCGGCAGAGGTTTCGCAGGTAGGCACGATTTCGGCTAACGGTGAAGATGAAATAGGTCAGATGATAGCAAAAGCTATGGATCGAGTTGGTAACGAGGGTGTTATTACTGTTGAAGAGGCTAAATCGCTAGACACAGAGCTTGATGTTGTCGAAGGCATGCAGTTTGACCGAGGTTACTTATCGCCATACTTTGTTACAAATTCNGAGAAGATGATCAGCGATTTAGAGTCACCTTATATTCTTTTGCATGAAAAGAAGCTTACGACACTGCAGTCGATGCTGCCGGTACTCGAAGCAGTGGTTCAGAGTGGAAAACCACTCCTTATAATCGCCGAAGATATTGAGGGTGAGGCCCTAGCAACATTAGTTGTTAACAAATTGCGCGGTGGATTAAAGGTGGCTGCTGTTAAAGCACCCGGTTTCGGCGATCGTAGAAAAGCGATGTTGGAAGACATNGCTATCCTCACTGGTGGAACAGTAATCTCAGAAGACCTAGGCATCGACTTAGAAACTGTCACTCTAGATATGATGGGAACTGCNAAGAGGGTAAACATCACCAAAGAAGAGACAACAATAGTTGACGGTTCTGGTAAAAAGAAAGACATTGAGGGCCGTTGTAACCAAATTCGGGCTCAAGTCGAAGAAACTACTTCGGATTATGACCGAGAGAAGTTGCAGGAACGCCTAGCGAAACTAGCCGGCGGTGTAGCAGTTATCCGGGTCGGAGGTTCAACAGAGGTTGAGGTTAAAGAGAGAAAAGACCGTGTTGATGACGCGATGCATGCAACCCGTGCTGCCGTGGAAGAGGGAATCATTCCCGGAGGCGGAGCAGCGCTCATTTATGCCGGNCAGGGTCTTNCTAAGCTTCANGCNGCAAATGACGATCAGTTGGTTGGTATCAACATCGTTAAAAAAGCAATTCAGGCTCCAGCACGNCAGATNGCCGAAAATGCGGGAGANGATGGCTCTGTTATNGTNGGNAAACTGCTAGAGTCTCGTGACACAAACTGGGGTTATGATGCTCAAGAAGGAAAATTTAGGGATTTGGTAAAAGCAGGTATCATAGACCCGACGAAGGTTGTTCGTACCGCACTTCAAAACGCAGCGTCTGTCGCGGGACTTTTGGTTACCACAGAGGCAATGGTAGCTGAGAAGCCAGAACCAAAACCAGCAATGCCTGCAGGTGCGCCTGGCGGTATGGGTGGTATGGACTTTTAATTNAAAGTTCTAGCTAAATATCAGAAGCCCCTTCATTTAAGGGGCTTCTTTTTTTTGTCCNGAAATTGCAAGAAGAAGGGCACTGTGATCTAAATCACCCATGTTCTCTTCTATCATATAGTCCCATAGTTTTAGATTTGTCTCTAAGCTTGGCAGATTACAATTAGATGCACTGGCAAGCTCGATAGCCTCTTTTATATCCTTTCTTTGAATACTGCATTTTGCNCTTGCNTGAAAATCTTCCTTTATCATTCTTTCACCATGTAGCTCCAATATTCGACTATGAGCAAAACCACCAAACAAAGCCTCGCGGATCTTTGCGGGTTCAACCCCATTCGCGTCAGCTAATGTGAACGCTTCTGCCACTGCACCTATTGTAAGACCGACTATCATCTGATTTGCAGATTTAGCAATTTGGCCAGCTCCAGTATCGCCAACGTGTGTTATTCGCTCTCCTAATATTTGCAGCCATGGCAGGGCTTTTTTGAATGCTTGATTGCTGCCTCCAACCATAATAGTTAGAGTGCCGGATTCTGCTGCTGTAGTGCCTCCTGAAACTGGAGCGTCGACCCATTCAGAGCCACTCATTTCTAATTTAGTAGCAAAGGCGTGAGTTTTCAGAACTGATGTTGTCCCCATGTCAATTAACAGCGAACCCGGCTTTAGATTATTAGCTAAACCTTCTGAGTTACCCTCGGCTCCAAAGACAACCTCATCCACAGCTTCAGCATCTGTTAACATTAATATTGTAACATCAGCACCTTCGGAAACATCGCATGGTGTTTTGCAGACATACACATTGTCCAATTCTGTTGCAAGTTGAGAGGACTTTGACTGACTCCTATTCCAAACTCTGAGCATCGCTCCTGATTGGCTTAATTTATGCGCCATTGGCGTTCCCATGAGGCCCAGGCCAATCAAACCAACCGTTAGTCCTGCAACCTCTTTACTTTTATTCGGATCCATCGTCATCTCTGTATCGTGCATATCTAGCTGCAGAGCCCCGTTCTATAGCAGCGGCTGTGAGCCTGTCCACAGCAAGTTCGTGTCTTAGCATTTCTAAGAAGCGCAGCTCTTCCTGAGTTGCAATACCATTCACAGCTACAACATCACAGGCAAGGGCGTATGCAGTAGGGCATAATTTTGTTGGAAGTGATTGGCGGATTATCTCAATAGCTGCATCTAATCCATCTTCTTCTGTTAAAAGGTCTGTGCAAGCGGCAGCTGTTTCAAAAAACTTAGCGTCGTCAAACCCTACAAANATAGGTAACCCCAAAGTCATTGATTTNATGGTTTTTAATTCGTCTTCTTCTACGCGTCCATCTGCCGCTGCTGCAAGCACAACGGAGTAAACTAATGCCGCATTATAACTAATCATAACCGAACCTTTTGCAAATATGTTTTTTGGTGATTTTTAATAACATGTTAACTCTCATCTAAAGGTTACAATTCATTTTTATTGTTTTACTATACTGATAACGTATTTTAAGAAGTTTGCACTACCAATCTTTTAATAAGACGAGAGAATATTATGACTATTTTGCCAGATGACCCACTAGGCAGTGGTGGAATTGCCGTTTTTGCAGAGGCTCTGCGAGCTGGTAAAACTTCAGCAAAGAAAGCTGTTAGAGCATATCTAGATCGAATAGAGGCTTTAGAACCAAAACTNAACGCATACCAGTTTGTAGCTTACGAGCAGGCGGAAGAAGCCGCAGAGGCGATAGACAAGTTATTGGCTTCAGGAATTGATTTAGGCCCGTTGATGGGAGTTCCGATCGCCATTAAAGATATCTACGCGGTGGAAAATATGCCAACGACTAATGGCTCTCTTTATGATGCATCGGAGATAACAGGTCCCGAAGGACGATATGTTACAGCGTTAAAACAATCGGGCTGTATCATCTTAGGTAAAACCAAAACGGTCGAATATGCGCTTGGCGCCACTGGCGTTAATGAAGCAAGAGGTACCCCCTGGAATCCATGGGACCTATCAACACATCGGATTCCAGGTGGATCTTCTAGTGGTTCAGGTGTGGCTACTGCGGCTGGTATGTGCGCATTTGCTATGGGCTCTGATACAGGCGGTTCGGTTAGAATACCGGCATGTCTGAATGGGATATTTGGACACAAAACATCCGTGGGTCTCTTGCCCACAGATGGGGTTTTCCCGCTTTCGCCTACGCTTGATACACTCGGCCCATTAACCAGTAATGCCGCGGATGCAGCTATTCTGCATGCCATAATGACAGGATCTGATATTCCTTTGGCAACGCCATTAACGGGTTTGCGGCTGGGAAAACCAACATCATTCTTTTTTGAAGACATAGATGCAGATGTTCTGTCCTGTGTCGAAGCTGCCCTAGCTTCGCTGGTCGAAGTTGGAGTGGAAATAGTTGACGTAGATATACCCGACCCTAACGAGCGAGACTGGATTTTCCCCGCCATTGCACCGCCAGAATTTTTGGCTGCAATTGGAGAAAAAGGATTTCGTGCGGCTTTACCAGAGATGGATCCTACCACTGGTGCAAGAGCAGAAAAAGGTCTTTCAATCTCTGGAATGGAACATGCTGCTGCAGTNATACGGCACCATCAACTCGCAGCCCTAGCTGAGGATGCTTTTGAAGGCTTGGATGGATGGGTTTCGCCGACATGCCCTTTTTTACCAATGCCTGTCGGGGATCTAACAGACCCAAAAGCAGCGCAAAAATCACTACAAGCTTCAAGAAATACTCAACCAGGAAATATATTTCGTCTTTGTGCGATAACAACGCCGGTTCACCAATTTGGGTCGGCATTGCCCGTGGGCCTTCAAGTAATGTGTCCTCTGGGAAGGGATAAAGAGGCTTTATCTATAGGACTAGCACTGGAGGGACACTTTGGGTTATCAGCCAGACCTGAGCTCTCTGTAGACTGAAAAACTACATTTTTTTACTAAAATACAACTTTTGAAGATGAGTAGAAATAGACATGGAAGATTTCAACAAAGCNTTTGACTATATCATCGTTGGCGCTGGATCGGCCGGGTGTACATTAGCTAACCGTCTGACTGAAGATGTTTCCAGGACAGTTCTTCTGTTAGAAGCTGGTGGCAAGGACTCNAACCCTTGGATACATATCCCTGTCGGTTTTGTAAAAACTTTGGACATGCCGGGATTGAATTGGAGATTCGAAACCGAACCAGAACCTAATTCCAAAAATAGGAGGATACCAATCCCGAGNGGACGTGTTTTGGGCGGGTCGAGCTCAATTAATGGGATGGTATATGTTCGGGGTCAGCCACTCGATTATGATACGTGGTCGCAGTTAGGCAATCGTGGCTGGTCTTATGAATCAGTTCTTCCTTATTTTTCAAAATCAGAAAATTATGAGAGCTCTGATGAGGCGTGGAGAGGAAAAAACGGCGAACTCGTCACTGCCGAAGGGAGAGAAAAAGCGGAGCTTTTAGATGTCGTTTTAGATGCTGCAGAACAGTGCGGGTATCCTAAAAACGCTGACTATAACAGCGGCGATCAAGAAGGCTTTGGTTATTTTCAGGTTACTCAAAAAAATGGTAGACGCTGGTCTACCGCCAAAGCTTTTCTCGAGCCAGCGTTAAAAAGACCTAACCTGAGTTTAGAAATAAATGCTCATACTTTGGGAATACTGACAGACGGGGGTCGGGCAACAGGCGTAAAGTTTGAACAGAATGGTAAGACAAGAACCGTGACGGCAGCAAAAGGTGTGGTGCTGTGCGCTGGTGCAGTGCAGTCTCCCCAAATTCTTGAACTATCAGGCATTGGAAATCCAAATATACTCAGACAATATGGTATTGAGGTGGTTCACCCTCTACCTGGTGTTGGAGAGAATTATCAAGATCANTACATGGTGCGTCAAACCTGGGAAATAAAAAAGAAAATAACGCTAAATGAGCAAACACGGGGGGTATCCTTAATAAGGGAGGCTTTGCGTTATGCATTCACGCGGCGAGGAATAATGACGTATCCTGCCGGAATACTTGCGGGTTTTGTTCGCACTCGTCCCGAGATTGCAACTCCTGATGTTCAATATCATATAGCTCATGCAAGTTTTTTGGATGTGAAAAAGCGAATTCTAGATAAACATCCCGGTATGACAATTTCGCCTTGCCAACTGAGGCCAGAATCTAGAGGGTCGATACATATCAAGTCGTCAAACCCAGAAGACCAACCCGCGATAAAGGGAAACTTTCTTGCGGAAGAAAATGATAGAAGAACCTTAATCGAAGGTATGAAGATTGCTAAACGGATTGCCTCCGCACCAGCCCTTAAGGACTTTGTCGCAAAAGAACTCAATCCGAACGAAGAGATCCAAAGTGATGATGAGTTGCTTGATTTCGCCAGAGAGCGAGGTAACACCGTTTATCATCCTGTAGGAACCTGTAAAATGGGTAGCGACCCNAAAGCCGTAGTAGACGATAGGCTTCGTGTAATAGGAATGCAATCACTCCGTGTTGTAGATGCGTCGATTATGCCGACGTTGACGTCAGGGAATACGAATGCGCCAACGATCATGATCGCGGAAAAGGCTGCAGATATGATTAAAGAGGACGAAGCAAGTTTAAGATAAAGATGCTTTGAATGTGCCGAAATTTTTGGTTAAGTCAAAAGGAAAAAAGATTGTTAGAAAAATTTGAACCACTTATTAAGAAGCTAATAAAAGCTCGCCTAACGGGGTCAATGGTAGATAGTGAAGAAAACGAGCAAATAGAGAATTTGGAGACTGCTTATCAGATTCAAGAAAAGGTATTAGAAGGCTTAGGAAACGGGTCCGTATTTTGGAAGGTTGGCTCTACTTCTGAAGAGGCTCAGAAAAAGCTGGGCACAGACGAACCCGGATCATGTCGGGTACCGAGAAAGTANTGTTTTCAAAATGGCGATCAAATTCCAATATTCGATACGCATGATGTTTGGGTCGAAGGCGAATTTGGGCTACGGTTAGGAAGTGAGTTACCGACTCGTGATCAGGCGTATAGTCGTAGTGAAGTCATTTCCGCCATAGATGGAGCTGCAGCGGCGCTTGAACTTGTGGGATCGCGTTTTCGCTCGGGTATTGCGAATAGCGGTAGGTACAATGTAACTGCTGATTGCGGAGCAAACATAGCTCTATGTATTGGCGAAATAGCTACGCTGTCTAAACCTAGTTCCCTAAAGGATAACCCCGCAGAACTATACGTGAACGAAAAGAAAGTCGCTTCAGGTTCTGGTGAAAAAGCTTTGGGCGATCCTATAAATGTGATGGTGTGGTTAGCTAATCAACAAAGAAGAAGAGGAGGGCTTAGAGCTGGTTCAGTTGTTTCGACTGGAACGTGTACCGGCCTCTATAGGGTTAAACCGGGAGACAATATCCGACTTTCTTGCGGAATAATAGGTAATGTGAGTGCATCGCTAGAGAAAATGGCAATAACGCTAAACAGTTAATAAAGGTTTAAACATAAACTTGTAATCATAATTTTTGTAGCTTTTGTGGTGTCCTTATTGAAATAATCTCAATGACCATTTGGACAAGTTTTTCATCGAGTGTAATTTTATAATGTTAGATGATATCGATAGAAAAATTTTAGCGGTTCTTCAAGGAGATGCGTTGGTTAGTCAATCTTACATTGCTAAGCTTATTGGCCGTCCAACTTCTACAGTAAATGATCGTATAAGTCGTATGCGCAACAACGGGACAATTAAGAATCTAGTTGCTAACATTGATGCATCGAAAGCTGGTTTGAATGTACTTGCATTTATCTCAGTTTTGATAGATTGGAATAAATCCAACGAGACTTTCAGTGCTGCGGTGAAAAGAATGCCAGAAGTATTGGAATGCCATAATGTAACTGGAGATTGGTCTTATTTGCTGAAAGTAAGGGCCATCAACAACTCTGCTTTGGAAGAGTTGATATCAAATAAAATTAAAAGTTTCCCTGGTGTAACCCGAAGCGAAACAATATTTGTTGTACAAACGGATAAAGAGACATCAGCATTGCCTTTATCCTTATAAAATCTTGTAGACTTAATTTGATGACTAGCAATGTAACAGTAAAACACTATGTAAGTGTTCGTCTCGGTGATTAATCNAAGGTATTCAGATCAATAGAACAAAAATAATTCTTTCTTAAAGGATGGTTTTAAAATGTTATTTAAGGAAAAAAAAGGTTGGGAAATTCCTGAACAGCGCATTACGGACGAAGCATTTTTTCGTAACCGGCGTGATTTGATTAAGTGCATTGGCAGAACCACAGGGCTTTTTGCAGCTACGGCAATGGTCCCTGCAGCTTTAGCCTCCCAAAACACAGATCAAAAATATCAGGCGACACGCAATGAGCGTTACACGTTTAGCAGNCCGTTGACCGACGAATTCGATGCCACAACCTATAACAATTTTTATGAATTTGGATCACATAAAAGTATCTATAAAGCTGCTCAAGCCCTTAAAACGAGTCCTTGGTCTATAACCATAGATGGATTGGTTGATAATCCTAAAAAATTAGATTGGGACGATTTACTGAGCCAACTACCGATAGAGGAGCGGGTATATCGGCATCGGTGTGTAGAGGCATGGTCTATGATAGTTCCCTGGATTGGTTTTCCCTTAGCAAGCTTAATTTCATTAGTGAAACCGTTATCCAATGCCAAGTATATCGTTTTAGAAACAATAATGGATAANGANGCAATGCCCGGGTTGAGGCAACATTGGTATCCATGGCCGTATACTGAAGGGTTAACGTTAGACGAAGCTGGCAACGAATTGGCTTTTATGGCAACAGGCGTGTACGGTAAAAAACTACCGAAGCAAATGGGTGCTCCGGTTAGATTGGTTGTTCCATGGAAATATGGCTTTAAATCGATTAAATCAGTTGTGCGCATAACATTTACTGATAAAAGACCAGTTTCGTTTTGGGAAAAACTTCAACCTAAAGAATATGGATTCTGGGCCAATGTAAACCCAAAGGTGGACCATCCAAGATGGAGCCAGGCTCGAGAACGCACACTTTCGGGTCAAACAATCCCAACACAACTTTTTAATGGATATGCAGAATTTGTGGCTCAACTGTATGAAGACAAGAAAAGCGAGAGTCTCTTCAGGTAGATAAAGCTATAGATAATTTAAAACTTATAGTTTTTTAGTTTCCCNAGACAACGAATGATAGAGAGGTTTTCTTTTCGGACGCGTTGTACCATCGTCTTCCAAACAAATTTATTTGGATTAATTTTCCTCGCGCGCTTTATGTTACCGTCGGTGGTGGACGCAAAGGGATTAATACCATCATCTATATGCCTTGCGATACGTTGGTTTTCAAGAAACTTCTCTCGCAGGTTTGAGGCGGTATTTTTTAAAATCCTTTCNTTATGAAANAGCAAATATGGCGTGTCCCAAATGGAAACCTTGCATGTTTTTGCATCGAGCATAACTGTATCTATGCCAGAAAAAAATTTTATTATAAAAACAAAAACCACAATCGTACCAATTGTAATTTGACCGCGGACACCAAATAACTTTCGATATGGAAAATCTAGAATTCGGTCAATCAGTTTTTGGGCGTCGCCCTTACTCTTTTGGGGCATTTAAGCTCTTTCTAAAAACTGCAGTTGGAAAAAAGTACACCAAGCAACTTATACCGATTTTATACGTNTTATCCAAAAGAATACTTGGCTTATTTCCACAAGAGTTTTCCAAACGGGGCACTAGTTATGAAAGTATAGCAGGTTGATTTTTTCAGTGTATTTAAAATGTCATGGTATTTGGGGACTTAAGGTGTCTATAGAAAAATTGGCATTCCCGTAAGAAATTATTTTGCGTTTAATATTGAAGCTTCGGCAATGTCTTGATAACTCTCATGCTGTCTTATTTGCTTTCAAGTTGGGAAAATCCGATGAATGGTGCAGAATCACTTGTTAAAACCTTGGTTAAGTCTGGTGTAGATGTTTGTTTCACGAACCCTGGAACTTCAGAAATGCACTTTGTGGCGGCTTTAGACCATGTTGAAGGAATGCGTTGTGTTCTAGGTCTTTTTGAAGGGGTTGTTACTGGGATGGCAGACGGTTATGGGAGAATGGCAGACAAGCCTAGCTCTACCCTTCTGCACCTTGGGCCTGGACTTGGGAATGGACTTGCTAATCTGCACAATGCAAAGAAAGCGCACACTCCGATAGTGAATATTGTGGGGGACCACGCGACTTATCACGTTGAGTATGATGCTCCTTTAACGGCTGATATAGAGGGTATTGCAAAACCAGTATCTTCCTGGGTTAAAACATCAAAGTCATCAAAAGACATCGCGAGAGATGGTGCAGAGGCAGTAATGGCCGCGAGGTCGGGTCCTGGACAAATAGCAACATTAATTCTACCAGCTAACACTGCATGGGATGAAGCTAATTCTGCAGCAAACCCATTGGATGTTCCCCCGCAGTCTAAAATATCTAGCGAGACCATAACCGGTATCGCAAAAGCATTATGTGAAGATGGTGAAACCTTAATTCATATGACAGGTCGAGCTCTTCGAGAAGATACTTTAAATCTTTTGGGAAAGATCCAATCGAAGACAGGATGTCGTTTGTCTTGTATGACTTCTAATGGACGTTGGCAAAGAGGAGCAGGCCGTGTCGCTATAGAAAGAATACAGTATCCAATTGACATAGCTTTAAAACAATTAGAGACGGTTAAAAATTTAATACTCTTAGGTACAAAGGTACCCGTTGCGTTTTTTGCATATCCAAATAAGCCAAGCGTCCTTATTCCCGATAGTTGTAAGGTTTTTCAGATGGCTGATATAGATATGGACTTAGTTTTTGCTGTTGAAGCATTAGCGGACGAATTGGATGTTCATAACCATCAACCAAAAAAACAGGAATACAGCAAACCAGAATTGATGTCAGGAAAATTAACATCCGAATCTATTGCTTGTGCATTGGGTAATTTGATGCCTGAAAATGCAATCATCGCTGATGAGTCGGTGTCCTCGGGGCGCGGTTTTATGCCGTTCACGCAAGGTGCAAATCCTCATGACTGGCTTGCTTTAACAGGTGGATCTATAGGACTGGGCTTGCCATACGCTACCGGTGCGGCAATAGCTTGTCCTGATAGAAAAGTAATTTGCACAGAGGGTGACGGGTCTGCAATGTACACGTTACAGGCGCTTTGGACGCAAGCGAGAGAGGGTTGCGATATTGTTAATATTATTTTTAATAATGGCTCATATGCGATTTTAAAGGGTGAATTAGCCAATGTTGGGGCTAAAAACCCGGGTAGGAAGGCTTTGGATATGATGGAACTAGATCGCCCAGAAATTGAATGGGGTGCGTTAGCCAAAGGGATGGGAATTCAAGCTACAAGAGCGACAGATGCTGATGAATTTAATGAACAGTTATCAAGAGCTATCGACAGTCCTGGACCACACTTAATCGAAGCGATGTTGCGCTGAATGTTTCCTAATCAAAAAGTTTTTGTGCAGTGCTAGAAAAAGATAATCTCACGGAGGCAAATAACAGGCTGGCTCAATTGGAGCAGGGTGAAGTCGCTCACTTGTTTTCATCTTACCGTTCTGCGATCGCAAGTGTGTTAGAGTTGGTTGAGCATAATTCCCATATCGTGGCATATGTAGACAAGAGTGGTGTAGCCTACCATATCTTCGAAAACGTACGACGCAGAACAGCTGGCCTGAGATTTAGTTACATAGATGAAACGAATCCTAAAACAATTCTGAATGCTTTTTCGGAAGATACAGGATTAATTTGGATAGAGAGTATTAAGGCTCCTTATTTACAAATGCCGGATTTAGAGGCTGTTGCCTGCATAGCTAAAGAGAAAGCTGTGATTTCTATATGTGATAATACATTAGCAACCCCATATCTCCTCCAGCCTCTTAAATTTGACTTTGATATCGTGGTAAGTGATGGTCAGTCATTGAGTGCTGGTTTCAACATACCTGAATTTGGTTACGCGGCAGTTGGAAAAGACAGAGAATTCTTAAGTGAAAAACTTAAATTTTTAAAAAATATTCTGGGAAGCCATGCGAACGATGTTGGGGAAGACTTTTTAAAAAATATTGTCGAAACGTTTGATAGTAGGATGGAAATTGTGTGCGCAAATATGTCAGAGCTTGCCCGTTTTCTAAAACTAAATTCGAACGTAAAAGACATTTATTTGCCAACTTTTGAGAAATGCGAAGAAGCTAAATTGGTGAAGGGTACTCTGGAAAGAAATGCTAGCGCTTTGTCCTTTAGACTTCTAGGAGACTTGGAAAGAGCATTAGCCTTCAAACAAAAACTATTATCATTGAATAACTCTGGTGAAGAATTAAGCCCACTAAGAAAAATTTTACATCCTGCCTCAGATTTATATGCAAACGTGCCCAAAGAAGTACGGAACGGAATGGGAATTACGGACGATCTCTTCCAACTAGTTGTCGGAGGAGGTAATGTGAAAAATTTAATAGACGGTCTAAAACAGGAATTTATCGAAATCGCTTAAGCATTTCTGCTGTCTAGTGCCTATAAGCAGGTTCTGTATTGTCTAGTACTCTTCTGAGAGCAGAGAAATGTCTGCTGGCTAGTTTTGGCGCCTCATCAACAAATTGCGCCTTTGTNTCTTGGCGCACACGGTCTGAAATTGTTCTAAGTTTTCCGCCCTGTGACTTTGCTAGCACCTGGAACATTGAAGCTCGCTCGAGATAATAGAGGTCATTAAATGCATCGGCAACTGTGGGACCTGCCACAACAACACCATGACTTGCCATGAAAAGTATGGATTTNTTTCCAATTTTTCTTGCAAGCCGGTCGCCTTCGTCGGATGCAAGTGCTAAGCCTTCATACTCATCATCATAGGCAACCCTACCATCGAAAAGTAACGCATTCTGTTCCATCATCTCCAATTTCCCATCCTCGAGAAGTGTGATGGACGTGGCATATGGCATGTGGGTATGTAAAACACAAATAGCATGCGGAGCTCCTAGATGTATTCTACTATGGATAAAAAAAGCAGTATCCTCTACTTCATTATCTCCCTCTAACACCTCTCCCTTGTCGTTACATAAAACTAGAGAAGAGGCGGTAACTTCAGACCAATGCCAGCCATATGGATTGATGAGGAATCTATTGCCACGCATGACCCCATCTTCATCGGGCACTGCTAACGAAAAATGATTGTCAACGCCCTCATGCAAATTTAGGCGAGCTGCCCATCTCAAAGCACACGCTAAATCAATTCTTGATTGCTTTAGGTCCGGGTTCATGATGTTATCCCTAGCAAATTTGATGTTTANTTACGGTAGCATAATAAGCACTGTAAAGACTAATTTGAAGAAAAAATAAATTAAACAGACGTTATGGTTGGAATCAGTCGAGACGCTCTAAGAGTATGTTTTTTAATTTCATATATTCAGCACTTGTAAACTTGTCTTGAGTAGGTGGTGAATAATTTTGGATATTATCCTTGAAACCAGCGCCGTTTTCTTTTCTGCACTCCTCTCTGCCACTCTAATTCCTGCGACATCGGAAGCTGTATTAATAGCAACTGTGCTGAATGGGGATACCAATATTTGGATTTTAGCGCTAATAGCCACTTTTGGAAATACTGCTGGCGCAATAATAAATTGGGCAGTAGGAACTTTTCTTTCGGGTTTAAGCAAAAAATCTTGGTTTCCTATGAACAATAAAATAATTGTTAAAGCAGAGGATTATTTTAAAAAATATGGGGTCTGGTCGCTGCTATTTTCCTGGTTGCCAATAATTGGTGATCCGTTAACTCTCGTTGCTGGATATTTAAAAGTACCTTTTTGGATTTTTTGCGTGCTTGTATTTTTGGGAAAAGCAGCNCGATATTTTTTTATTGTTCAATTTTTTTCNGGTTCTTCGCACTCGTGAACGGTCAATTTTTTCAGCGTATTTTTTAATGACCTATTGTCGTTGTTTTTTATAGATCAATTTTATAAAAACGAGCTGCATTAAATTTAAAGACTCGATCAATATCTGGCTTCGGTAAGTGACTAAGTATTTCCAGCATACCTAACAGCTGGTTCTCGTAGGATACCCGCAGCCCAGCCACGGGGAAATTAGAAGCCCACATACATCTGTTCACACCAAAAATATCGATTGCATCAAGAATTACGTCCCGATTACTATCAATTGTCCACTCCGCGTCTTTTAGGCCTAACTCGGAGAGTTTTAAAGACACATTTGGGCATTGAGAAATGACTTTCATGGCATGTCGCCACGCAGAAAGACCTTTTGGGCTTCTATCCCAGGGAAAGCCCGTGTGGTTTAGGACTACAGACAACTGCGGCAACTCACTTATTACTTGAGCCGCTTCATATAGATGCCAATAGGGTACCCTTAGATCAAATGACAAATTATATTCAGGTAATAGTGAGAGGCCGTTCTTCCAAGCTCCATCATGCATGCTCCCCGGGCCTTTTGGGAGTTCATCATTAGGGTGCGAGGAAGTAAGTGGTTTTGAACGCACTCCTCTAAATAATGTATGTTTATTATGTTCAATGAGAACTTCTTCGCAATTTTTCTCTGATAGCCAAATATGCCCTACAATGGCATTTGGCATTTTATATTTTGCATTCATTTTAGTTAACCAAGTTGTCTCGCCAACTTGATTTGAACGATCCCACTCGGCTTCAACATGAACTGTCGCGATTACATTGAAATTTTTTGCATCGGTTCGGTAATCTTCGGGTAAGTAATTCTTTTTGAGAGCTGAATAATCACCTAAGAAAAAATCTTTTTCTTTCTTATCCACTAGCCAAGGATAATAATTGCAGTCCAAATTCCAAAGATGATGGTGTGCATCTACTATTTCTAAATTTTGCAAAACGACGCCTATTTTTCGAAAAATTAATGTGGTCGGTCTTGTTTAAAATACCTCAATTTACCTGTTGTTTCTGCTTTGGATCGCATGGATTGCTAGGGCAATAATAATAACCCCGCCTCCGATGAGAGTAGTTAATGGAGGTTCCTCCTGAATAGCCAACCATACCCAAATTGGAGCAAGAATGGTCTCAAGCAAAATAACGAGGCTTACTTCTGGAGCGGAGATATAGATTGGTGCGCGAGTTAACAAAATAAAGGAAATAGGTAATAGAATAAGGCCCAAGATTGCTAAGTAACCTAATTGCTGCGGCTCAAGATATAAATCAGACGACATATTAAAGCCAATAAAGCATGTAAGTAGGCTTGCTAATCCAATGGCAGGTGTCATGTCGACCTCTCGTTTGAGCCTGACAAGAACAAAATGTGTTCCTAGACCTATCGCCGATATTAAGGCGGCGAAATTTCCGAACAAGTGCCCTCCATTTAGGCGTCCAGCAAACACTAATCCTACAGCGAGAAAGCAGATAAGTATCGTAACCCACGTCCTAACCGGAATACGCTCTTTTAGAAAAATTACTGATAATATTGCGGCAAATAATGGTGCGGTAGCGATAATCACTAAAGTATTTGCAACGTTGGTCGTTTGAACTGAAAGTTGAAAGAAAGTCGTATTTATGGCGAAAATCAAGGCAATAAGCAGCCCCAACCATCCAATGGCATGTATTTTTTCTAGTAATTTACTACGATATGAGAGACTCAACACTAAGATCATTCCGATCGTCATTAAGCCACCGCGCCATGTTAGAAAAGTCCAAGGGCTCGTATCAACTAATCTTATGAGAAGTGTGTCTGGCGAAAGTATTAGGACACCTAATATACCGAATAGGTAACCCTTGGTCCGACTTTTCAATGAATTTGCAGGCATTTCAGGTTGTCCTATCGACCATATGACTTTTTTAATTTTTGGGAGTGAAATAGCTTTTTATTTTTATAAGAGGTTTATTGACAAAAAAGCAACGTAAGAATATGTTCCNTCACACTTTTTTATTGTTTGGATGAAGAGTTATGAAAGTCGCAAATTCTTTGAAAACGCTTAAAACTCGAGACAGAAATTGCCGAGTTGTTAGACGTAAAGGTCGTGTATACGTAATTAATAAGGCGAACCCTCGTTTTAAAGCGCGCCAGGGCTAAACACAGACCAGGTACTTTACTAAAGGAAAAGAATAGCTTTTTGTTTACTCTTGTTTTGCTACGGACATCTTAAGACAGAAAATAAACTCTCTTATTGCTCTCTTTTTTCACTGCAACTTACGCAATACTCCAATAGACAAATAATATCGTCATGCGCTTTCAGTCCGTAAGCTATGATAAATTTAGTGTGCGTTGGAACGAGTTATTGTCTTCAATTCATCTTTGTGGTTTGTATTGAATATCGTAAGCGGATGGGGGCCAGTTGTGTCGAAAAGCGTTGATCTGTTAATCAAAAATGGAAGTATTGTTTCTCCGGGAGGAATATCTCAAGCTGATATTGGTATAGCTAATGGGAAAATTGTGACGCTAGGTGATCTAGGTGGNGTCTCTGCAGCAAACGTTATAGATGCAAAAAACCTCCACGTCCTTCCGGGAGTGATAGATTCGCAGGTTCATTTCAGAGAACCCGGTCTTGAGCATAAGGAAGATATCGAACATGGAACGCGGTCAGCAATAAAGGGCGGTGTAACTTCCATATTCGAGATGCCCAACACTAGTCCATTAACATTAGACGAGGATACACTATCTCAGAAATTGGAGATCGCAAGGCGAACTGCCTGGTGCGATTTTGCTTTTTTTATGGGAGGAAATAGTGAAAATGCCCACCAACTTGCTGAGTTAGAGCGTCTTCCGGGCTGTGCAGGGGTAAAAATATTTATGGGGAGCTCTACGGGGACTCTTCTTGCGAAGGATGACGAAGTTATTGCTATGGTTCTGGCCAATGGCACGAGGCGTGTTTCCGTGCATGCTGAAGATGAAGATCGGCTCTTATCCAGACAAGGAATAGCTGTTTCGGCTGAGACCGTAGAAGCTCATCCGGATTGGCGTGATGTAGAATCTGCAGTAAGAGCAACGAAGCGTTTAATTCAATTAGCAAGAGATGCTAATAGGCGCGTTCATGTTCTTCATATTTCATCAAAGGACGAAATGGACATCTTGGCTAATCACAAGGACTTAATCACTGTAGAAGTTACTTTGAACCATTTGTCTTTAGCAGCTCCGGATTGTTATGAAGCTTTAGGTGCTTTCTCTCAGATGAATCCTCCAGTCCGAGACATCTCTCATCAAAATGGTCTTTGGGATGCTATTCAAAATGGAATTGTTGACGTAATTGGATCAGATCATGCTCCTCATACTAAAGAGGAAAAAGAGCGGCCCTATCCGAGCAGTCCGAGTGGAATGCCCGGTGTACAGACATCTTTACCGCTTTTGTTAGATCATGTGAATCGAGGAAGACTGACCCTGGAGCGAGTTGTTGATCTAACAGCGGCAGGACCACAGAGAATTTTTGGAATAATGGGTAAAGGGCGGATAGCAGTCGGTTATGATGCTGATCTCGTACTTGTCGACCTTAATGCAGATAGGGTCATTACTAATGATTGGATCGAAAGTAAATGTGGTTGGACACCATTTAATGACACGAAAGTAAGAGGTTGGCCAATCACAACAATTTTGCGGGGTAAAATAGCTATGCAAAACGACGAAATCCTTGGCGAACCGCTAGGTGCAGCCGTCCGTTTTTTTGAAACCACCTAGAGGTTATTTTGTGGTCGGTGANCTGGTTCGAAATGTTTTNAATTCNACGATTGGCNGGGAGTTTGAGAAAACTAAAGAGAAATATTCTAAGAACTCCTTCATTGCTGTCCCGTCTTCTAATGAGAGAAATTATTATAAAGACGGCTTCGAAATAAACTATCAAGATACGTTCGAGCAGACTAACGCTTTGGAGGAAAGTTTAAGACAAGCAGGATACGGTCTTGGACACCGTGTTGCAGTCGCTCTGGACAATCGGCCTGAGCAAATAATTTTTAGACTTGCACTCAATAAAATTGGTGCATCGTGCGTTCCCATTAACCCAGATTACAGTGTAAATGAGCTATCATTTGTGTTGCAACACTCAGAAGCCGAACTCCTAATTTATCTTCAACAGCAAAAAACTAAAGTAGACCAGACTACTCAACTCCTGCAACATCCCATGTCGCTTTGGTGTTTAGATGATAATAAGAGAGAATTCCCTCGGGCAAAAAAGCCTCCGAAGGATGGCGAAGTCGAGCCAGCGACAGAGAGTAGTCTCTTGTATACATCAGGTACAACTGGGACTCCAAAAGGATGTATGCTCTCGCATCAATACGAGCTTATGTCAGGGGCGTGGTATGCAAGTTTAGGTGGCTTTTGTGAGATAATCCACGGCCAAGAACGCGTTTTCAATCCTTTACCTCTATACCACGTAAATTCNGGAACAGTATCGACTATGGCGATGATGCTNACAGGTGGTTGTCAAATACAACCTGATCGGTTTCATCCAAAAAGTTGGTGGCACGATGTAAATGAGACAAAAGCAAGTATAATCCACTACCTAGGGGTTGTTGCACCTATGCTACTAAATCAGCCAAAAACACCTTTTGAAAAAAGTCACTCGGTCAAATTTGGCTTTGGAGCAGGAGTTGAACCAGGTTTACATGAGATTTTTGAAAACCGCTTCGGTTTTCCTCTTGTAGAGATTTGGGGCATGACTGAAATGGTTCGAGTATTAGCAGCAAATACGGAACCTAGAAAGAGGGGAACCAGAGCAATAGGACGATCAAAGCCCGGCTTAGAAGCAGAAGTGCATGATCAAAACGGAAATAAGTTACCACCAGAGAAAAAAGGCGAATTAGTTGTTCGATATTCTGCTAAGACCCCGCGACTGGGAGCATTTTCGGGATATCTAAAAGATGTGGAAGCTACAGAAGAAGCGTGGCGTGGTGGTTGGTTTCATACCGGCGATATCGTTTACCAAGCAACGGACGGGATGTTGCATTTCGTTGATAGACTAAAAAATATTATCAGGCGATCTGGCGAAAACATAGCTGCGGTTGAGGTGGAAGGGGTCCTTCAAGAATGTAGCGAAGTAGAGCAGGTCGCTGTAATTGCAGTAGCTGACCCGATAAGAGAAGAAGAGGTTATGGCCTGTATTGTTTTAAAGTCCGGAAATACACCTGATCTACATCTTGCTAAAAAGTTGTTTAACTATGTCAACGAAAGATTATCGTATTTCAAGTCTCCAGGCTGGATCAAATTCCTGGGCTCGCTTCCAAAAACGGGGTCGCAGAAAATTCAGAAACACTTAATTGTNAGTGGTACTGATGGTCCGGAAAGTGGCCAGCTCACCTTCGACCTCCGTGATTTAAAACGGAGGTCGAAAGAATAAGNTAATTTATGCTTGAAGACTTAATTCCATAACTTTAGACATTCGCTGTGCAAAGGCCTTTACATCNTTAACGGGTTCACCGTCCATAATCTTAGCCTGATCGAATAGAAGTAAAGCTGCGTCTTCTAGTATTGGATCAGTTTCCCCGTCTTTAACTTTCTTAACTAAGCCCTTTATAAGCGGGTGTGTTGGATTGATNTCAAGGACGCGGGGAGCCGCATCCGCAACTTGCTGGTGTTGACGTAATATGCGCTCCAAGTTCATATCCATATCACCCTCATCAGCTACCAAGCAACATGCCGAGTCAGTTAAGCGTATGGATTCTTTAACGTCTTTTACTGCTTCTCCCAGTGTAAGTTTAATTGAGGCGATTAATAGTGAAACGTCAGTTTTCTTGGATTTCTTTTCGCCTTTTTTGTNTTTGGCANCTTTGTCTTTGGCATCTTNGATGTTTTCTAGTTCTGCGGAACCTTTGGTAACCGAGCTGAATTTTTTATCCTCATAACCCTCGAACATGCTAGAAATCCAAAAGTCGTCAATTGGATCTGAGAGTAATAACACTTCGATCCCTTTCGCAGCGAAGCCCTCAAGATGCGGCGAGTTTTTTATAGNCTCTTGCGATTCGCCCGTTATATAATAAATGTTTTCTTGGCCGTCTTTCATCCCTGCTAAATAATCTTTCAAACTAACCAAGCCATCCCGGGTTGAGGACTTAAACCTCACTAATTCCAAAAGGGAATTTTTGTGTTCATTAGGAATTCCATAAAGTCCTTCTTTTAGGACGGCGCCAAAGTTCTCCCAAAATTCCGCATATTCTTCNGGCTTTTTTTCAGCCTTCTTCTTTAACTCATTAAGAACTCTTTTAGTAACAGCAGTACTAATGGAGGTCAGCATCTGGTTCTTTTGCAAAAGTTCCCGGCTAACGTTCAATGGAAGATCTTCGCAGTCTATTATACCTTTCACAAACCTTAGATATTCCGGCACAAGCCCTTCACAGTCATCTGTTATAAACACTTTTTTAACATATAATTTAACTCTGTGTTTTCTATCAGGATGGAATAGGTCGAAAGGTCTTTTAGAAGGGACGAATAAGAGTGCACTATAGTCAAACCTTCCTTCCGCCCGCCAATGTGAAGTCATCCATGGCTCATCATAACCACTACTTACATGACGATAAAATTCAGTATATTGATCCTGCGTGATATCTTTCTTTTGCCGTGTCCAAATAGCAGAGGCCTCATTGAGGCTTTCTTCCTCCTTATCTTTGACAAGTACGATTGGAATGGAAATATGATCTGAATACGCTTTAACAATTGTCCTCAGTCGCAAATCTTCGAGGAATTCTTTGGCATCCTTTTTCAAGTAAAGTGTTATGCTCGATCCGCGATCTTCTTTAGAAGCTTTTTCTACTGTATACTCGCCCAAACCATCAGAACTCCACCTCCATGCATCTTGTTCCCCCGCTTTTCTTGTAATTACGTCCACTTTCTCCGCAACCATGAAGGCTGAATAAAACCCAACGCCGAATTGGCCTATTAAGCCAACATCTTTTGATTCATCTCCTGACAAGCTTTCTACAAAAGCTCCAGTACCTGAACGGGCTATTGTTCCCAAGTTCTCATCGAGTTCGTTTTCGTTCATTCCGATACCATTGTCGGAGATGGTTAACGTTTTATTTTTCTGGTCTACACTGATTTTTATACTAAAATTAGTATCCCCAGACACCAACGTGTCGTCCGTAAGGGCCAAATACCTAAGTTTATCGCATGCGTCTGCCGCATTAGATATTAGCTCGCGCAGGAAGACTTCGCGCTCGCTGTATAGTGAGTGAGCAACGATGTTAAGAAGTTTACTAACTTCCGCCTGAAAAGAACGTTTTGTCGACGCCATTTTGATTTCTCCAGCTAACTTAGGTAGAACTATTTTGACAATTTGCGTATCATGAGACCATAAAAAAATTTGGTCAGGTGTCATATGTGCAATCTTGGTTCAAATTGCAAGTTTTTCTTTTGTGGTTAAATAAAACAAAGTATTGATGGTTTAAATCGTGGATACAGCTTCACCAATAATAACTGCCGTTCTNGGTCCCACGAATACAGGAAAAACGCATTACGCTATAGAACGGATGTTGAGTTATAAGTCGGGTATCATTGGATTCCCTCTGCGATTACTAGCCAGAGAAAACTACGATCGAGTGGTTGAGCAAAAAGGGAAACAAGCGGTAGCATTGATCACAGGTGAAGAGAAAATTCTCCCTGAGAAGGCACGATATTTTTTGTGCACCGTAGAATCCATGCCAACAGATAAATCCACGGAGTTTCTCGCGGTCGATGAAATACAGCTTATCTCTGATCAAGAAAGAGGGCATGTGTTTACGAATAGGTTACTTAATGCGCGAGGAACACGGGAGACAATTTTTTTGGGTGCATCAACTGTAGAAACTACTCTGAAAAAGGTCTTGCCGGGCATTAGGTATATTAGCCGTCCCCGTCTATCTAAATTGAAATATTCTGGATCAAAAAAGATTACCCGATTGCCAAAAAAGACAGCCATTGTGGCATTTTCCGCTCAAGATGTTTACGCGCTTGCTGACTTAATCAGAAAACAAAAAGGGGGAGCCGTTGTTGTATTAGGAGCGCTTTCTCCAAGAACTAGGAACTCACAGGTCGAAATGTATCAAAATGGAGAAGTTGACTATCTGGTTGCCACAGATGCTATTGGCATGGGGTTGAATTTAAATATTAATCACGTTGCATTTGCTCAGCGTGTAAAATTCGATGGTATAAGGTCTAGGCACCTATCCCCTCAGGAATTAGCTCAGATAGCCGGTCGCGCTGGCCGACATATGAATGATGGAACTTTCGGTGTTACAGCAGATTGCTCTATACTAGATGAGGCAGTGGTAGAAGCGATAGAAAACCATAATTTCAAACCTCAACTGAGAGCATACTGGCGAAATACAGATCTATCCTTTGAAAGCTTATCTTCCTTGATCCATTCCTTGGAATTAAGCCCTCCATATTCTTTTATGACTAAAAAACGTGATGCTGCTGACCATACTTATCTCGTAGGCCTGTCTAAAAATAAAAATATTGCGTCAAGAGCGTCGAATAAACTGGCAGTAAGGTTATTATGGGATGTCTGCCAGATACCCGATTTCAGTAAGACGTTATCAGAGTCGCATAGCTATTTTTTAGAAAAGGTTTTCAACCATCTCCAAGACAACAATGGTGAACTGCCTGAGAATTGGGTGGCAAAACAAATACAACGCTTTAATCGAACTGATGGCGATATAGATACGTTATCAAGCAGGCTTGCTCACATTAGAAATTGGACATACATATCCAATCGAAATAATTGGACGAGGGACCCCCTACGTTGGCAGGAGGAAACGCGCGCAGTGGAAGATAGATTATCTGACGCTTTGCATGAGAAGTTAACTCAAAGATTTGTAGACCTTCGTGCGTCTGTTCTTGTTAGGAAAATGCAAGATAGTCATCAGCTGTTAGCAGGAATTTCTTTAAAGGGCGAGGTGTCCGTAGAAGGTTATAAAGTTGGAAATTTAAATGGTTTATCATTCAGTCCGAATTTGATTAAGGGATCGGATCCCAAGCCTGTGTTAGCAGCAGTTCGCCGTGTCTTACCAACTGAGTTAAAAAAGCGTGCTCAGGATATTTGTAATGATATTGACGAGAAATTTTCTATCGATACTAGCGGTTCGATTTATTGGAGATCGAATTTGTTGGCTTATTTAGCATTAGGCCACACTCCCCTATCGCCAAAAATTTTACTAAGAGCATCTGACTTAATATCACTTCAGCAAGAAGAGTTAATAATTTCAAGATTAAGAATTTGGCTGGACCACCACATAAACGAATGCCTCAATCCTTTGGTGCGAATAAAAAAAGTAGATGTCGCCAGTCCTGCGAGGGGCATTCTTTTTCAAATAAGCGAAAATCTTGGTATGGTTTTACAGAATAAAGTGAAAAATCTACTAAAAAATGTATCTCAGGTGGATCGCAATTACTTAACAAAACTTGGTCTGAGGTTTGGAACTGAGGTCTTGTACTTCCCTGAATTACTAAAACCAAAAGCCATAGAGCTTTTATCTGTATTATGGCGGGTACATAACTCTTCAAATAGCACTTTAAATCTGCCTCTACCCGGACAGGTCACTGTCGAAAGGAGAGCGGCTGTATCGGATGGATATTATTTAGCACTAGGGTTTGTTCCGCTTGGGAACCGAGCTGTTAGAGCTGACATTTTAGAACGTGTAGGTGTTATTTTAAGACAACAATCCAAAGTTCAGCCTTTCGTTCTCGAGGACAAAATTTTATCGCTCCTTGGGTTAGGGTATGAGGAAACTAAGATTATCCTTAGAGAGATTGGATATATTGAAGAACAGTCCGTGGCAGGCAAAAGAATGTTCAAACGTAAAAGTCAAAGANGACAATCTANGCGTAAAAAAGGTGGCTATCGATCAAAACAAGTTGACAAGACGAAATCTTACCAAAATCCAATAGTGTCAAAAGAGAAAGGGCGAAATGCAAATTCTAACTCGCCATTTGCCATTTTAAANAATGTTCGGTTAGAGCAATCAGGATGACTGATAAAGNTTCTCAACGTTTGGATAAGTGGCTTTGGTGCGGGAGATTTTTTAAAAGCCGGAGTTTAGCTACAAAACTACTCGGTAGTGGAAAATTGCGTCTTTCTGGAAGAATTGTCACTAAATCAAACCAGTTAGTTCGGCCTAATGACATCCTCACTTTTCCGCAAGGGCATGCAATCAGAGTCGTAAAAGTTCTGTTTCTTGCGGATCGTCGAGGTCCAGCAAAGGAGGCTGAATTACTATTTGAAGATTTGGCTCCTTTAACAAAACAAAGAGCCATTGAAAATAGCTCTATTAATTTCAGCAACAACTCGATTAAAAGAGAACCCGGAGCAGGACGACCTACCAAAAGTGATAGAAGAGCTATCGATAAATTAATGGGGCGCAATGGATAAGTATATAATTAACAAAAGGTCTCATTCTTCGNGATAATAGATATGCCGATATTATTCGTAGCTATCACAGCAATGCTAATTCANCAGACCGTTGCGACAACAGCAAAAGTGGGCATTCCATCCTTGATNCCTGCCGTAGCACGAGAACTTCAATTCGATGCAGAACTCGTTCTGTTATACACAGCTTTCTATGCCTTTATTTCTCTTCTTTGCATGGCAGGTTGTGGCGGCGTNATANGACGCTTTGGTGCACTTCGAACAAGCCAGTTCGGATGCGTTCTTATGGGNCTTGGCCTAGCGCTCNTGCCGTTTGCGAATAGCGCTGTTCTCGCGTTTCTGTTTTTAACATTAGCCGCATCGTTTATTAGCCTAGGATCAACAGCTGCGACGCCCGCAAGTTCTCAAATTTTAGCCGTGTACGCCCCTCGAAAATGGGCACCTTTAGTTTTTTCGATAAAGCAAACAGGCGTTCCAGCTGGTGTAGTAATTTCTGGCCTTCTTCTTGTGCCAACAGCTGTAACTTATGGTTGGCGCGGGGCGCTTATAGGTATGGCTATACTCTGTATTTTNATNGCTATAATGNTNCAACCTCTNAGGGANNGGTTCGATAAAGATAGAGACGAAACCGCGCATCCGAGACTTAAAGACTTTAAAGATAACCTCTGCGATGTGCTTAACCATGGTGAAAGGAGAGTGCTGGGCTTAGTAGCTTTTAGTTTTGTTGGAATGCACAATCCAGCTTCTGGATTTAACAATGGTGGTTCATCAAGCATTAGCGGTTGGGATACTAGTAGTTTGCAAAATATGAATCAAACGTTTGATTATAATTATCAATTTGATCAACCGCTTGGGGGTTGGGATGTTAGCAATGTTACATCCGCTTTAGAGTTTATGATGCATGGTGGTTTATCTACTGCAAATTATGATGATACATTGATAGGTTGGGGNNATCAACACGTANNNAATNGNNTNANNATTCANTTNGGCANNTCTANATATTCAGCCGGAGCAGCNGCNNCTGCNAGAGCAGNNTTTAGTNAATCAAGGCTGGACNATAACAGACGGAGGTCAAGCATGACANTNTTCCTANNCATGCGGGNNANNCNANNANAGGCCCATCTNCATTANTCTAANTTTNTNGCTAAGTGGGACACNACTCAAGAGGGTAGTGCTAACGACACAATCGTTTTNCCTCTAGTNGCAGACGGCACCTATGATTTCTATATAGATTGGGGCGATGGTAACAAGGACACGATCACTGGATATGATCAGTCTGAAGTCACTCACCAATACAGTGACACCGGCATCTAC